>Ga0209477_1000948_pt1 | contig 17867 bp, 17 predicted proteins | sample KloWWTupernatant_FD_187180 | JGI IMG/M metagenome (GOLD analysis project Ga0209477, IMG submission 187180) | Active sludge microbial communities from Klosterneuburg, Austria, studying microevolution and ecology of nitrifiers - Klosterneuburg... | ecosystem: Engineered > WWTP > Aerobic digester >... | reverse complement strand
GTATTTCAACAACTTCGAGGGAACTTCGGGGAGCGGCGAACGTTTGGTAGCGCGTACGGGATTCGAACCCGTGTTACCGGCGTGAGAGGCCAGCGTCCTAGACCCCTAGACGAACGCGCCAAATGGGGAAGGGAAGAGTATCAAAACCCGATCCAAGGCGGCAAATCGGCCTCGGATCGGGGGTGCCGCGCCGCGCCGGCGCGGCCTAGTCGGTCTGGCGGAAGACGACCTTGACGCCGTCGGGGTCGTGGGTGCCGAAGGTCATCGCGCCGTCGGTGTCGGTGGCGAGGCCGCCGGGGATGTTGCGGTTGCGGAAGATCAGCTCCTCGTAGGCTTTCTCGGCCGAGGGCACGTGGAGCACGAGGCTCATCTTGTGCATCGGCCCCTGGTAGTCGAAGTCCTCGTCGCGGCCGGAGTCGGCACCGTGGCCGCGGCCCTGGATTTCGATCACGGCGTTGCCGGCCTGGTAGAGCGCGCCCCGCCCGCTCTCGCGGTCCCAGCTCTGGAGACGCGGCAGCGCCAGCGTCTCGCCATAGAAACTGCAGGTGCGGTCGAAGTCGCGTGCCTTCAGCACGACGCGGAATTGGCGGATTTCCATCTCATGTCTCCCAGCGGCGAGGCCCAGGCGCCCGGTTGCGGGCGGAGTGCACCACGAAGCATTCCACAAACTCCGGCGAGGCGTCGAGCGCCAGTGTTATTGTCGCGGCCGGTGAATCGACGCCTTTCTTTCCGCCTCTTCGCCGGCCTCCTGCTGCTCGTTTCCGCAGCGCTTCGCGCCCAGGAAGATCCCACCGAAGCCGACCCGGCCGCTGCCGTGGTGCTTACCGGCTCCGGCACCGGGAGCCTCGAGGTGAGCGGCGCCGCGACGCCGCTCGCTTTCGGCACGACCGCCTCTGGACTGTTGGTCGAGCTCGAGCCGATCGTCCAGCGGCTGGGCGGCCGTCTCGACGTCGGTCCGCTCCGCCAGAGCTACAGCCTGGCGATCGGTGAGAGTCAGCTCGTTCTCGTGCCGGGGAGTCCCGCGCTCACCTCCGGGACCGAGATTCAGGCGCTCGCCCAGGCGCCGTACATCGTCGACGGCCGGCTGCTGGTGCCGCTCGAGCTGCTCGAGCGGAGCTACGGCGCCCAACTCGGCGTCTCCTTCACCTGGGATGACGCGCGGAGCGTGCTCGCGGTCGTGCGGCCGCCACAGCGCGAGCTGCCGGTCGAGGTCGGCCTGGTCCACCTCCAGGGCGTGACCACCGTCGTGCTGCAGTTCCCCGATGCGCCGCGCTACCGCGTCGTGCGCAGCGCCGGAGTCTACGAAGTGGTGCTGGTCGGCGACCGGGTCGTGCCGCCGCCCCCCGGCCCGAGGGTGGACGATCCCTGGGTGCGCAGCATCGAGATCACGCCGGAGCGCATCCGCCTCGAGCTCGCCGCCGACTGCGCGGCGGAGTCCTACACGTTGAAGTCCCCCTTCCGCCTGGTCTTCGACGTCTTCAAGGAGACGCCGGCCACCGCACCCACGGCGCCGGTTCTGCCGCGTGACTCGGCGCGCCGCACCATCCGCACGGTGGTCATCGACCCCGGGCACGGTGGCAAGGAGACCGGTGCGATCGGCCCGGCGGGGAGCGCCGAGAAGGAGCTCACCCTGCTGATCGCCAAGACGCTCTCGGCACGGCTCGAGCAGGCGCTCGCCCTGCGCACGGTGCTCACCCGCAGCGACGACGTCGACCTCGCGCTCGACGACCGCTCGGCGCTCGCCAACCAGAACAAGGCGGACCTGTTTCTCTCGATCCACCTCAACTCGAGCGTCGGCAGGAGCGCGGTCGGCGCCGAAACCTATTTCCTCTCGCTGCAGGCGAGCGATCAGCGGGCTGCAGACGCCGCGGCGGTGGAGAACTACGTCGGCGCCGCGGCGGCCCCCGCCGGCAGTGACGACTTCGAGCTCCAGCTGCTGCTGTGGGATCTCGCGCAGAGTCAGCACCTCGCGGCGTCGCAACGCCTGGCGACGATGATCCAGGAGGAGCTCAACCGCGACCTCGATCTCAGAGACCGCGGCGTCAAGCAGGCGCCGTTCCGCGTGCTGATGGGCGCCGCCATGCCGGCAGTTCTGGTCGAGCTCGGCTTCATCAGCACCAAGGACGAAGAGCAGCGCCTGCGCAGCCCCGAGTACCGCGCGCAGTTGGTGGAGACGCTGGTGCGGGCAATCGGGCGGTTCAAGCTCGAGTACGAGACCGGCAGCGTCGCGCCGGCGGGCCCGCCGTGAAGCGCGGCTGGGCCGCCTGGGCGGTTGGACTCGCTTGCCTGGTTCTCCTCGCCGCCGGGCTCTGGATGTTCGCCTCGCGCCGGCCGGCGCCGCCGGCAGCCTCTGCAGAGGCTGCTCCCGGCGCGGCGCCGAGCGCGACTCCGGCGCCGCTGCCGAGTACGGAGGCACGCGCCGTCGAGGAGACCTGGACGGCCCGCCTGTACTTCCCGTCGGCGAACGACCTGCTGATGCCGCAGGAGGCAGCGGTGGTGAGCGCGGGCGGCGCTCGCGCGCGGGCGACAGGGGTCGTGGCGGCGCTCTTCGCCGTGGCGCCGGTGGCGCCGCGGGTGGCCGTGTTCCCACCCGAGGTCAAGCTCGGCAAGCTCCTGCTGCTCGAAGACGGCACGGTGATCGTCGACCTGCGCAGCGAGCCGCCCGCCGAGCCGCCGCCGTCGGGATCGACCGTCGAGCAGCTGCGCATCTACGCCGTCGTCCACACCATCCTGCGCAACGTCGACGAGGCGAAACGGGTCGTGCTGCTGTGGAATGGCGTGCAGCGCCCGACGCTCGCCGGGCATGTCGACACCGGCAGGCCCTTGCGCCTGCGCGCCGACCTCGAGGCCTCGTGAGCGACCCGCGGCCGATCGGCGTCTTCGACTCGGGCGTCGGCGGGCTGACCGTCGCCGCCGCCTTGTCGCGGCGCCTGCCGCGCGAGCGCCTGCTCTACCTGGGCGACACCGCTCGCCTGCCGTACGGCACGAAGTCGGCGGCGACGGTGCGCCGCTACACCCAGGTCAATCTCGACTTTCTCGAGCGTCGCGGCGTCAAGGCGGTGGTGGTCGCCTGCAACACCGCCTCCGCCCTGGGCCTCGAGGGCCTCGCGGCGAACGTACCGGTGTGGGGCGTCATCGAGCCGGGGGCCGACCGCGCCGCGGCCGCCACCCGCAATGGCCGGGTCGGCGTCATCGCTACCGAGTCGACGGTGAACTCGGGCGCCTACGCCGACGCTCTGCGCCGGCTCGTGCCGGAGCTCGGCATCTGGTCGCAGGCCTGCCCGCTCCTGGTGCCGCTCATCGAAGAAGGCTGGCTCGACGACCCGGTGACCGCCGAGGTCGCCTGGCGCTACCTCGAGCCGCTGCTCGCGCACGACATCGACACTCTGGTGCTGGGCTGCACCCACTATCCGCTCATCGCGCCGCTGATCGCGCGCCTCGCCGGCGAGCGTGTGGCTCTGGTCGATTCGGCGGCCGCGGTCTCCGACCAGGTGGCGACCGAGCTCGCCCATCGCGGTCTGTTGGCGGTCGCCCGGCAACCGGACTCTGCCGCCGCCCCTGCCGCCGACTCCGCGGACGCCGGCAGCGCTGGCGATCATTTCTGCGTGACCGACTCTTCGCAGCGCTTCGAACGCATCGCAGGCGCCTTTCTCGGTCGCAAGGTCGCGCTCGAGCTGGTCGACATCGGCAATTCCGCCGCAGGGTCCGGGCAGGTCGCCCCGGAGAGGAGCTGAATCTTGAGCAGCGAAACGTCGCAAGGGGCCCCGCCGCGGGTCGACGGACGGGCGGCGAACGCGCTGCGGCCGGTCACCATCGAGATCGATCCACTGAAGTTCGCCGAAGGTTCGGTGCTGATCTCCGCCGGCGACACCCGCGTGCTGGTCGCAGCTTCGGTGGAGAAGCGGGTGCCGGGCTTTCTCGCCGGCTCCGGCAAGGGCTGGCTGACGGCCGAGTACGCCATGCTGCCGCGGGCGACCATGACGCGCACGGCGCGCGAGGTCTCCCAGGGCAGGCCCTCGGGCCGTACGGCCGAGATCCAGCGCCTCATCGGGCGGAGCCTGCGCGCCGCCGTCGACCTGTCGCTCCTCGGCGAGCGCACGCTGATCATCGACTGCGACGTGCTGCAGGCCGACGCCGGCACGCGCACAGCGGCGATCACTGGCGCCTGGGTGGCCGCGGTCGGCGCGCTGGCGCGGATCTTCGTCGCCGGCGACCTCGTGGCGTGGCCGGTGGTGTCGCAGGTCGCCGCGGTTTCGGTGGGTCTGCTGGGCAGCACGCCGCTGCTCGACCTCGACTTCCGCGAGGACCAGCGCGCCGAGGTCGATATGAATGTCGTCGCCACCGCCGACGGCCGGCTGGTCGAGGTGCAGGGGACCGGCGAGCAGCGCAGCTTCACCCGCGCCGAGCTCGACCGCCTGTTGGATCTCGCCCAGGCCGGGATCGCCGAGCTCGCGACGCTGCAGGTGCGGGCGCTCGGCGATCAGCTCAAGCTGGTCGAAGAGCTGCGCGGCAAGAAGCGCGGCAACGCCCCGGCGCGCAGCGAACGCGGGTTGTACTGAGCGATCGGATCAGTTCACGGTACCGCGGAGCGGAGTCGATTCAGTTCACGTTGCCGCGCAGCGGAGTCGATTCAGTTCACGGTGCCGCGTAGCGGAGTCGATTCAGTTCACGGTGCCGCGCAGCGGCACCTCGAGCCTTGGCAGCGCCGTACTGGTGGTCTCGATCGTGACGGTGGCGTCGGTGCGACCCTTGGGCATCTTGCCGGTGAGCGTCAGCTTGATCTCCCAGCGGCGGCCGGCTTCGATCACTTTGACTTTCGACTCGACGCCGGGCACCGAGGCGGTCACGCCAGAGATCTCGATCGGCGTCTCGCCGAAGTTGACCAACACCAGACTGAGATCCTGACTGGCGGCGGTCAAATCGAGGTCGGCGAAGTCGGCCACCTGCGGCGTCACCGAGAGCAGCGGGCGCACGAAGCCGGTGATCGCCAGACGAAGCTCCTTTTGCTTCGGGTGGTTGGTCTCGACGACCAGGAAGTCGCGCAGGGCGCCGATTTCGGCGTCGGAGTGAATCGTCGTCTCGACGATCCACTGGCTGGGCGTCGGAATTTCGGGACGTCGCTCCTCGGCCGTCGCCAGGCGGAAGGTCGCATCGATGAACTTGTACGGCGACTTGACCGCCAGGATCTTGAGGTCGGGGAAGTTGTCGGTCCACAGCCACTGTTTCACCGTGGTGGCCGCCTGATTCTGCACGAAGACGAAGCGGGCATAGCCGGGATTCGCAACGATCTGGGGCTCGACCTTCGCCTTGATGGTCAGCGTGACGCGCGGCTGCACCGGGTCGTTCGACAGCACGGTGATCGTCTTGGCGATCGGGCCGGCGAAGTCGACGGTGTCGATCTCGGCGTGGATCTTGCCCACGCCCCCGGGCGGAATCCTGGCGTCGAAGCTAGCCACGGTGCAGCCGCAGGTCGGATGCACGTCCGAGAGCACCAACTCGACCTGGCCGTCGTTGCGGATCGCGAAGTCCACCTTCACCTTCTCGCCTTTGGCGACCTTGCCGACGTCCTGGATGGCTTCGACGGGCACGAGCTTCGGCGCCGGCGCAGGTGCTGCCGCGGGCGGTGTCGCCGCGGCCGGCGCGGCCGCTGGGGGCGCCTGCTGGCCGCGGGCCAAGCCCGCGAGCGAACTCAAAAGGAGGCCCGAAAGGGCCACGGTAGCGATTCGCTTCGACATGCCTAACTCCTCTTCTGCAATGGGCTTAACTGCGATCAACCGGCCCGGGATCGGATGTTATACTGCGCCCGCCCTTCGGGGTCGAACACCTCTCGAGCCCCCTCTGCGACCCCGTTGACTCCTCGTCCGTTGCGCATCCACCTGGTCGCCATCGGCGGTACCGGAATGGCACCCCTCGCCTGTCTGCTGCAAGCGCAGGGCCATTTCGTGACCGGTTCGGACGGGCCGCTCTATCCGCCGATGAGCCAACTGCTCGAGGCTGCCGGGATCCGGCCCTGGGAGGGCTACGCGGCGGCCCACCTCGACCCGGCGCCCGACATCGTGGTCGTCGGCAACGCCGTCCGCCGCGACAACCCGGAGGCGGTCGAGGCCGAGCGGCTGGGGCTCGCGCGGCTGTCGATGCCCGAGGCGCTGGCGCGATTCTTCCTCGCCGATCGCCGGCCGCTGGTGGTGGCCGGCACGCACGGCAAGACGACGACCAGCGCCATGGCCGCCTCGGTCTGGTCGGAGTGCGGGCGTGATCCGGGCTTTCTCATCGGCGGCGTGCCGCTCGATCTCGGGACGAGCTTTCGCCTCGGCAGCGGTCCTCGTTTCGTCATCGAGGGCGACGAGTACAACGCCGCCTACTTCGATCGCGGCGCCAAGTTCCTGCACTATCGGCCCGAGACCCTGATCCTGACCTCGGTCGAGTACGACCACGCCGATCTCTATCCGAGCCCGGCGGCGTTGCTCGAGGCCTATGCCCGCCTCATCGCGCTGGTTCCGGAGTCGGGCCTCATCGTCGCCTGCGGCGACAGCGCCGAAGTGCGCGCGCTGGCGGCGGCGGCGCGGTCGCCGGTCGTCTTCTACGGCGAGCAGGAGTCCAACGCTGTCCGCCTGCTCGGAGAGCCGGCGGCCGACAGCGCCGGAATCCGCTTCCGCCTGCGCGACGAGAGCGGCGAAGAGGTCGAGGTGGCGATGCCGCTGTGGGGCGTCCACAACGCGGTCAATGCCCTGTCGGTCTGGGCGGCGGCGCGGCGCGACGGCCTGGCGACGGGCGAGGTCGCCACGGCGCTCGCCCGGTTCCGCGGCGTCAAGCGGCGCCAGGAGCTGCTCGCCGACCACCACGGCATCGTCGTGATCGACGACTTTGCGCATCACCCGACAGCGGTCGAAAAGACCCTCGCCAGCATGCGCATGCGCTTTCCCGGCAGACGGCTCCTCGCCTGCTTCGAGCCGCGCAGCCTCACCGCCGGGAGGGCCTTCCTGCTCGCCGGCTATGCGCGCGCCTTCGCGCTCGCCGATCGCGCCTATTTCGCGCCGATCTTCCATCGTGACCGGCTGGCTCCGGAGGATCGGCTCGATCTCGCAGCGCTCGCCGCGGGGCTCTCCGGCGCCGGTACTCCCTGCGTGCTGGCCGAGGACCTCGAGTCGCTAGAAGTGCGCATTCTCGCCGAGGCTCTGCCCGGAGACGTCGTGCTGACGATGTCTTCGGGGTCGTTCGGCGGCCTGCCGCGCCGTCTCGCCGACGCCGTCTCTGCCTTCGGCTGATGCCGCCGGGCAGTGCACGACGCGCCGCGTCGGCGCCCGCGTTGTCGCGCGGCGCCGCCTTTGCTACCATCCACGGGAGCTTTCGCGCCCAATGAGCTATCCCGGAGATCCGGCCCTCGCTTCCGATGTGAAGCAGCGCATTCTGACCACCTTCCAGCAGACGCTGGAGCTGGCCAGCAAGGGGAGTCGCCAGGAGGCGCTGCTGGGCTGCGACTTCATCCTTCGCCTCGATTCCCAGTTCGGACCCGCCCGAACGCTGCAGCAGCTCGTGCAGGCCGGCAGGAGTGGCCCTCAGCTCGCGGCGCTGTTCGGAGGTGGCGAAGTCGCACCGCCGCCGCCGGTGCCAGCCCCCGTCGCGGAGCCGCTGTTCGAGGACCTCTCGCTCGACCTGCCTGACGACTTCCCCGCCGCAGGGGGCTCGTCGGCAGGCTCTCTCGCCGACCGTTTCACGCGCCTGTTGGCCGAGCGCCGTTTCGGCGAGCTCGTCGCGGCGGCGGAGCAGGAGAGTTTCGCGGTGGCTGGCGACGCCCGGGCCTCGGCGCTCGTCGAACAGGCGCGGGCGCGCCTCGAAGCCGCACCCTACGTCCAGACGTTCATCGATTCGGCGCGCCAGGCGAAAGCGAACGGCGATACCGCCGAGACCGAGCGGCTGATGCGCAAGGTGCGCGCCCTGGACCCCGATCATCCCCAGCTCCTCGCGCTCGAGTCCGGCGCTGCGGCGGCCGAGCCGGCGGAGGATCTGGAGCTGCCCGAGGTCGACTTCTCTTTCGCCGGCCTGGCCGAGGAGACCTATTCCTTGGGCGAGCCGGAGAGCGCCAACGACGGCGTCGGCGACGACGGCGGGGGCGGCTCGGGGGAGCACTCGGTGCGTATCGCCGAGCTGCTCGACAGCGGCCAGGAGGCTTGTGATCGCGGCGAGTACCAGACCGCCATCGACGCCTGGTCACGCATCTTCCTGATCGACATCGACCACCAGGAGGCGGCCCGGCGCATCGAGAAGGCGCGCCAGTTCAAGGCCGAGCGGGAGCGAGAAGTCGAGGAGATCTTCCACGAAGGGGTGGCGCGCTTCGACAGCGGCGCCTTCGAGCCCGCCAAGCTCGCCTTCAACCGCGTGCTCGAGCTCTCTCCGGGTCACCTCGTTGCTCTCGAGTACCAGGAGCGCATTCGCGAGCGCCAGGTGGGTGCGCCGGCGATGACTCCGGGTGCTTCGGCACCCGCGTTGCGCGCCGGCGAGCTCGCAGGTGCCGCGCTCGACGGCGCTCGCGCTGGCGGGCGGAGCGCGCGCGACAACGTGAGCGGCGAGATTCTGGTGCCGCCCGAGCCGGGCGCAGGAGCGGCGCGCAGCACCGTCGAGCGTGCCGATTTCGCGGTCGCGATCAAGCGTCGCAACGCGCCGGCGCGCGGTTTTCTCTGGATCGGCGGCGCGGTTCTGCTGCTGCTCGCCGCCGGCGGATGGCTGCTGTTGCGCAATCGCGCGAGCCTGTTCCCGAACTCGCAGGAGCCGCCGCAGGCGGCGGCGCCGACCACCGTCGACCCGATCGCCAGCGCCAGGAATCTGCACGCCGAGGGCAAGACCGCAGTGGCGATCGCCCAGCTGCGCCGGCTGCCGCCGCAGCAGCCGCAGTATGCCGAGGCGCAGTCGCTCATCGCGCAATGGGAGGCGCTGATCAAGCCCGCCGAACCGGTGCCGGCGGGTCTGCCGCCGGAGCGCGAGCAGAAACGCCAGGAGCTCGTGGCGGGTGCCGAACGCGCCTGCCGGGAGCAGGAGTATCTGCGCTGCGACCGCTGGCTCACCGAAGCGGCGAAGATCGCACCCCTGGCGCCGGCAGAGACCCAGCTTCAAGCCCAGGCCAGACAGGGTCTGCTGCCGCTCGCCGACGAGCTCAAGCTCTACGGCGACGGCGACTTCGACTTTCTGCTCAACAAGCTGTGGCGGCGGCGCGAAGCGGAGCCGGGCAACCGCGACATCCGCCGGCTGATCGTCGACGCCTACTACAACCTCGGAATTCTCGACTTGCAGCGCGGCGACCCGGCAGCGGCGGCGGACAAGTTTCGCGAGGCGCTGGCGATCGACCCCACGGATGCGCCGCTCAAGCGGCTGCAGGATTTTGCCAACGTCTACAACCAGCGCAACGAGGATCTGCTGTTCGAGATCTTCGTCCGCAACCTCCCTGCGCGATGAGCCGCGAGCCCGAAGAGCCGTTCCTTTTCGACCTGCCGCTTTCCGCTCCGCCGCCCGTCGCCACGTCGATCTCCGCCTCTGGCGAGACGCCGCGGGCCGAAGCTTCGACCCGGCGCAGCGCCCGACGCAGCGCCCGGCCCGAGTCCCTGCCGCTCTTCGGCGACGCCGAGCTCGCGGCCGCGCCGCCGGAGCCGGCCACCACCGCGCCTGCCTACGCGGCGCTGCCGGTTCCTCCGCCTGCCGCGGTGGCACCGGCGCGCGGTCCGGTGCCGGTGCCGCGTCCGGTCGAGCATGAGGACCAGGAGTTCGCTACCGGTTCGAGCTCCGCGGTCGCCACGGCAACGATGTCCAAGCGATTGCGTGCCGCCTGTGGCGATCTCGCGATCCTGCTCTCCGCTGGCGCCGTTGCCGCGGTCGGCGCGACGCTGCTCGGGGCCGAGCTCGGTGTGAATTCCCTGCCCGCCCTGCTCGTCTTCCTGCTCTCGTTCTCGTTCCTCTATTGCGTGGTTTCGCTCGCCTTCTGGGGCCAGACGCCGGGGATGGCATGGTCAGGGCTGATCGCGCGCAGCGAAGAGACCGAACCGCTGTCGTTCGGGCAGACGGCACTGCGTTGGCTCGGTCACTGGTTGACCTGGGCGCTGCTCGGCCTGCCCGGTCTGCTCGCCCTCTCGGGGCGCTCGCTGGCCGATCGGCTGAGCGGCTCGAGCACCTACGAGACGCCGCTCTCCGGTTCCCCCGCCGCCTGAAGCGCGCGCTCCCGCGCCCGTTTCCGCACGACCCCCCAGCCGATCCAGCAGTTGCCCAGCGCCGTCGCTGCGGCCATCGCCCAGAGCGGACGAGAGCCCGGAACCAGGGCAGCGAGGCCCCCGGCCTGGTAGAAGATCCCGGCGACTCGCATGGGCGCGAAGGCCAGGCCGCCGAGCGAGAAGAGATTGTGGCCGAGCAGCAGCAGCCAGAGTGCCGGCAGGTAGCGGGCGCCGTCGAGCCAGAAGAGCAACCCCGAGAGGACGACCGCGACCAGCGAGAGGTTGCCCTGCGCGCGCATGGCCCAGGCGCCGAGGCTCGACCGGCCGCGGCGCCGCTGCTGGCGCAGGATCGTCAGGCCTTCGACAGCTCCGCCGAGCAGGATGGTTAGCGACCAGAGGATGGTGACGCCGGGTTCCCGCGCGAGCTCGAGCGCGAGCGGAGTGAGGAGCGCCGCTGCGGGCAGGAGAAGAGCCCAGGCGAACCAGGGCAGGGGAGAAGAGAGGTAGGGCCGAGCGGCGTCGCGGAACGCGGCGCGAACGGTCTCGGAAGTGCGCTGCTCGTCCTCGTCCGGGGCGGCGAACAGCTCGTCGTACTCCGAGCGCTCGGCGCCCGGGGAATGGCTGGTGCGGGTGGACTCGGGCGTAGCCGGACGCCTCAGGCCCTGGCGAGGTGCGCCATGGCTCGCGCGCGGGCGGTGGCCTGGGCGCGGCGCTGGTTCTCGGCCTCGGTGCGGTTCGGCAGCTTGCCGGCCGCAGCGAGCGCCGTTCGCGCGAGCTCGGCGGTGACCTTCTCGGGCTCGAGCACCTCTTCGGTGAGGAGGGTCAGCTTGTCGTCGACCATCTGGGCGAAGCCGCCGGCGATGAACAGCCGGTGCTTGCCGCCCGCAGCCTCGTCGACGCGCAGCAGGCCCGCTCCCAGCTTGGCGAGGAGCGGGGCGCGCTGCGCGAGGATGCCCATCTCACCGTCGTAGGCCGGGAAAGCGACGAACTTGGCTTCCAGAGAAAGGACCTCTCTCTCCGGCGTCACGACCGAGAGATGGAAGGTGCCGGCCATGGTCAGGCCGCCGCCATCTTCTCGGCCTTCGCCGCCGCTTCCTCGACGGTGCCGACGTACATGAACGCCTGATCCGGCAGGTGGTCCCACTTGCCGTCGCAGAGCTCCTCGAAGGAGCGGATGGTGTCCTCGCGCTTGACGTAGATGCCCGGGAAGCCGGTGAACTGCTCGGCGACGAAGAACGGCTGCGAGAAGAAACGCTCGATCTTGCGCGCCCGGCGGACGATGACCTTGTCGTCCTCGGAGAGCTCGTCGATGCCGAGAATCGCGATGATGTCCTGCAGATCCTTGTAGCGCTGCAGGATCTGCTGCACCCGCCGCGAGACCTGGTAGTGACGCTCACCGAGGATCTCGGCGGTGACGATGCGGCTCGAAGAGGCGAGCGGATCGACGGCCGGGTAGATGCCCTTCTCGGCGATCGAGCGCTCGAGGTTGACCGTCGAGTCGAGATGCGTGAACGCGTTCGCGGGCGCCGGGTCGGTGTAGTCGTCGGCCGGCACGTAGATCGCCTGAATCGAGGTCACCGCGCCGCGCTTGGTCGAAGTGATGCGCTCCTGCAGCTCGCCCATTTCGGTCGCGAGGGTCGGCTGGTAGCCGACGGCGGAGGGCATGCGGCCGAGGAGCGCCGAGACTTCGGAACCGGCCTGCGTGAAGCGGAAGATGTTGTCGATGAACAGCAGGGTGTCCGCGCCGGTCTGGTCGCGGAAGTACTCGGCCATGGTGAGCGCCGAAAGGGCGACGCGCAGGCGCGCGCCGGGCGGCTCGTTCATCTGGCCGAAGACCATGACGGTCTGGTCGATGACGGACTTGCCGGTGTCGCCGATCTTGGCCTCCTGCATCTCGAGCCAGAGGTCGTTGCCCTCGCGGGTGCGCTCGCCGACGCCGGCGAAGCAGCTGTAGCCGGAGTGAAAGCGGGCGAGCCGCGCGATGAGCTCCTGGATGATGACCGTCTTGCCGACGCCGGCGCCGCCGAAGAGTCCGGCCTTGCCGCCGCGGACCAGCGGGCAGAGCAGGTCCATGACCTTGATGCCGGTCTCGAAGATCTCCGTCTTCGAGGACAGCTCGTGCATCTCGGGGGGCAGCTGATGGATGGCGCGGCGCGCCGTCGTCGTGACCGGGCCGCGGTCGTCGATCGGCTCGCCCACCAGATTGAACACCCGGCCGAGCGTCTCGAGGCCGACCGGAACGGTCACGGCCGAGCCGCTGTCGGTGATCTCCTGCCCGCGCTGCAGGCCGTCGGTCGAGCCGAGCGAGACCGCGCGAACCTGCCCGCCGCCCAGATGCTGGGCGACTTCGCACCAGAGGGTCTCGCGCATCTTCTCGCCGAGCACGGTGCGCTCGACCTGCACGGAGAGGGCGTTGTAGAGCGCCGGCATGCTGTCTTCGCTGAACTGAGCGTCGAGAGTCGAGCCGATGACCTGGGTGATGCGTCCGACGTTGGGGCTGGACATGTCGTTCAACCTTTCGCTGCGAATCGTTGCGATTTCAGATTGTCGTTCGAGACAGCATCAGGCGAGCGCATTCGCGCCGCCGACGATGTCGAGCAGTTCCATGGTGATCTGCGTCTGGCGCGCCCGGTTGTACTGGCGGCTCAAGGTCTTGATCATCTCCTCGGAGGCTTCCGTCGCCGCCTTCATGGCGACCATCCGGGCGATCTGCTCGGAGACCGCGGAGTCGAGAAAGGCCTGGAAGAGCCGGATGCGAGCCACGGCGGGCAGGAGGTCGTCGAGCAGCGCACCGGGTTCCGGCCGGAACTCGTAGTCGACGTTCTTCGCCTTGGCGCCCGCGGGCAGCTCGGTCGGCGCGAGGGGAAGGAGCTGGATCGTCTCGGGCCGCTGCTTGCTGGCGGAGTAGAAGCGCATGTAGGTGACGTAGACCGCCGAGATCTCGCCGTCGAGAAAGCGCTGGATCAGCGAGTTCGCGACCGGCTCCACCTGTTCGAAGCGCGGCGCGTCGGCGATCTCCGCCGTGGCCTCTTCGAAGGGCTGCTTGATGAAGCGGAAGTAGGCGATCCCCTTCTTGCCGAAGACCGAGACCTGGGACGGTTGCGCACCCTTGCGGCGCTCCTCGAGGAAGCCGAGCGCCGTGCGCAGGATGCTCGAGTTGTAGCCGCCGCACAGTCCGCGATTGGAGCTCACCACGACCACCGCCGCCGGAGCGGCGGGGTTCTTGGTCTTGAGCAGCGGATGGTCGAGTCCGTCGCCGGCTCGGGCGAGGTCAGCAACCAGCTCGGCGAGCTTCTCCGTGTACGGGCGCGAGGCCACGGCACGGTTGAAGGCCGCCTGGAAACGCGCGGTCGCGATCAGCTGCATCGTCCGCGTGATCTTGCGGATGTTGCGGATCGACTTGCGTCGCTTGACGAGGACGCGGCGGTTCGCCATGACCCTAGGCCGGCCTCTTGGCTGCGGTCGCCAGGTTCGTTGCCAGATACTGGCCGCGGAAGTTGTTCAGCACCTCGAGCAACTTCTTGGCGAGCGCCTCCGGCAGGTCGCCGGTCTTCTCCATCTCCTGGAGGATCTCGGGGAACTCGTGGCGGACGTGCGCGAGCATCGCCGTTTCGAAAGCCAGGACGCCGGCGACGGGAATCTCGTCGAGCACTCCCTGGGTACCGGCGAAGATCGAGATCACCTGCTCGAAGGTCGGCAGCGGGCGGAACTGGGGCTGCTTGAGCAGCTCCACCATGCGCTTGCCGCGGTCGAGCTGCTTCTGGGTCGCGGTGTCGAGATCGGTGCCGAGCTGCGAGAAGGCTTCGAGGGCGCGGAACGAAGCGAGGTCGAGGCGCAGCGAACCGGCGAACTTCTTCATCGCCTTGCGCTGGGCGTTGCCGCCGACGCGCGACACCGAGATGCCGACGTTCACGGCCGGACGGACGCCGGCGAAGAACAGGTCGGGCTCGAGGTAGATCTGGCCGTCGGTGATCGAGATCACGTTGGTCGGAATGTAGGCCGAGACCTCGCCTTCGAGGGTCTCGATGATCGGCAGCGCCGTCATCGAACCGCCCGAGTCGGGGAAGCGATGCACCCGGTACTTGTCCTTGTCCGGCAGCGTCGCGAGGAAGGCCTCGGCGGTGTGCTTGCCGTGCGGGCGGTGGTAGAGACCGATCTCGTCGTCGGGCCGCACCTCGACCGGGGCGGCGAGCCCCTGCGGATGCTTCTTGACCTTGCTGCGGTCGGTGAGATCCGCCGGCGCGTCCTTCGGCACGATGCCGTACTCGTCGCGCAGCTTCACCGAACGCTCGAGGAGACGGGAATGGAGATAGAACACGTCGCCGGGGTAAGCCTCGCGGCCCGGCGGGCGGCGCAGCAGGAGCGACAGCTGGCGATACGAGGCGGCCTGTTTCGACAGGTCGTCGTAGATGCAGAGCGTGGCCTTTCCCTGCTGGTACATGAAGTACTCGGCCATCGCTGCGCCGGCGTAGGGGGCGATGTACTGCAGCGGCGCCGGGTCGGCCGAAGAGGCCGAGACGACGATCGTGTAGTCCATGGCGCCGTGCTCGCGCAGCTTCTCGACCAGACCGACGACCGTCGACTCTTTCTGGCCGACGGCGACGTAGACGCAGATGACGCCGGCGCCCTTCTGGTTGATGATGGCGTCGATGGCGATCGCGGTCTTGCCGGTCTTGCGGTCGCCGATGATCAGCTCGCGCTGGCCGCGGCCGATCGGAATCATCGAGTCGATCGCCTTGAGGCCGGTCTGCAGCGGCTCGGTGACCGGCTGACGCTGGGCGATGCCGGGAGCCTTGAACTCGAGCGGCCGGCGATGCGGGGTCTCGATCACGCCGAGGCCGTCGAGCGGACGGCCGAGCGGGTCCACGATGCGGCCGATCATGGCCTCGCCGCAGGGCACGGAAACGAGCTCACCGGTGCGGCGGACCTCGTCGCCCTCTTTGATGCCGAGGTACTCGCCGAGGATGACGATGCCGACAGAGCTCTCTTCGAGGTTGAAGACCTGACCCATGGAGCCGTTCGAAAAGGCGATCAGCTCGCCCGACATGGCGTTCGAAAGCCCGTAGACCTGGGCGATGCCGTCACCGACCTCGAGGACCTTGCCGGTCTCGGTGAGATCGACACTCTGCCGATACTGCTGAATCTCTTCACCGATGACCGAAGAGATCTCGTCGACCCTGAATCGCATCCTTCAAACTCCTCGCGAAGACTCTTCGCTGTTGTGTATGTAGTCCTGCATCCTGGGCAGCTCGCGCGAACCACGGGCCGCGAAGGCGGCAAGGAGCAGCTCGAGCTCCCGGGCGACGCTGTCGTCGAACTTGTCGTCGCCGACGCGCACGACCAGGCCGCCGAGGAGCGCCGGATCGACTTTCTCGATCAGTTGAGCCTGGCGTCCGGCGAACTTGCTCGCCGCCGCGATCAGGCTCTGGCGAAGCTCCGGCTTGAGCGGCACGGCGCTCGTCACCCGCACCTCCACCTGGTTCTTGCTCTCCATCCAGGTGTCGTGAAAGGCCTCCGCGACGTAGCGCACCAGCCCGAGGCGACCTTTGCTGCGCATCACCTGGAGCGAGTCGACGAACAGATCGCTCGCCCTGCCGCGGAAGCTCTTCTCGATCAGCTGGCGCTTCTCCTCGTTCTTGACGAGGGGGCTCACCATCACCGCCTTCAAGTCCGCATCGCGGTCGAGCAGCTCGACCAGTCCCTGCCACTCCTCGAGCAGGCTGTCCTCGACCCCGCGACTCGCCGCGAGGCTGAAGACCGCGTCGCTCCAGACGCGGGCGAGGGATTGTTCCTCGGCCTGGCTGCTCGCCATCTCAGTTCCTCTTTCCGTCGGCGAGCGCCTGAATCGAATCGCGAATCAGACGATCGTGGTCGGCGGGATTGATCTCGCGCTCGAGGATCTTGGCCGCGACGTCGGTGGTGAGGCGCGCGGTGAGCACGTAGAGCTCCTTGACGGCCGTCTCCTGGGCGATCTTGATCTCGCGCCGGGCGCGCTCGATGGTGCTGTTGGCTTCGGCCTGAGTTTCTTCCTGGAAACGCCGCTTGACCGCGTCGGCGTCACGGCGGGCCTCCTCGACGATCGCCGTCGCCTCGGCACGCGCCGTCACCAGCTTGTCGGAGTACTCCTTGAGCCGCGCCTCGGCGGCCTCGCGGTCACGCTTGGCCGACTCGAGCGACTCGCGGATGAACTTCTCCCGCGCCTGCAGTCCGCCGAGGATCGGTCCCCAGGCGAACTTGCCGAGGACGAAGACCACGATGCCGAAGATGATCAGTGTCCACAGGGCGACGCCGAAGTTGCCTTCGAACGGTCCGCCGGCGGACTCGGCGTGCTCCTCGGCGAACGCCGGCAGCGCCGCCATCAGAGCGGCGACGACGCCCACGCGCGCGACGATTCGCTGCGTTTTCGATTCGGTTCTCATCGCGCCTCAGAGGGCGGCGAGAAGGCCGACGACGACGGCGAACAGCGTCGCGCCTTCGATCATCGCCGCGGTCACGATCATGGCGGTGTTGATCTGGCCGGCCGCTTCGGGCTGGCGAGCCATCGCCTCGGTGGCGCTGCCGCCGACCCGGCCGATGCCCAGACCGCAGCCGATCACCGCGAGGCCGGCGCCGATGGCGCCGCCCATCTTGGCGAGACCCGAGGCGGAAGAGGCCGCGGCAGCCGCTCCGCCCTCCTGGGCGAAAGCCGCAGGGGCGAACATGAGGCAGAAGCCGACGACGACGAGGGCGAGGACGATCTGGGCATTCCGCTTGCGGTTCATGACGTTTCCTTCTCCTTGAGTGTTTTCGGTCGTGGGTTGCGAACGTGGATGATGACGATTGCGTGAGAAGAGGTCAGTGCGCCGAGGCCCGCGCCGGCTCTCCGCCGTGCTCCTCGTCGTGGGCGTGCTCGTGCTCGTCGTGATGCACGTTGACCGACATGCCGATGAAGAGCGCGGTCAGGAAGGCGAAGATGAACGCCTGCAGGAAGGCGACGAAGACCTCGAGCAGGCTGATCGCGACCGAGCCGACGACGATGACCGCGGCGATGCCGAGGCCGACGCCGGTGCCCAGCGCCTTGACCGCCGCGAAGATCAGGCCCAGCAGCACTCCCAGCAGGATGTGGCCGGCGATCATGTTGGCGAACAGACGGACGGCGAGCGCGAAGGCCTTGGCGACCAGGCCGATGATCTCCACCGGGATGAGGAGCGGCGCGAGCCAGAGCGGTCCGGGGCAGAAGTGCTTGATGTAGCTCATGCCGCCGTAGCGCAGGCCGTTGACGACCATCATCACCAGGGTCATGACCGCCAGCGTTCCGGTCACCCAGATGTTGCCGGTAGCGGTGCCGCCCAGGTGCGTACCGAACAGGGCGGTCACGGGCGCGATCGGCAGAAGGCCCAGCAGGTTGACGGTGAGGACGAAAAAGAACGCGCTCCAGACGTAGCGGATGAACCGATCGGTGTGGACGCCCAGCACGGGCTCGGCGATCTCCTTGCGCAGGTACTCGCAGACGGTCTCGAAGAAGTTCGCGAAACCGGTGGGAACCAGGCGGCCGACCGCGTCCGTGCCGGCGCGGCGTCGCACCAGGATCGGCACCAGGAGGGTCAGGAGGAAGCCGGCGACGATCATCATGACGATCTGGTCGGAGAGGACGGTGATGACGCCCTTGGGAGTAAGCATCCCGAGGTCGGCAGG
>Ga0209477_1000945_pt1 | contig 17897 bp, 14 predicted proteins | sample KloWWTupernatant_FD_187180 | JGI IMG/M metagenome (GOLD analysis project Ga0209477, IMG submission 187180) | Active sludge microbial communities from Klosterneuburg, Austria, studying microevolution and ecology of nitrifiers - Klosterneuburg... | ecosystem: Engineered > WWTP > Aerobic digester >... | reverse complement strand
CGGTTAAAAGAAATAAATCATTCTTCATAAATCATTCCGAAAACATTTACATTATCTCCGGCGGCTTTAAAGAACTTATAGTACCGGTAGTAGGTAAATTTGGAATTCCTGCTGAGAATGTTTTTGCAAATACTTTTACTTATGATAAAGATGGAAATATTTCGGGCTATGATAAAAAGAATCTTCTTAGCTTTGATAATGGAAAGATCGAACAGCTCAAACAGCTTGGACTGTCCGGTGAACTTTACGTCATTGGAGATGGATATACTGACTATGAATTGAAGAAAGCAGGAATAGCTCACAAGTTTTTTGCTTTCACTGAAAATGTCGAAAGAGAGATCGTGTCATCGAAAGCTGATCACATTACTCCGAGCATGGATGAATTTTTATATCTGAATAAATTACCGATGACTATTTCTTATCCAAAGAATCGTATAAAAGTTTTACTGCTTGAGAACATTCACAAAGACGCAGTTTCAATTTTCAAAGAGGAAGGTTATCAGATAGAATCATTCCCTAAAAGTATGGATGAGAAAGAACTTTGCAAAATGATCAAAGATGTTTCAATTCTCGGAATCCGTTCAAAGACTCAGATAAGCCGCCAGGTAATTGATCATGCTGATAAATTAATTTCCATAGGTGCATTTTGTATCGGGACTAATCAGATCGATCTCAGTACTGCATTAAAAAAAGGCATAGCAGTTTTCAATGCGCCGTTTAGCAATACACGCAGTGTCGTTGAGCTTGCACTTGCTGAGATAATTATTTTAATGAGAAGGATCTTTGATAAAAGCACTTCTCTGCACAAAGGTATCTGGGATAAATCTGCAGCCGGAAGTTTTGAAATACGTGGAAAGAAGATTGGCATTATTGGATACGGTAAAATTGGATCTCAATTATCAGTTCTTGCCGAAGATCTTGGAATGGATGTTTACTATTATGATGTTGTCGATAAATTAGCTTTGGGAAATGCTACTAAATGTAATTCTCTTAATGAAATATTGAAAAAATGTGAGATCATTACATTACATGTGGATGGAAAAGATTCCAATACAAATTTCATCGGTGAAAAAGAGTTTAAGGGAATGCGTGATGGTACAGTTTTTTTAAATCTAAGCCGTGGACATGTAGTCGATATTGAAGCTCTTGCAAAATGTTTGATCAGTGGTAAGATCAGCGGTGCTTCTGTAGATGTATATCCGGAAGAGCCGTCGGGAAATGATGAAGCATTTGTATCTGTTTTACAAAACATTCCAAACGTATTACTGACACCGCATATCGGCGGCAGTACAGAAGAAGCTCAGAGAAACATTGCTGATTTCGTTCCAAAGAAAATTATTGAATTCATAAATTCAGGTAACACATTTTACAGTGTTAATTTTCCTGAGATACAATTACCTCAGTTTCAAAATGCACATCGGTTAATTCATATTCATGAAAACGTACCGGGGATACTTGCTCAGATCAATAACATTCTCGCTTCACATAATATAAACATCATAGGTCAGTATCTGAAAACCAATGAACTTGTTGGATATGTGATCACTGACATTAAGAAAAAATATTCACCTCAGGTCATTCAGGATCTGAAAAAAATTCCTCACACTATTAAATTCAGAATACTTTATTGATAATTTATTAAGATGAATAAAACTTATTTTACTCCCGGACCTACGGAATTATATCCCAATGCTAAAAAGGATCTGTCAGATGCTTTGGATAAAAAAATATTTTCATTAAATCACCGAAGCATTGAATTCATGGAAATATTTAAAAATACTGTTTCATCTCTGAAGACTCTGATGAATATTCCTGAAAACTATCATGTATTCTTTTTATCATCTGCAACGGAATGTATGGACAGAATCATTCAAAACTGTACGGTGAAAAATACTTTCCACTTTGCTAATGGAGCTTTTGCAGACAGATTTTATAAAACTGCAGTTGAGCTGGGTCGCAATGCCGTGAAGAGTGAAGTTGATTATGGATCTAGTTTTAATTTTGATGATATAAAAATTGATAATGATCCTGAAGTAATCTGCATTACTCAAAACGAAACCAGTACAGGAGTGGCAATTGATGTTCAGAATATTTATGATCTTAAAATTAAATATCCGGATTCTATTATTGCTGTTGATATAGTAACTTCTGCGCCTTATGTAAATATTGATTTCAGTAAAATTGACTGTGCTTTCTTTTCTGTACAAAAAGGATTTGGACTTCCCGCAGGACTGGGAGTATTGATTTTAAATGATAGATGTTTACAAAAAGCTGAGAAGCTGAAATCAGATGGAATTAAAATTGGCAGCTATCATAATTTTATTTCGCTTTTAGAAAATGAATTAATGTATCAGACTACTGAGACACCAAATATGCCTGGGATCTATCTGCTTGGAAAAGTCTGTGAGCAGTTGAATGAAAAGGGAATTTCCGAGATCAGAAAAGAGACAGAAGAAAAATCTGATATGCTATATAATTTTTTTAACACACACAGATCATTTACACTATTTGTAAAAAATACTGAAAACAGATCAAAGACTATTATTGTAATTGAAACAGGAAGCAGACAGGTAGAAGTAAAAAAACTTTTATCGGATAATGGAATAATTGTTGGATCAGGTTATGGAAAGTTTAAGACTGAGCAGATACGTATTGCAAATTTTCCAATGCATAAAAAGGAAGATGTATTAAAGATCATTAATACACTTAAACACTTGGATTGATCTGATCTTATATTTAATTAAGCTCCAATAGTTTTTTCTGTATTTCTTCTACAGCTCTCAGAGTAAGTGCAGCAATGGTCAGAGTTGGATTAGAAGCAGCAACAGTAGGAAAGACCGAACTCCCAAGTATGTACATATTTTTAAGATCGTGGCATTTCAAATTTTTATCAACGACAGAAGTTTTCGGATCATCCCCCATTTTTGTAGTGCCGACAATATGCCCTGCTCCCCATGGATATGAGTGATGCTGCTGTGTACAGCCGAGTGAGTCAAGCATACTTTTCTGCAGAGTTACAGCTACATCAATACTGGCTTTTACATAATCATCTAATTTATAAAAGATCCTTGGTCGCGGAAGTCCGTCTGTGCCAAGAGAATCAAAAGCCGGCACGATTCTGTTATTCGGATCGGGAAGCTGCTCACAAAGAAATGCAAATCGTATCTCCCTTAAGACATTTTCCTTAATATCATTTCGTAATTTTTTGCCATATAATAAATTGTTCTGTCCTTGCTTTATCACTTCATCAGCAGCAGGAAGGTTCATGACACTGGATCTGCCTCCACTCTTTTTTAAAAAATAAGATGACAGTACATTTGGATATCCGACAGGCCAGCTCCAGCCGTCATTTCCAATCTCTATCCGGAAAGCACCTCTTTCTTTTCTGAATGGTCCGTCTTTAACATTTTCAACTCCCGAAGTAGAAAGCGGAGCTTGATATGGATAAACAGGATCTTTTGTTAATCCGTAACTCAGAACGCAGTTATGATCCATCAGATTTCTTCCGACCTGATCACTGCTGTTTGCAATACCGTTCGGATATTTTTCAGTTTTTGACATCAGCATTAATTTAGGTGTCTCAATCGCATGACCTGCAAGAATAAATATTTTACCAGCAGCAATTTTATCACCGTCAGCAGTCTGAAATAAAATTCCTGTTACACTTCCCTCATCATCAGTTTGAATAAATTTAGCAGTAGAGTTTGTGAGAACTTTTACACCAAGTGCTTCAGCTTTTGCAATTGTAAATGAAGCATCATATTTTGCGCCAACCGGACAAATGGGAATACAGTTATTACTTCCGCAGCAGGCAAGTCTTTCGTCCTGCGGCGCAGAGAGTCTGCCCTGAGGAGTACTTGCCACCTGAAGTTTTATATCAGTTGCATCAGGCAAATTTAAATTCTGAAAAGCAATATCAACTTGCTTATCAAGATAAGTCTGCGGGATCATAGCGGAAGGATACGGTTTTTCTCTTTTGACACCAAGTGCTGCATTGCTATCACCGGAGACAGGGATCTCCTGTTCTGCAGCAAAATACCATTTCTCAATTTCTTTATAAGTGATTGGCCAGTCAGTCCCGACTCCGTATTCCGTTTTCATTTTAAAATCATTTTCTACAAATCTCAGACAAGTGCCAAGCCAGTGCCATGTGGTTCCGCCGACAGCTTTTATGTATGTACTCTGAAATTTATCAGGTCCCATCTGAATGTAATATTGCTGAGGATCATCCATCGGTGGATATGGGGCAGTCCGTGATACAGGATTGTAAGGTGAGTCATCACCTCTTTCCGGATCAGCTTTGTATTTTTCAATAGCTTTACTTCTGTCAATCCTATCGCCGGCTTCAATGATAAGAACTTTTGCATTTGCTTTAGCCAGACCAAGAGCCATCAAAGCTCCTGAAATTCCCGCACCGACTATAACAACATCTGCACTGTAATCACTTTTCTGCATAAATAATATTTAGTTAAATTATGTAACAACAGGTTTATTCTGCCAGAATCCAAAGTCTCCTCTGCACTGCGCATTTGGAATAAGATAACCTGTTGATTTCCATGCGTACATTTTTTCATAATCAGATACTTTCATTCCGTCTTTTGTTTTGTAAATTCCTGACATCCAGTATGTGATCAAAGTATCTGCAAGTTTTTTATACTCAGGATTTTTTGTAATAACGTTTTCGATTTCTTCATCCGAAGGAATCTTATTAGAATCTATATTAAGTGAAATGTATAATTCTTTTAAAGTTGTTTTAGCAGGAGGAAAGTCTGTAAGACTTGTCTGATATGTCGCTGCAAGAGTTTTATCTAATTCAGTTTCTGAGAATCCCGTAAGTACAGAACTCAGTTTCATAAACTCTGTATTCCCAAACTCAATATTCTTTTCTGTGCAGCCTTCTATTAAAGGAATTATAGAAGCTCCTATTGCAGCCACTGAACAAAACCTGATAAAATCTCTTCTGCTTAGCATATTAAATATTTTTTTGAAACTTAGATATATGGATTTACAATTACAAGGAATTACTTAATTTGAAAAAACTCGGAAGGGATTTCTATAGAATGGTTTTCAGTTTATCAATTGCTTTTTTAGTTTCATCCATACTCACATCTAAATGAAAAACTGCTCTCATTAATCCATAACTGCCGGAAGAAATTATCACACCGTTATTTTTTGCTTTATCTATAATTTCTTTTTTGGAATATTTATCACTTCCAAAAATCACAATGTTTGTCATTACTGTTGACATATCAATTGATACGCTTTCTAATTTTGATAACTCTTTTGCAAAATATTTGGCTTTAGAATGGTCTTCTTTTAATCGCTCAATATTATTATCAAGTGCATAAATCCCTGCTGCTGCAAGAATCCCTGCCTGTCTCATTCCGCCGCCGAGAATTTTTCTCCACTTGCGGGCTTTGTCAATAAGTTCATTGCTGCCACAAAGTATTGAACCAACCGGACAGCCAAGTCCTTTGGAAAAACAAAATGAAATTGAATCAAAATTATCAGCATATTCCTTTAATGAAATTCCTGTTTCGACTACAGCATTAAATATTCTTGCTCCGTCAAGATGTGTTCTGATACCATATCTTTTTGCTAAGTCCGAAATTCCTTTTATAACATCAATCGGCTGTATGACTCCCCCTGAGCGGTTATGAGTATTCTCCAGACAAATAAGTTTTGTCACAGGAAAATAATATTCATTTGTCCGGATATATTTCTCAATATCTTCTGCTGTAATTACACCATTCTTACCGGGTACAGGAAGAAGCTGAACATTCGAAATTACAGAAGGTGCAGCAGTTTCATAATTCAGAATATGCGATTCACTTTCGACTATAACTTCATCGCCCGGATCAGTGTGGCCTTTTATTGCAAGCTGATTTCCCATGACACCGGTCGGCACAAATATCGCCGACTCCTTGCCGGAAAGATCAGCGCATTTTTTTTCAAGCTCATTCACACTTTCATCTTCACCAAATACGTCATCACCAAGTTTTGCATTCATTATTGCTTCAAGCATTGCCGGTGAAGGCTTTGTCACTGTATCACTTCTTATATCAATTATTTTACTCAATCCAATTTCTATTTTATATATTATTCAACCGGCTTAACTTTTTCATCTTCTACTATTCTAGCAACTGCAGAGATAGTATCACCATCATTTAATCTGATTACTCTTACTCCCTGAGCATTTCTTCCCATTACCCTGATTGACTTCACATTCTGTCTGATCAAAATTCCTTTAGAAGTAATTATCATAAGATCATCAGTGTCAGTTACTTCTTTTATTGAGATCAATTTCCCGACTTTATCAGTAGTCTTGACTGTGATCACTCCTTTACCACCTCTGTTGGTTACTCTGTAATCTCCAACATTGCTTCTCTTCCCATAACCGTTTTCAGTGATCACGAGGATAGTAGCGCTCGGTCTTGATACAGTCACAAAGCCTATGACATAATCGTCTTTTGCAAGTTTTATACCTTTTACTCCGGTAGCAGTCCTGCCCATTTCACGGGCTTTTGTTTCATTGAATCTGATTGCCTGACCATTATGACTTCCAATGACAATTTCCTGTGTACCGTTTGTCAGTTTCACATCTACAAGTGTATCATCATCTTTAAGATTGATAGCGTTGATTCCACTTTTTCTGATATTAGAATAGCTGTCAAGTTTCGTTTTCTTTATAACACCTGATCTTGTTACCATCGTAACAAAAAGTTCTTCGGTAAAATCTTTAACTATTACAAAAGAAGAGATGTCATCATCTTTATCTTTTTCAATAAGATTAAGTATTGATTTACCTCTTGAAGTTCTGCTTCCTTCAGGAATATCATAGACCTTCAGCCAGTAACATTTTCCAAGTTTTGTAAAAAACATTATATACTGATGTGTAGATCCAATGAACATATGCTCATTGAAATCATCTTCAGCACTTCCCATAGACGCAGCAGTAATACCTTTGCCTCCCCTGCCCTGCGATTTGTATGATGTGACAGGAATCCTTTTAATAAATCCTTTATTCGAAATTGTAATTACTACGTCTTCTTCTTTAACCAGCTCTTTCATCATCTCATCATCAGTCATGGATCTTACATCATATACTATTTCAGTCCTTCTTTCATCTCCGAATTTTTCAACAAGTGCTTTCAGATCATCACAGATCATATCTTTTCTGAGCTGTTCATTATCAAGAATTCTTTTTAATCTCTCAATTGTCATCAGTACTTCTTTATATTCATCTTCAATTTTCTTTCTCTCAAGTCCTGTCAGTCTCTGCAGTCTCATTTCAAGAATTGCTGTTGCCTGTATTTCAGAGAGCTTAAATGATTTCATCAATGCTGTTCTTGCAGTAGGAGCATCAGGTGATTTTTTGATCAGCTTGATTATCTCATCGATATTATCCAGTGCTATAATGTAACCTTCGAGAATATGAGCTCTCTTCTCTGCTGCATCCAGTTCAAACTTTGTTCTTCTGACGATAACATTCAGTCTGTGTTTGATGAAATGCTCCATCATCTCTTTCAGATTCAGAACTTTTGGAATCCCGTCAACAAGCGCAAGCATGATAGTTCCAAACGTTGTCTGCATCTGTGTATGCTTGTATAGATTATTCACGATCACCTGAGGATTACCGTCACGTTTGAGACCGATCACAACTCTCATTCCGTCTCTGTCACTTTCATCATTAATATCTGAAATGTCTTCTACTTTTTTATCTCTTACGAGCTGCGCAATATTTTCTATCAGACTTACTTTGTTTACCTGATATGGAATTTCAGAAATTATAATATTATGCTTACCGTTTTTCTCGACTTCAATTGAAACTTTTGCTCTTAAAATTATTTTACCTCTGCCGGTTTCATAAGCATCGATCACAGGCTGATACCCGTAAATAATTCCACCGGTAGGAAAATCCGGAGCTGATACAAATTTCATTAATTTCTTTATTGTAATCTCAGGATCTTTTATCAATTGAATTATCCCGTTACATATTTCATTCAGATTATGTGGCGGAATGTTTGTAGCCATTCCGACTGCAATACCATTGGATCCGTTGATAAGTAAATTCGGGATCACTGCAGGCAGGACAGACGGCTCTGTTAATGTGTCATCAAAGTTCGGAACGAAATCTACAGTATCTTTTTCAAGATCCTCAAGTATCGCTTCTGCGACTCTTGATAATCTTGCTTCTGTATACCTCATAGCTGCTGCTGAATCTCCATCGACCGAACCAAAGTTACCCTGTCCGTTAACAAGCGGATACCTCAGTGAAAACTCCTGTACCAATCTTACCATTGTATCATAAACTGCCTTATCCCCGTGCGGATGATATTTACCTAACACTTCTCCGACTATTCTTGCTGATTTTTTATGAGCACGGTTCGAAGCAAGACCGAGTTCTCTCATTCCAAATAAAACTCTTCTGTGTACAGGTTTCAAACCGTCTCTCACATCAGGTAAAGCTCTTGATACTATTACTGACATTGAATAATCAATGTATGAAGACTTCATTTCGTCTTCTATATTTATTGGTATGATTTTTTCGTTTGGCATATTATATTATAATTTTAAATCCTTTGTAATAATATATTACACGGATAAATAATTTTTTGATAAATAAATTAATAATTAATCTAACTGGAACTTTAGTTTTTATATCTTTAATATTTAGCTGGTTTAATTCCCTGTAATACTCTTACAAGTCCGATCTGACCTGCATGATATGCATCATGAGAAATTATTTCCCGGATGTAATTTGAGAATTCTTTACGGGTATTAAACAATTCAATATCTTTTTTCCTGATAAGTGACTTCATTTTTTTATGGGTCATTTCGAGAAGAAGTAATTCTGACTGCCATTTCTCTTCATCAGGTTTTTCAGGAATGGACATCCAGTTGCCTGACCTTCTTTCTTCTGATGAAAATGGTTTGCCTTCCTCTTCTGAAAAAATATATTGTTTCCAGAAAATTGTATGTTTTACAATTTTCCAGATACTGTTTCTATTAATATCTGGTCTCCAAACTGCCTGCTTAAAATTCAGATCCTTTAACTGCTCAAAAAGACCGGCCTGCCATCCGTTACCTCCATAAAAAAAAGAGTCCATATCCCGTAAATATGCTCTTACCGGATTATGAATTTTCATTTTTGGATTTACTTATTTTAATCGAATTGAATGGCTTGTGATAACAAAAATTGATCTTCAATCTGTAGTTTCGGGAATTAAATTTATTGCATAAAATACTCATTTCTTGTAAAATTTACAATGAATTGATAAGTATTATTCTTTATGAAATGAATTGAAATTGCGGATTTTTATTGAAAATCTTAGAGGATATTTATAAGTATTTGCAGTAAAGCAGACGAATTAATCTCTTTAAATCAAGAATGATCTTTTGCCTGATAAAAGGTTTGATTAATTTTGATTTCGCTTTTTATCGGCAATCATAAATTCCTGCTTTTTTGCCATTTCAAAAAGATATTCAGGTGAAAAATCAGCACCGTTTTCCCAGTATATTGTAAAGGGATTCAGTTTGAAATTTCTGAAATATTCCTTGTCTTTAAGTGGCTCAAATATTTCCTCCCAAATTTCGTCTTTGAGATCTATGACCTGATTTAATCCTGTATTGAATTCTACATTAATTTTGTATTCTTCAAGATACTCGGCATTTTTTACATGTATGTTTTCCAAAATATTTATTTTAATCTATTTTAATCTAATGGTTTTTGCCTCTTTAATTTTTTCTTTTCAATATTAGTTTGCTTTATATATTTTATTCTTAAAGTTCCATTTCAGCTTCAGGATCTACATCATTCTCATCACAGTTTTCATCCAATACATCTACAATAATCCCTTCATTTATGTCTACAATAACTGCAGTCAGTTTATTATTAAAAACACAACCGGTATCAATATTAGAATAATATTCTTTCTTATAAACATATTCTCTAAGTGGCGTATGTCCGAATATCTGAAGTTTGTCTAGTTTCTCAGGTGTACGACGGTTCCATAAGATAGAAACATCATCTCCACCCGGTATTATTCCTGCATGAGAAATTACTACTTTTTTAAATTCATATTTTAAAGGAAAACTTTGAATGAAATCATAATGACCGAGATCCTTTATTTTTTGTTTAAATTTTTTAAAATCTGAAAATGCTTTTGAATCAATATAAGAATTTTGAGTTTCTTTTCCTCCGTTATAGTAATAATGTTCTGCTTCTTTAAACATAAAACCAAGAAATTTATCCGATTTTTCAATTGCCTTCAGCATCATGTCTTCATGATTACCCCTTACAGATTTTATAGAATTGGATATACAATATTCAACAACAGCTTTAGAATATTTTCCTCTGTCGATCAGATCTCCAACAGTATAAACTTCACCTGCATTTTTCAGCTTGTCATGAATTTTTTTCAATGTATAATAACAGCCGTGTACATCACCTATAACGGCAACAGTATTTTTTGACATAAAATGTGATTTGGGTTTGCATAAAATTTATGAATTATTTGCATTAAATTAAACTTATTAAATTAAAATTTTGGATAAATTTAAAATAATTCTTTTTGACGGAGTCTGTAATTTATGTAATTCTTCTGTAAATTTCATAATTGATAATGACCATAAAAATGTATTTAAATTTACATCACTACAGTCAGAAAAAGGTATAGACCTTTTAAAAAAATACGATCTTCTTGATAAAAATATAGACTCTGTTATCTTAGTTGAAAATGACAAAGCTTATGTTAAATCAGATGCTGCATTAAAAATTGCAAAGACGCTCGGAGGTAAATATAAATTGTTTTATGGCTTAATAATTTTACCGGCTTTTATTAGAAATTTTTTTTATGACATTATTGCAAAGAACAGATATAAATGGTTTGGAAAAAAGGACTCCTGCAGAATTCCAACTCTCGAGCTTAAAAGTAAATTTTTGGAATAGTAATTTAGATTGAGTAAGGTGTAGAAAATTCTATGCCCTTTATAAAAAAACAGTGATTAAGTATATTGATTGATGAAAAAAAATAAAAAATATCTTGTAACGGCAGCACTTCCTTATGCCAATAATTATCTGCACATTGGACATATTGCCGGAGCATATCTTCCTCCGGATATATTTGTGCGATTTAAGAAACTAAATGATGAGGACGTGATATTTATTTCGGGATCTGATGAACACGGCACTGCTATTGAGATGGCTTCTATTTCTGAGAATGTAAGTCCGCAGGAAATAATTGACAGATATCATTTTGCAAATGAAAAAGCATTCCAGGATCTTGGAATTAATTTTGATATTTATTCGCGTACTTCAAATAAAGTTCATCACGAAACTGCAAAAGAATTTTTTCTTAATTTATATAGCAAAGGTCTCTTCGTTCAGAAAACTGAGAAACAACTTTTTTCGGAAAAGGAAAACAGATTTTTAGCAGACAGATTTATTACAGGTACATGTCCGGTATGTGGATTCGAAGAAGCTCGCGGAGATGAATGTGAAAATTGCGGTAGCAATCTTTCCCCTCTTGAATTGATCAATCCAAGATCTAAAATTACCGGTGATATTCCTGTAGTAAAAGAATCCACTCATTTTTATTTTCCTCTTGGAGATTATCAGGATGCACTAAATAATTGGCTGGAAGATAAAAAATACTGGAAGCAGAATGTAATAAATTACTGTAAAGGCTGGCTCAAAGCAGGTTTACGTGACAGAGCAATAACCAGAGATCTTGACTGGGGTGTAAAAGTTCCTGTCGAAGGTAATGACGGAAAGGTCATATACGTTTGGTTTGAAGCACCGATCGGTTATATTTCAGCAACAAAAGAACTTTTTGCATTAAGAAACGAGCCGGAGAAATGGAAAGATTACTGGCAGAATAAGGATACAAAATTAATTCATTTCATAGGAAAAGATAATATAGTATTTCACGCTATTATTTTCCCTTCGATGTTAATGGCACATGGTGATTACATTCTTCCGGATAATGTACCGGGAAATGAGTTCTTGAATATTAGTGGTGACAAACTTTCAAAAAGTAAAGGCAACGGAATACTTGTTAAAGACATCGTGAAAATTTTCAGTCCCGATGTTATCCGGTATGTACTTGCTTCTATTATGCCTGAAAATAAGGATTCAGAGTTTACATGGAAAGATCTGCAGATAAAAAATAACAGCGAACTGGCGGGAATACTTGGAAATTTCATAAACCGAACTGTAGTGTTTGCAAAAAATAAATTTGATAATAAAATACCTGAACTTCATAAGATCGAAAATGCAGATGATGAGATTTTTAATTATTTTAAATCTCAGTCAGAAAAAGTTAGCGAACTTTATGACAAATTTAGTTTCAGAGAAGCATTATTAAATACTATGGACTGTGTCCGTGCTGCAAATAAATATTTTAATGATAACGAACCATGGAAATCTGTAAGAGATGATAAAGAAAGATGCGAGACTGTAATCAGAGTTTGCCTTGAGCTTTGTCATTCGATTTCAATTCTGATAAATCCCATCATTCCATTTACATCCGAAAGTATTTTGAATATTCTGAATGTAAGTAACAAAGATCTGAAGTGGGATAAGATTGGCAAATGTGTTCTTCAAACCGGTGCTGAGCTTGGCGACAATAAAATACTCTTCCCACAGATCGAAGATTCTGAAATTGAAAAACTGGAAGCAGATTCTTCAGTTGAGAAAAAAGAGAAAGATGTGAAGAATGCTGTAAAATCTGATAAAAAGGCAGCAGGTGTTATCACTTTAGAGGATTTTAAAAAAGTAAGTCTCAAAGTTGCAAAGATAGTTGAGTGTGAAGCTGTTCCCAAAAGTAAAAAATTGTTAAAGCTGAAACTTAAAGTCGGAGATATTGAGAAACAAATTGTTTCAGGTATTTCCGAGCATTATAAACCTGAAGACCTTATCGGGAAATTAATTGTAGTCGTTGATAATCTTGTTCCCTCTAAACTTATGGGAGTTGACTCCGAAGGAATGCTTCTTGCGGCGAAACAAAATGGTGAGTTGAAAATTATAACTATTGACGGTGATATAGAATCTGGAGCAGATGTAAATTGATTTACAGGTTTAATAATATGACCTACGATCTTTCAGAAAGAACTTATGTCATGGGAATTCTGAACATAACTCCTGACTCATTCTCTGACGGAGGAAAATATTATGACGGAAAACTTCATTTAGAAAAAGTCATAGAAGATGCAGTAAGAATGGAAAAGGAAGGAGCGGATTTTATTGATGTCGGTGGTGAATCTACAAGACCAGGTGCGGAATCAATAAGTATTGATGAGGAAATAACAAGAGTGGTTCCGGTAATAAATGCTATTTGTAAAAAAATAAATATTCCTGTTTCAATAGACACATATAAAAGTGATGTCGCAGAAGAAGCATTAAAAGAAGGAGCTTGTATAGTAAATGATATTAGTGGTTTCAGATTTGATGAAAAACTTCCTGAAGTAACTGCAAAGTATAATGCTTCCTGTATATTGATGCATATAAAAGGTACACCTAAAAATATGCAGCAAGATCCGGAATATGATGATGTCATAAAAGAAATTTCAGAATACCTGGAGACATCGGCGGATATTGCAAAAGATGCAGGCATTAAACAGATAATATTAGATCCGGGTATTGGGTTTGGGAAATCATTTGAAAATAATCTTGAGATCATCAGGAATTTGTCTGAATTTAAAAAACTTGGTTATCCAATACTTCTGGGTACTTCAAGAAAAAGTTTTTTAAATAAAATATTTTCATCAACCCCTGAAAAAAGATTGGAAGGAACGATAGCTTCAAACGTGATAGGCATAATGAATGGTGCAGACATAATAAGAGTACATGATGTTGCTGAAAATTTCAAAGCAGCAAAAACTACTGACACAATAATAAATAAAATACCAGCATTAAAATTATAAGTAAAAATTAAAAACAATGAGTGACAAAGAGAAATTTAATCTAAGCACTTTAACTAAACTTCCCAATCAAAAAAAATCTTCACAGGAAGAGCTTTTTGAATTTGAAGTAATAGGAATGGATTGTACAAGCTGTGCAAAAAGTATCAAGACTTACATGGAAAATGTAGATGGGGTTTTCAAAGTAGAAATCAATTATGCTTCCGAAAGCGGCGAAATAATTTTTGATCCTTCACTGCTCACTAAAGAAAAGATCGTTAAGGATATTAAAAAACTTGGTTATGATGTATCGGGTGATGAAGAAGGATATTTATCCGAACAACTAAAAATAAAAAATCTAAAAAATCAAAGAAACAAAATATTTGTATCTGTATCGTTATCACTCTTAATAATGATACTCAGCATGCGTGATCATTTTGGAATTTCTTTTATTTCTGACATATCAGAAAAGACGTTACTATTAATACTTACTTTATTATCATCTGTAGTTATTTTTTGGTGTGGTTCGAAATTCATCTCAGGAGCATTGATCTCATTAAAGAATCTTTCTTTTGATATGAATACACTTATTTCAATGGGAAGTCTGTCAGCATATTTCTACAGTCTGGTCATTACTCTTAATATAGTATTCGATCTTAAGCTAACATCACTTGCTTCATCGCATGAAGTTTATTTTGAAACCGGTGCAATGATCATTACATTTATTCTGATAGGTAATTATCTCGAGTCTGTAATGAAATCGAAGACACAGACTTCCGTGCAGAAGCTTAAAGATCTTCAGGCAAAAGTTGTGAATGTTATAAGAGACGGAAATGAAATGTTCATTCCATTTAAAAAAGTAAAACTGCATGACATAATACTTATTAAAACCGGCGACAAGATTCCGGTTGACGGGAAGATCATTGAAGGATTTTGTGTCGTCGATGAAAGTGCTATGACCGGAGAAAGTCTGCCGGTTGAGAAAAGAGCAGGCGATGATCTGATGAGCGGTACAGTATTGAGAAATGGATTTGTAAAAATGGATGCATTGAAAGTCGGCAAGGATACTATGTTATCTAAGATAATAGCACTTGTAAAAGATGCATCATCGAATAAACCAAAGATCCAGAAACTTGCAGACAAGATCTCATCTGTATTTGTTCCTATCGTTATTGTCATTGCTGCATTAACATTTTCATACTGGTTTTATATCGCAGATGCTGCTTTCGACAGATCACTTTTGTTTGCTGTGTCAGTTCTGATCATTGCATGTCCCTGCGCTCTCGGACTTGCATCCCCTATTGCGATTGTGATTGGAGTTGGCAGAGCTGCTGAGAATGGAATTCTTTTCAGCAATGTAGATGCAATAGAAAATCTGATGAAGATCGATACTGTATGTTTTGATAAAACAGGAACACTGACTACCGGTGAAATGTCTGTGAAAAATGTTTATACAAGGAATGGATATACGGAATATGACCTGATGAAATATATTTATTCAGTGGAAAAACTTTCAACGCATCCGATTGCAAAGTCTATAAATAATTATTCTGTTGATAATAGCGTTTTGACATTTAATAATGTTACTGATTTTAAAAATGAATCAGGATTTGGGGTCAGTGCTAATGTAAACAATAAAAGAGTAATGATCGGTAATGAAGAGTTATTCAGAAAAAATAATATTACTTTTCCGGAAATATTTTATAATTCAGGTTATACAAATCTCTTTGTAAGTATAGATGAAAATATTTCAGGTATAATTGAAATTGAAGATAAATTAAAAGATGAAGCCAAGAGTGTTATAGAAAAATTAAATAAAAAGAACTTTGACTTATTTATGATCTCAGGAGACAGTGAAAACGCTGCAGCAAAAACAGCTGGCGAACTGGGAATTAAAAACTATTCATTCAAGACTCTTCCTGAAGAGAAAGAAAAAATAATTTCAAATCTTCAGAAGAAAAACAAAAATGTAATTATGATCGGTGACGGGATCAACGATGCTCCCTCTCTTGCTAGAGCAAATGTAGGAATGGCAATTGGTACAGGGCAGGATATTGCAATCGATTCTGCAGATGTAATTTTAGTAAAGGATGATCTGAGAAATATTTTGAAATCAATAGTTATCTCAACTAAGACTGTAAGCATAATTAAACAGAATTTCTTCTGGGCATTTTTCTATAATGCAATAGCTATTCCTCTTGCGGCAGGACTTTTTGTGCCATACGGAATTTTTATCAGCCCTGTCATGGCAGCTATGATTATGGCTTTTAGTGATGTGGTTACTGTGATAGGAAATTCACTGAGACTTAAATATGTAAACATAGACCAATGATAAATGAGTATTGAAAATAAAATAAATGATGTACCCGAAAAAGTTGATTTCGATAATTATGCCGGCAGATATGAAAAAGTTCTGGATAAGCAGCTGGATTTTTTTGGTGAGGAGAATTCTTATTTTGCAGACTATAAAGTAAAACTGGTAAAAGATACTTTGACTTCTGATCCTGAAAATATTCTTGAATTCGGGTGCGGTATAGGTAGGAATTTGAAATTTTTTACAAAATATTTTCCAGATGCTGATATTTATGGATCTGATATTTCTGATAAAAGTCTTGAGATTGCAAAAAATGAAAATCCTTCAGTTAAATTTTTTATGCTGGAAGATGAAGAGATAAAAAGTTACAAAGGAAAATTTGATCTGATCTTTATATCATGTGTTCTGCATCACATAGCTCCGGACCTTAGAAAAAGTTCGATGGATACTGTATATTCTATGCTGAATAATAACGGAAGTGCATATATTTTCGAGCACAATCCATACAATCCGGTCACTCGTCACATTGTGAATACATGTGAATGGGATACTGATGCAGTTTTATTAAATATGAAAGAGTCTGTGAATTTATTTGAAAATGCAGGACTCAAAGTAACAGAAAAAAATTACACATTGTTTTATCCTGCTGCTCTTAAGTTTTTGAGATTCACTGAAAATTTCTTAAAGAAGATCCCGATGGGTGGTCAGTATTATGTAAAAGCAGTTAAGAAGAAGTAGTCTTTTTTGCCAGCTCGCTGAAGTATTCCTTTCTGTATGAAAACACTTCCTTTATTGTTCCGATTATTACCGAAGGTCTTGCTCCTGTAGAAATTCCGTCAACTCTCGGAAGATGCATTACACCGACTTCCGTTACACTATAATCAAGTAGATTTGCCTTCAGCATTATTTCCGCATCGATGAATGCATCGACTGAATCTATTTTGATTTTTCTGAAAAGATCAGTTTTAAATAATTTAAATGCACAGTCAATGTCCCAGTAATGAATATCAAAAACCAGTTTTAGTAAATAGTTATAGCATAGAGAAGTGAATTTTCTGTAAAGAGAATACTGCTTGTGCTTTCTGTAACCGACTACAATATCTGTAAATGGAAGGAGGGCTACAAATTTTTTCAGTTCATCCAGATCGAACTGATTATCACCGTCAGTATAAAACACATAATCAAGTTTTGCACTCATAAATCCGTCCTTAAGAGTTGCACCGTATCCCATATTTTTCTCATGATGAATGACCCTCACTTTCTCATATTTTTCTGCAAGTGCATCTGCTACTTCATCAGTCTTATCCGGACTTCCATCTTCAATAATTATGATCTCATAATCCTTCAGCTTTAATTCTTCAAGCACTATGACAGCGGCATCTACGACCTTTCCGATATTTTTCTCATCATAATATGCAGGGAAAAATACCGATAATGAAATATCAGAATTATCTGTCATAAATTTTTTTCCTCTGAGAAATGTTCAAATGTTTTTTTAATTCCGTCTTCAAGATTTGTCCGGGGTGACCAGTTAAATGTTTTCTTAACTTTTTCATTATTAAGAATATTTACTGGTACGTCCAGTTTTCTTGACTTCTGATATTCTAAATTTATTTTTTTATCAGTAATATTTTTTATTGTTTCAATGATCTGATTCAGTGAATAGCCCTGTCCGTAGCTT
>Ga0209477_1000939_pt1 | contig 17955 bp, 16 predicted proteins | sample KloWWTupernatant_FD_187180 | JGI IMG/M metagenome (GOLD analysis project Ga0209477, IMG submission 187180) | Active sludge microbial communities from Klosterneuburg, Austria, studying microevolution and ecology of nitrifiers - Klosterneuburg... | ecosystem: Engineered > WWTP > Aerobic digester >... | reverse complement strand
GTTGGGAGATGATTGGACTCTACGGATCGTATGATCTGGAGCCATACCGTTCGGAATCGGAACGCATGATCGCGTTGGCGACCTGGAACGACGGTCCGCTGACACCAGGGTGAAAGGACACGCCAGCCGATGGCGACGCAGTTGATCGATGGAGTCGAGATCAAGCGGCTCGTCACGCACGCTGACGAACGTGGGCAGCTGACCGAGCTTATCCGACGCGACGACCCCTTTTTCGAAGGGTTCGGCCAGTGCTATTTCTCCGTCTCCTATCCGGGCGTAATCCGTGGCTGGCACTATCACAAGAAGCAGACTGACTACTTCACCTGCATCTCGGGCATGATCAAGGTGCCACTCTACGACATGCGCGATGGGTCGCCGACCTACGGGGTCGTGAACGAGTTCTTCATCGGGGACGACAATCGGATCGTGGTCAAGATCCCGATTGGCGTCCTGCACGGCTTCAAGAACGTCGGGGTGACGCCGTGTTATCTGGTCAACTTTCCGACAACGCAATACGATCCCGCCGACCCCGACGAATATCGCGTCGACTGGGATTCCCCGGAGATTCCATACTCGTGGGACCTGAAGTTCACCTGACGATGGAGACGACAAGCGCGCTGTCCGATCCGCTCCCGATCCCGACGGCCCGCACGATTCAAGGGTCTGTCGTCCTGCCTGGATCGAAGAGCTACACCAACCGTGCCCTTCCGATCGCCGCGCTCGCCCAGGGGACATCGTTGCTCCGCGGCGCGCTCGAGTCCGACGACACGCACTACATGGTCGACGCACTCCGCGCGCTCGGCATCACGATCACGACCGACTGGGAGGCGGGCGAGATCGAGGTCATCGGGACTGATGGCCATGTGCCCGCAACGGAGGCGAATCTGTTCCTCGGGAACTCTGGCACGTCGATGCGCTTCCTGACCACGATCGCCGCGTTAGCTCATGCACGCATTCGGCTCGATGGAACCGCACGGATGCGCAAGCGCCCGCTGGCTCCGTTGATCGACGGGCTAGCCACGCTCGGTGTCGCGATTCAGTCTGAGGCAGGCGACGGCTGCCCGCCAGTTGAGATCGACGCCAACGGACTACCGGGCGGCGCCATCGCGATGCGCGGAGATCTTTCCAGCCAGTATTTCAGCGCGTTGGCGATGGTGCTTCCCTACGCCAACGCCCCGCTCGACGTCATCGTGACTGGTGACCTGGTCTCAAAGCCATATATCGACATGACAGCGGACACGATGCGGGCGTTCGGCGTGGAGCTGCGCCACGAGAACTACCACCGTCTCTCGGTTGAGCCGGGCCAGCGTTATGTCGGGCGTGTCTACGACATCGAGCCGGATGCCTCCGCCGCCAGCTATTTCTTTGCGCTGGCAGCAGTTACCGGCGGTGAGATGACTGTCGGGCATCTTCCACCGACATCGGCCCAGGGCGACCTCAAGTTTGTCGATGTGCTGGAGGCGATGGGTTGCCGGGTCGAACGAAATCCGGACTCCATCACCGTTTTCGGCCCGTCGAGTCTGCGGGGGATCGATGTCGACATGAATGCGATCTCGGACACTGTTCAGACACTCGCCGCGATTGCGCCATTCGCCAACGAGCCAACGACGATACGCAACGTGGCCCACATCCGCCTGAAGGAAACAGATCGAATCGCAGCCATCGCCGCGGAGCTCTCGCGCGCGGGAATCCAGGTGGAGGAACGAGGCGACGGATTGACGATATACCCAGGCAAGCCGAGGCCGACCTCGATCCAGACATACGACGATCACCGGATGGCGATGAGCTTCGCAATCATGGCCACCAGGACGCCAGGGATGTCGATCGCCGATCCGGGGTGCGTGGCGAAGACCGTCCCTGGCTATTGGCGGCTGTTGTTCCCGCTCCTTGGAGCAGGAATACACTGAGGCGCTACGACGCCTCCCACGACGAGCGGCTCATCCGGTTGAGCAGCAGCAGGTCAGCCAGCACCAGGCACATCATCGCCTCGACCACCGGCACAGCACGCGGGACAACGCACGGATCGTGGCGACCTTCAACGAGGATCGTCTGCGGCCGGCCGTTGAGGTCGACAGTGTCCTGATCCCGGCTGATCGACGAGGTGGGCTTGATCGCAACCCGCACCACGATCTGTTCGCCAGATGAGATACCGCCGAGGGTGCCGCCGTGATTATTCGTCCGTGTGCGAATGCGGCCATGTTCGTCGACGACGAACGCATCGTTGTGCTGGGATCCGCGCATGCTGGCAGCGGCAAACCCGCTGCCGATCTCGACGCCTTTCGTCGCTGGGATGCCGAGCATCGCCTGGCCCAGTAGCGCGTCGAGCTTCTCGGCCGTCGGTTCGCCCAGGCCCGGAGGAACGTTGTCGGCTCGCACCTCGACGATACCGCCGAGGCTATCCTTCTCCAGCTTGATCTGATCGATTGCGGCGACCATGCGCTCGGCGGCCTCTGCATCCGCGGCGCGAACGAGATTGCGGTCAATCTGCGCGCGGTCGAACGATGACGTCACAACATCACCAATCTGGAGTGTGTGCGCATAGACATCGATCCCCGAGAGCCGTAGGAGTTCCCGCGCGATCGCTCCAGACGCCACGCGGCCCCACGTCTCGCGGGCGCTCGAACGACCGCCGCCGCGGTGGTCACGAAGCCCGTATTTCATCGTGTATGTGTAGTCGGCATGCCCTGGTCGATATCTGTCGCGAATGATGTCGTACTTGGTTGAATCGGAATCCTTGTTAAACGTGATCAGAGAGATCGGCGCGCCGGTTGTCCGCCCCTCGAAGACGCCGGAGAGAATCTGGACCCGGTCACGCTCGTTGCGCGGTGAGGTCACCTTGGACTGGCCTACCCGCCTCCGATCGAGGTCGTGCTGGATCAGATCTTCGGTGATCTCGAGTCCAGCCGGGCAGCCATCAATCACGGCGCCGAGCGCCGGCCCATGTGACTCACCCCACGTCGTGATCTGAAACACTCTCCCGTATCTGCTACCCATCAATGGCTCCCTATCTCACAAGCTCTTCGAGCCGGTGCGTATTGTCCAGCAGCCGGCCATAGATCCGATAGTCGCGCGAGGCGCTCCTGCGAAATCCGTATGATTCGTACAGTGAGCGGCTCCGCGTGTTGCGCGCCTGTGTGCTCAGCCCGACGCGGCTCGCGCCGGCCGCCGCCAGCGACGACACAGCGTAATCCAGCGCCTTGCGTCCCAGACCTTGCCCCTGTATCGATGGGTCGACGGCGATTCGATCGAGGTGGCCCCAACTGCGAAACCGCGTGATGCCAACATAGGCAATGGCGCGACCACCCTCGTCAAGCGCGACATCGATACGAACACCGGGCGCGGCCGCGTACTCTGCGAACTCCTCGTCGCTGTTCCACCAGAGCCACGGAAACGCCGCGTGGTCCAGTTGGATCAACTCCTCGACTCGTGCGGCATCGTTCATGTCGACCGACGTAAATGTCAGCCCACCGCTCCTTTGCGCCTTCGACCGGATGTGCGTGAGCTCGTAGATAACGATGTCCTCGATCGGCTCAAGTCGCGCCTGTACGTAGAAGCCACCGTGCCGACGCTCCAGCTGTTCCGAAGCGACTGCAAGCGTCATTCCCTGACGGCCGGCAAGCGCACAGAACCCGTCGATGAGGTCGACGGCGCCACCACTCGCATACAGCTCGACGATACCGGCAATCTCCCGACGCCGTCGCCACTGGCTGCCAATGAGGAACTCGCCCGTCCTCTGATTCCAGACCGAGAGGCTGGGGCGGGCGTTCGCAATATCAGCCAACTCCCGGAGCGTGAACCGCGCGTCCCACGGGAGTCGCAGGCGGCCGACAACGTCGGGGGTCAATACGGCAATCTCATCCCCCAGAACGATCTGCGGCTCCCCGAGATGATGTGTCACTCAGTGCTCACCGATCCAGACGCTCTCCAGGCTAATGATCCCAAGCGGAGTCAACGTCAGTCCGTGGACATACGGCTTCACGAGGGTGTAGGCGATGTCGTGGAATAGCGGAATCAGGACGCCGTCGTCGATGATCTGTTGTTGCGCCTGCAAATAGAGTTGGGCGCGACGATCGGGATCCTGCTCCACCGCCGCCTTGTCGAGCAGGCTGTCGACCTCCGGGTTCGAGTAACCCGAGTAGTTGTCGGGGCTACGCGAGTGGAACAACGCTTCGAGGAAATTCGCCGGATCCGGGTAATCCGCGATCCAGGATAGCGAAAACGCCGGCAGCCTCCGTCCGATCAGAGCGTTAGAGAAGTCGCTCCATTCCAGCGCAATCGCCTCGCTCTCCAGGCTCAGGTCACGGCCAAGCACCTCGGCGAGTGCGACAGACACGCCACTCCCATAAAACGCCGGGCGGATCTCGTGGGGCGACGCGGACTCAAGGTCAACATGCGCAGCTGCGAGGTCATATGGCACAGGTGTGGCCGGCCACTGACGATCGAGAATGCCCGGCGGCACGAGGCCATCCGCGACACGAACACGATCCTCCAACATGACGCGCGTCACCTTCGTTCGGTCGAACGCTTGCGCAACGGCCTTTCGGAGCATCGGGTCGTCGAACGGCTCAACTGCCGGGTTCAGCACAATGAACGACGTGGACAATTGCGGTTCCGACTGCAGCTCCGGGTAGAGCGGATCTGCCGGTGACAGTACACGGTCCAGCGCGCCCAATGGCACATCCGTCATATCAATCTCGCCAGCTTCGTAGAGGTTGAGGGGCTGGGCAGCGGCGCTTCCGAAGAGAACGGTGATGCGTCTCAACTGGGGCGCGCCGGCATAGAATCCGTCGAATCCAGTCAGCACGATCCGCTGTGCCGAGACCTCGGAGATTCTGAACGGTCCGCTTCCGTTCGCCGTCTTCCACCAGTCCGATCCAACGGCGTGGTCCACGTCGATGATCGCGGCGGGGCTACCGGTGAGCTTGTAGAGGAAGTTCGCCGCCGGCCGTGAAAGCGTGAACTCAACCGTCCGGGGATCGACGACGCGGATACCGGAAATCGAATTGGACCGGCCAGCAAAATAGTCGTCGATGCCCGCTATATCGCTGAAGTAGATCCTCGCCGGAAGCGCGCTATCGTCCCCGCCGGCCAGTGCCGGGTCGGCAGCACGCTCGAATGATCGCTTGATGGAGTTCGCGTCGATCGCCGAGCCGTCATGGAACGTGGCGTCTTCGCGCAGCGTGAACGTGTAGAGCAAACCGTCCGGTCGCGCCTCGACTGCCGCCGCGATGCCCGGCGCCACAATCAGGTCATCGTCGAGCCGCATCAGACCACGAAAGATCTGTCGCGACAGGAATGATGATTCGGCATCGCGCAGGATCGCCGGATCGAGCGTGATCGGAAACGCCCCCCCACCGACGATCGTCAGCGACTGGGTCAGGGCTGATCGCTCGTTCGCGCCAGATGCTGTCGGCGCGGGAGCTGCCAGATCAGCGGACGCGCCACAGCCGGCGACCAGCAGGATCATGGCCGCGAGCAAGACCAGTCTGATGTGGTGTCGCATCGTCCGCGCCAGTCTCGACCCCGTCTTCCTGTTTCCTACGCTCACGGTACAGTGTAACAACCACGATGTCTGCGCTCGGTCAGACAGCGAATTTCGCCAGAACGCGTGAGAGCACGCCACCCGCTGAGAGAGAATCCGTCGGAACGATGAGGTTGGCATGCTCGCGGGCGCTGGCGAGCCGCCCGGACTGAAGGTCGTAGAGCCATCCGGGCCAGTTTGGATCATCGCGACGTTCCCGGATCGATTCCAGGCTGACGTCGAGATAGATCAGTGTGTCGGGGGACTGGTGGCGCCACAGATTGGCGATCGCAGAGTGCTCCTGTGCGACAGCCCATGCGTCAAATCCCCGGCCGCGAAGGCCGCTCGCGAGAGTGCTCTTGCCCGATGCGCAATGCCCGACGACTGCTATCCGCTGCGTATTCATCTCGTCACTCCGGAATCGGCCAGGTGACACGCATCGTCCGAATCGGCTGGACATCTTCGGCAGCGTTGATGGCGAGCGCAACGACGGCCATGTCATCGCCGGGCCGGCCCTGATCTGCGTCGATCGCGGCCGCCAGCAAACCCTCGGCGATGTCGCTTGCCGATCCGCCCATGGTTAGCGCCTCGAGCGGCTCCAACGGGCAACCAGCTCGCCGGCCAGCATTGGAAACACCATCGGTGAACACGACCACGTAAAGCCCCGCGCTAATCGGATGCTGATGGACGGTCGGCCGAGTGTGGCGATAGACGCCAATCGGAGTCGTCTCACTCTGCCGAAGAACTGCCCCGTCGCCATCAACGACGATGTACGGCACGTGACTGTTGCGCGTCAGCAACACAGTCCGTGACGCCAGATCTACCGACAGGAGGTCGAGTGTCGCCGACACCTTTCCGTGCCGATAGGCGAGCAAGGAATCATGTACTCCCCGCGCGACGGCGCCATCTCGGATGCCGTCCTTCAGCAACGCGACGGCTTTGCTCGACACCATCATGCTCAGCGTCTTGGCGGCGAACCCGGAACCCTGGCCATCGGCAATGACGACCGACAGACCCCCCGTGGGCCGCTCGACCGTCTCCACCGTATCCCCGCTATCACGCGAGGCGTACTTGTGCGTCTTTGCAATACCGACATCGACAGTGAGCACGCTCTACCCCAGCCTCTGTCGCGCAGCGTAATTTGCCTGATAGTACTCGTCGAACTCATCCGAGCGAAGCTGCTCCCACCACGCCCGGTTGTCACGGTACCAGCGAATTGTCTCCCGCAATCCGGATTCGAAGTCGACCTCCGGTTGCCATCCGAGCGAACGGGCCTTCGAGGAGTCCAGCGAATATCGCCGATCGTGGCCCTGCCGGTCGGTGACGAAGTGGAGCAGCTCGCTCGGGGCATCGAGCTCATCGAGGATGATCTCCGCGATCCGTATATTCTCGCGCTCGTTGCCTCCGCCCAGATTGTATGCCTCGCCCGGTTGGCCGTGGCGAAGCAGCACCTCGATCCCGGCTGCGTGATCCTGGGCATGGATCCAGTCGCGCACCTGCCGGCCATCGCCATAGACGGGGATCGGCTCGCCAAGCAAGACATTTGTCGTCGCGAGTGAGATGAACTTCTCGGGATACTGATACGGGCCATACGTGTTGGAGCCTCGCGAAATGACAGCCGGGACACCGTAGGTGGCAGCGTATGCCTTCACCATCATCTCGCCGCCAGCTTTGCTCGCGGAGTATGGGTTGCGCGGGTTGAGTGGGTCGTCTTCGCAGAACGATCCACTGTCCCTCACACCGTAGACCTCGTCTGTGCTCACGTGAACCATGCGCGTCAGCCCATGCCGGCGGACTCCCTCCAGCAGGACCCAGACTCCGTGCACGTCCGTCCGGATGAACCCACCGGGATCGAGGAGTGATCGATCGACGTGTGTCTCTGCCGCGAAATTGACGATGGCCTCGAAGCCCGCTATGGCTTTATCGACGTCCTCGGGGTTGCAGATGTCCCCTTCGACGAACGAGAATCCCGGCGCGCTGACGAGGTCAGCGACATTGGCCAGGTTCCCGGCATAGGTGAGCTTGTCGAAGACGCGCACTCGCTCATAACCAAGGGTGAGCAATAGCCGCGCGAATGTGCTCCCAATGAAGCCCGCGCCGCCGGTAACAACGACACTCCGAACAGTCCCGTGATTCATTCGCCCTTGTGACCCTTCCCCCGCGCCGATCCGGTACGATGATCGTGCGAAGACCGGCGACCCGTGCAGAGGAGGTCGGCAGTCCATTGACGATCGATACCGTAACATTCGATTTCCACAACACCCTCGCCTGGTGCGACGACTGGTTTCAGCTTGAGATCCGCCGTCTCGTGCCGGCGCTCCTGCGCTGGCATGGCAACATCGACGATCCCACAATCGAAGCGAAAGCGATCGAACGTTATCGCGCCCTTCGACTTGAGATTATTCACCATGGTAACGAACAGGATGCCGTCACCTGCGCGATGCAGGTGCTTCAAGAGCTTGAGATCAGTATTGACCGACCAACGATTGAGCGTGGCATTGCAGAGGTGATGCGCGGCGCACTGGTCACATCTGAGCCAGTTACGGGCGCGATCGAGACCGTTCATCGGTTGGCGGACCAGGGGCTGCGGCTCGGGGTCATTTCCAGCGCGGTCTATCATCCGTTCCTGGTCTGGTCGTTGGAGAAGTTCGGGCTGGCAGACGCATTCCAGGTCATTGTCACCTCGGCCAGCGCCGGATACTACAAGACACGCCCGGAACTCTACTACTACACGCTCGCGCAGCTCGGCAGCAAGCCAGACCGAAGCGTCCACGTCGGCGACTCATACCGCTTCGACGTCCTCGGGGCCCGGGCCGCAGGAATGCACACCGTCTGGTTTGACACTGGTCACCACGAGGGTCGCGGCGACGAAGCGGACCTCTGCGTCACAACGATCGAGGGCCTCGCTCCCGTGCTCCTCGAACGATTTGACAGCGGCGATCGATGAGATTCGACGTTTTCACCATCTTCACCGGGATGTTTCGTGGGCCGTTGGATGAGTCGATCGTTCATCGAGCGATCGATCGTGGGCTGCTCGATATCGCCCTGCACGACATCCGCGAGCATGGTGTCGGCCGGCACCGCTCCGTTGACGACACGCCGTACGGCGGCGGCGCAGGGATGGTCATGGCCGCGCCCCCGCTGTTTGACGCGATCGAGACCGCGCTCGGGCCGGCGCTGTCGACAACGCCGATCATCCTGATGTCCCCGTCCGGAGAACAGTTCAGCCAGTCGATTGCTCGCGAACTGGCGCAATTGCCCCGGGTCGCGCTCATCTGTGGCCGATACGAGGGGGTCGACCAGCGAGTCCGGGATCATCTTGTCACCCGCGAACTATCAATCGGAGACTACGTTCTTACTGGTGGTGAGTTGGCAGCGGCGGTCATCATCGATGTCGTCGCCCGACTGATCCCCGGCGTCATCGACGCGGCGTCTCTCGAAGAGGAATCATTCTCGGCCGGCCTCCTGGAATACCCGCAGTACACTCGCCCCGCCACATTCCGTGGCTGGGAAGTGCCAGACGTGCTACTGAGCGGGCATCATGCCGAGATCGCAGCCTGGCGCAACAGGCAGTCGGTCGAGATCACCCGGAAACGCCGGCCCGACCTGCTTACCCACTATGGTGATGGTGAGCCGCCGATACGATCCTGAGAGACATCATGCTACACTCTTCCCACTTCACCAGGTGTAGACAATTCGAGCATCGAGTTGGGGAGCCGTGATGTTTCGAGGCATCTATCCGCCGACGGTCACTTTTTTCAAGGACGACGGGTCTCTCGATTCCGGGACGAACCGAACGCACATCGACTTTCTTATCGATTCTGGCGTCCATGGCCTGTATGTGCTCGGGACCACCGGCGAGTTCATGCACATGACCCTCAAGGAGCGCGAGCAGCATGCCGTCGAGGTCGTGCAACACGTTCGCGGTCGCGTGCCGGTCATCCTCGGAACTGGCACACCCTCCACGCGCGAGACTGTCCGGCTCAGCCGCCACGCACAGGGAATTGGCGCGGATGCAATCGCGATCATCACGCCCTATTTCTGGACGCTCTCGGAACGTGAGGTCATTGCCCACCTGTCGTCGGTAGCCAACGCAGTGGATATTCCGGTCATCGTCTACAACTTCCCCGCCTACAGCAACTACAACATCGCCAGTGAGACGCTCGCCGAGTTGGTGAAAGAGCACGGCAACATCGCTGGGGTCAAGGATTCGCTCGATAGCCTGGAACACCTTCGTCGACGAATCGACGTCGTCAAGGCGATCAATCCTGAGTTCTCTGTCCTGACCGGCAGCGACGGATACCTGCTCGCGCTCCTGGAGATGGGCGGGGATGGCTCGGTTCCGGCAACCGCGAATTTCAGTCCCGATCGGCACGTCCGCGTCTTCGAGGCGTTTAAGGCCGGCGACTACAAGACCGCGCTGGATCACCTCCCGGAGCTACTCGGTCTTCTCGACGTCTATCAAGTCAACGGCTCGTTTCACACCGTCATCAAGGATGCAATGGCAATGGCCGGCGTAGCCCCAATCTCGAGCGCCCGTCAGCCAGCCCTGCCATTGACGGCAGAGAGTCGAGCCCGACTTCGGGAGATCCTCGCGACGCTGAACCTCCTGCCGACGCCAACACAGCGCTGACCGAGAGTACGATTCTCCTCTCTGACTGTGTCGTGCCTATACTGAGGCCGGCGTTCTATCGACGCCGGCCTCAGTCGTGAACCGAGCCGAAAGTACAGGCGGTCATGCATCACGCGACAGCGCACAACCTCCAAATTGACGCGCCAGTCGCGCGGCTGGACGGGGTCACCAAACGATACTTCTCCGGTCGACGCGAGTTCCTCGCGCTGGACAACGTCTCTATCGAGATCGCCTCAGGCGACTGGGTTGCCATCGTCGGTCCGTCTGGGTCCGGAAAGTCGACGCTGCTCAATATCATCGCGGGAATTGACAGTGCCGACACTGGAGATGTCTTGGTAGCAGGGCGGTTGCTAAACGGGCTAAGTGAAAATCAGCTCGCATCTTGGCGGGGTCGAGAGGTCGGCATTGTCTTTCAGTTCTTTCAGCTCATGCCAACACTTAATGTCGTCGAAAACGTGATGTTGCCAATGGACCTCGCTGGATTGGGGCGAGGGCGTCGCGATCGCGCGATGGCTCTGCTCGAGCGAGTGGGTATCTCACAACTGGCGCTGAATCTACCCTCCGAACTATCCGGAGGCGAACAGCAACGCGCAGCTATTGCGAGGGCGCTCGCGAACGAACCGAGCCTGCTCCTCGCCGATGAGCCGACCGGCAACCTCGATTCAACGACCGGAGCGCGAATTGTCGATCTGCTGGAGGATGTCTGGCAATCCGGAACGACAATTGTGATGGTCACGCACGACTCAGCCGTCGCCGATCGCGCTACTCGAACGATCACCATGCGTGACGGGCGGGCTACGCAATTCGGCACGCCGCGCATGGCCTCGTCGCCCGCCGGACAGGCTGGCTAGCGTGCGGTCGCTACTGGTCAAGATCCGGCGCGACCTGCGCCGTCGCCCATTACGAAACTCGCTGACTGTACTGGGTGTCGTGTTTGGCGTCGCAGGAGTCGTCGCGATCTCGGTCGCGACTCACGCAATGGTCGACGCGCAGCGGCTGACCTACGCGGGCAGCCAGCAGGCCGATCTGGCCACGTTTACCTCCGACATCAGCCCGACGACTCGACACTTGATCGAGCGTCAGCCGAATGTCGCGGCCGCCGACACCAGGGCCGTGACGTTCACACGTTTCGACGCCGGATCGGGTTGGGTCAACGTCCGATTGGTTGGCATCGACTCATTCGAGGCAATGCAGCTAAACGTCGTGACGCTCGTCCGCGGGAGATGGCCTGAGAGAGGCGAGATCGCATTTGACGAGAGTGCCCGCGATCTTTCGGCGCTCGCCATCGGCGATGTCGTCGCCATCCGCGACGCCCCGAACGAGCCGATCATCTATCTGACTGTTGTTGGCTTCACTCGCTCCCCGGCGCAACTTGGAGCGGGGCTGCTGAATCGTGCGACAGCGTACACCCAGGCAACGACAGTCCGCGAGATGACCGGCCGGACGGGCGACAACTTCCTGCTCGTCCGCGTCGTCGACCAACAGCGGGCGTCACAAACAGCGGAAGATCTGTCGCGGCTGCTGTCCAAACGCGGAGCGCAGGCATTCGGATTCAACGTCCGCGACCCGAACGATTTTGTCGGCTCGCGTGAGCTCGGGACACTGCTGCTGCTGCTCCGTGTCTTCTCGTGGCTCGGCGCGGCTCTATCTGCCGTGCTCGTCGCGAACACGATCGCAGCGGTCATGGGCGAAGAACGAAATCAGATCGGTATCCTCAAGAGCCTCGGAGCGCGGCGCAACCAGATCATCATCACCTATCTCGCGTACGCAACTGGCATCGGTTTCGCAGGCACTCTCGTTGGCTGGGTAGCTGGATCGATCATTGGCCGGTGGATTACCACCGATCTGACCAATCTGACCGGCCTCCAGCAGCCGCCGTTTCGTGTCTCCGGTCGGGAGATCATGCTTGCGTTACTGGTAGGGACACTGGTGACGGTGAGCGCGACGCTTGTTCCCGCATTGCTATATAGCAGAACTCGCCCAGCGTCACTGCTTCGTAGCGTCGGCGTCCGAAGTGAGGCCGGCCATCCGCTCGTTGTCCGCCTCACCGCGCCGGTCGCGCGCGCCAGCACGAGCGTCGCGATCGGCGTGAGAAACGCGCTTCGGCGGCCGGGTCGCGCTGGCGCGACGATTGGTGTCGTCGCCGTCGCGGTCGCCGCGTTCATCGGCACTCAGGCGCTGAGTCGCTCGGTCTCGGCGACGGTAGACGATCTGTATTCGCTGTATGGCGCCGACGGATGGATCAGCTTCCAGCGTCCTGTCAATCTGAGTTACGCTCGCGACCTGGAGCAGGATCCGTGGATTCTTCATGCCGAGGCGTGGACGAGTGCAACAGGCGCGTTCGGCGCTGTCCGGACGGATATCTGGGGGATGCCGGCCGGGCATCCTCTGTATGCGTACCGGCTGGTTTCGGGCGCATGGATCCGCCCAGCCAACCCGACGGCAGTCGTCGTGTCGAGTAATCTGGCGAACGAAATCGATGCTCGTGTCGGCGATGTGCGAGAGCTCGACATTGGAAAGCGCCGAGAGACCGTTCAGATCGTCGGGATCGTCGACGACGCCAGCACATATCTTGGAAGCACCACAACCGGAAAGGTCTTCATGCAGACTGCCGATCTGAACCGTCTAATCGGGCTGGGCAACCGAGCCGACATGTTCGCGTTCACGCTAACCACGAAGGAGCCAGCCGAGATCGACCAGGCATTGTCCGCGATCGAAGAGCGCGCCAGGGAGTACGGCCCGGTAACCTATGCCGCCTATTCCGACCAGCGCAGCTCAAGTCAGGCGATCGGCATCCTGACACTGATGCTGAATGCGATGGTCATCGTCGTCGCCATCGTTGGCATGGCAGGCATTGCTAACGCATTGTTGATCAGCATCGCCGAGCGGCGGCGAGAGTTCGGGATCCTCCGCGCCGTTGGCGCCGGGACTCGCCAGGTGGTGACAGTGCTGGTCAGCGAAGGAATCATGCTTGCCACGTTCGGCCTGGTGCTCGGCATTCTGGCGGGGTATCCGCTTGCGCTGCTCCTTGTCGCGCTCACAAGCCGCGAGCTCTTCGCGCTCTCCTTTCACTTGTCATTCCAGACGATCGGGTTGACGTTCGTGGTGGCACTGCTTGCCGTCGCCGCAATCTCGACGGCCCCGGGCATCATCGCATCGCGCATTCGTCCGATCCAGGTGCTGCGCTATGAGTAAACGCGTGCTGGCGCTGGCGCTCGTGGTCGTGCTCGTGGCAGCCGGGATCGGCTGGTGGACAGAACGGAGTCCAGCGGTCGAGACGACTGTGGTCAGTCGCGGATCGATCGATGTAACGATCCAGACCGTCGGAACGATTCAGGCCAACGGCGCGACAGTTGTGCGATCTACCGTGCCTGGCGTAGTCCAGACACTCGGTGTTGCCGCCGGCGACGGAGTTGAGTCGGGCGACATTCTCGTGATTCTCGACCGCACGTCGTTCCAGGACGGGCTCGACACAGCGCGGACAACGCTGACACAGGCCGAATACGCGCTACAGATAGCCGAAGGACGGTCGAATGCCAGCCCCGACGACAACGGACTCCGGCTCGAGACACTCAGCGCGGCGCAACGCATTGACGGCGCGCAGCGCGCCCTGGACAGGGCGCAACGCGCACTCGACAACACTGTCGTCGTCGCGCCGGCAACGGGCACGGTGATCGATCTGCCGATCAAGGTCGGGGACTCCGTCTCGCAGTCCCAACCGTTGGCACGCATCGCCGCGCTGAAGGACATGCAGCTCGTCGCTGACGTCGATGAGCTGGATCTGCCGAACGTCGTCATCGGCGCGACCGTCACGTTCCGATTGGACGCCTATCCCGAACGGGAGTTGCAAGGTGTTGTGCGCACAACCGCTCCACAGGCGCGCGTCCAGGGCGGAGCAACTGTCTTTGCGACGACCGTCGACTATGAAGCTCAGCCAGATCTCGACATCAGGCCCGGAATGAATGCCGACGTAACGATCGTTACTGCATCGCGCCAGAACGTGCTCCTGATCCCCCAGCGGGCGCTGAAGACCGTCGGCGATCGTTCATTTGTCACAGTCAGAACACCGCAGGGCAATACTGATCGGGAGGTGATTCTCGGATATCGCAGTCAGGGTAACGTCGAAGTAGTGTCGGGCCTTACCGACGGGGAAGTAGTCGTCCTCCACTGACGCACCGCCCACGCGCTCGCTTCCGAGACACAACCGTGATGGTGAATTCCGCCGTGGGTATGGCGAGCGAACGACCCGTCACGGTAGCATAGGGATAACGCAATCGTTCCCATCCGGGTTGCTAGTAACGACGGCGCCCCGATGGGAGACTCTATCCAGGTCTCCTGTGTCCCTGGCGAGGTGTGCATGAAGATCCCCAACGCGAAGTTCGTCGTAGCCTCCCTGCTCGTTGTCATGATCGTTGCTATCGTCCTTGCAGTGAGCCTGCAGAGCACGTCTCCACCGACAGTCGATGTTGTGACGTTCCTCCAGGATGTGAAATCCGGCAGCATCAAGTCGATCGTGGAAAACGACGGTGGCCAGACCGCGACGGTCAAGTACGTCGACTCGAGCATCATCCCGAAGGAAGTACGGATTCCGTCCGGCACGTCCTTGACTCAGCTTTTCGAACAGTCGGGAATCCCTCTTGAGAAGTGGCCGACGATCGACGTTCAGGGCGCGTCCGCTGCTGACCGCTTCGCCCCCGCGCTCAAGTTTCTGTTGCTCGCTGGTGTGATCGGCGGTCTCTTCCTGCTCCTCCGTCGTTCCCAGTCCGGGATTGGTCGGCGGGGCCAACGGCGGGGCGACTTCGACCCGATCCGACCGGGCGATCGAACAGTGCTATTGTCCGACGTGGCCGGCTCTGAGGAGGTCAAGGAGGAACTTGCCGACATCATCGACTTCCTCCGCGAACCGGAGCGATATCACAAGCTTGGCGCGCGGATACCGCGAGGCGCGCTGCTCGTCGGCCCGCCCGGGACAGGCAAGACGCTGCTGGCTCGCGCAGTCGCGGGCGAAGCGAAAGCGTCGTTCTTTTCAGTGAGCGGCTCGGAGTTTGTCGAGCTATATGTCGGTGTCGGCGCTTCCCGCGTCCGCGATCTCTTCCGCAAAGCCCGCGAAGCCGCGCCCGCGATCATCTTCATCGACGAAATCGATTCAATCGGACGTAAGCGCGGACGCGCCGAGAACTCGACCGAATACGACCAGACACTGAACCAGATCCTGGTCGAAATGGATGGCTTCGACCAGCGGACAACGGTCGTTGTCATCGCGGCGACCAACCGCGCGGACATTCTCGATTCGGCTCTGTTGCGACCAGGGCGTTTCGACCGCCGCATCCACGTCGATCTTCCCGACCGTGCTGCTCGGACCGCAATACTCGAGGTTCACGGCCGTGGAAAGCCGTTGGCAACGGGCGTCAATCTGGGCGAGCTAGCCGCCCGAACAACTGGCCTGTCCGGGGCCGACCTGGCCAATGTCATGAACGAGGCAGCCATCCTCAGTGCGCGGCGAGACGCGGACACAATCGCGATGGATGTCCTCCTGGAAGCCGTCGACCGGACAATCGCAGGGGCGGCGCGAAAGTCGTCGCGCTTCACTGACCATGAGCGCAGGGTTATCGCCTATCACGAGGCCGGTCATGCGCTCGTAGCACATTACCTTCCAGACGCAGACCCGGTTCGGAAAGTCTCGATCGTCTCGCGGGGAAGGGCTGGCGGCTACACGATGATCGTCCCCGACCAGGATCGTGGACTCTGGACCCGCCAGCAATTGACCGATCGACTTGCCGCGTTGCTCGGCGGCTACGCAGCGGAGGAGATTGTCTTCGGCGATGTGACGACAGGCTCGTCCAACGACCTGGAGCAGATCTCGTCAATCACAATCTCGATGGTGTCTCGATACGGCATGGGACAGACCTTCGGGCTGCTCTCGGCCGGCGAGGACGGTGCACGCACCGGGGGCTTTTCTCAGCGCACGGCATTTGCCGCCGAAAGCGAAGCGAGAGCGATCGTAGACGCAGCCCACGCGCTGGCGCTCGATATTCTCACCGAGCATCGCGAGGATCTTGAGCGTCTCGCAATCACACTCCTTGAGGTCGAGACTGTTGAGGGTGATCAGTTGGAGGCAATGTTCGGGCCTGCGATCACAGCATCCCCTGACGAACGACGCACGCCAGTTCCGATCCACCACCTGCCCGACGCATCAGACTCGAGCGCAAGGCCGGCCCGGAAGCGTGGCCGCCGCGAGCGCATTGTCGCTCTTCCCGCAGCATTCGTTGCCAGCGCGCTATCCCGACGAAGAAAGACCGCGACCGGCTCATGACCCGGATCGGCGAGCAGCACGCCTGATCGCATCGACTGCCGGGGTGTCAATGTCGCGAGGGTCGTGTGTTACTCCTGGACAAGCCGCTGGTGCTGCTCCTCGAACTCTTCCGGCGAGATGACGCCCGCAGCGCGTAGGTCAGTTAGCGCCGTCACCAGCCGGGCGTGGTCGCTGACCACCGGTCGCCGGTCACCTTCGCCGATATCGCTGAGCTGCATCTTGGCGTTCATCAACGTGCGCTTGAATTCAAACGGGTCGGAGATTCCGGTGAGGTTGTTGATACCGCGTTCGGCGCCGGTGAGAATGTCGATGTTTCCGTAACCAAACAACCGGCCCAGAACCGACTGCGTCATCAACACGTCGTTCACCTTCTCGAGCGCCGAATCGAGAGTCCGTTTTGTAAAGACTCCCTCGATCTGCAGGATGCGGTAATTCGTGATCACATACTCCTCACGCTGCCAGGTGAGGAAGCGGGAGACGGTCATTGTGAGCGTCACGATCGAGACCCCAATGATCGCCAGTGCCAGCCACGGCTCAAGACGATCCACCCGAGACTGGACGAGCCCTGCGCCGACCCAGAGGAGAATCGTGACAAGCGCGGTAGGCAGCATGTGGACGATCAGAAAGCTGATATGCCGGTGAGCGACCAACAGGATCGATTCATCTTGCCCGAGTAGCTTATCGAGGTACGACACCGACTGCCTCCGATTGGTGGACATCCACCCCAGCTACGACGCCCCAGTGACGACAACTATTCTAAGCGCAACTCGGCGACAACACGACGGGCGGCGGAGTCGCGGCCAGCCTGCCGGGTAATGTACCGTGCCAGGTGATCGCCAACCTCCGTCGCTACGTCTGCCGGAATGCGCAATGACAACAGGCGCTGAATCTCCCCCCGATCGATCAGGCGCAGCATCTTCAGCGCGTTCACGGAGATTGGTCTGGCGTCGGGACGCCCAACGAGACAATTCGGGCAGACGACACCACCCTCGACGCTGAACCCGTTGATCTCTGCCTCGATATCGCGCCCACAGACAATACATCGACTCAATTCCGGACGATAACCCAGGACACGCATCAACCCCATCTCACCGATGTGACTCACGAGCCGTTCGTCGCCACCGTCGTTGATCAGCTGATATGCGGCAAAGAGCAGATCGTAGACCGCCTCGTGGCGCTCATCCTCGGGAACCAACGCATCGACTAGCTCGGCGAGATACCCTGCGATCGCGATGGCCGACTCGCGTTCGCGCAGGTGTGAAAACGACTCGAGCATTTCCGCCTGGGAGATGATGTCGAGCCCTCGCGTCCGCGCGACCAATAGCCGTGTCGCGCAGAATGGCTCAAGATGGCCGGCAAGCTTGCTGCTCGTCCGACGCGATCCTTTGGCGACCAGGCGCAACTTCCCACGCTCAGCCGTAAGCAAAGTGACGATCCTGTCCGCCTCCCCCAGGTCGCGTCGACGCAGGACAATGCCCCGCACGCGAT
>Ga0209477_1000938_pt1 | contig 17956 bp, 10 predicted proteins | sample KloWWTupernatant_FD_187180 | JGI IMG/M metagenome (GOLD analysis project Ga0209477, IMG submission 187180) | Active sludge microbial communities from Klosterneuburg, Austria, studying microevolution and ecology of nitrifiers - Klosterneuburg... | ecosystem: Engineered > WWTP > Aerobic digester >... | reverse complement strand
CGAACGCCTCGAAGAGCATCGTCGAGCCGAGGACGATGAAGCCCTCCGGGCAAGAGCAGTCGGGCCCGGGTTCGATGTCGGCGAGCTGAAACGTCCCGCCGGGTGTGCCGTCGGTGCGCCACAGCTCGGCGCCGGTCGCGCCGAGGTCGTCGATGCTGAGGAGCAGCGCTCCGCCCAGCACAGCGATCCCCTCGGTGTCGTTGTAGAACTCGATGCCGCCGGGACCGGGGACGATCTCCTCGATCAGCACGGTGCCCGCCGCCGTGCCGTTCGATTTCCAGAGCTCGACGCCGGTGGTGCCGTCATCGGCGATGAAGATGACCTGTGAGCCCAGAGCCCGAAGCTCGGACGGGAAAGAGCCGCCGGCCGGATGGATCTCCTTGACCAGCACCGTTCCGGCCTCCGAGCCGTCCGACTTCCAGAGCTCGCCGTTGCCGGCGCTCTGCTGGGCGGCGAAAAAGAGCGTCGATCCCACGGCCGCGAAGTCGTAGGGGTCGGAGCCGCTCGGGCCGACGAAGATGTCCCGGACACGCACCGTGCCGGCGTCGGTACCGTTCGACTTCCATAGCTCCCGGCCGGTCGTGCCATCGTCGGCGGTGAAGAAGAGCGTCGCTCCGACCGCGACGAGTCTCTCGGGAGAGGAGCTCGGCGGCCCGGGCCGGATGTCCTTGACTTCGACCGTACCGAGCGCGGTGCCATCCGACTTCCAGAGCTCGGTGCCGTTGGCGCCGTCGTTGGCGCGGAAGAAGAGAGTGGAGCCGACGACTACGAGCTCGGAGGGGGTCGAACCGGCCGGGCCGGCATGGAGGTCGACCAGCCGGAAAGTGCCGGCTGCCGTGCCGTCCGACCGCCAGAGCTCGCGACCGCCGGCGGGATCTTCGGCCTGGAAGAACGCCAGCGCGCCGAGCTTGACGATCTCCTGGATCGAGCCGCCATCGTCGCCCGGAAAGATGTTCTTGATCAGCGTCGTTCCCGCCGCCGAGCCGTCCGAGCGCCAGAGCTGGAGCCGGTCTTCGGCGGTGCGGACGTCGAAGACGAGGGCGCTACCGAGAACGACGCCGCGGCCGACCGGCAGGCCGTCGTTGGCGATGTCGGTGGTGTTGATGTCGGCGACGCGAAAAGCGTCGGCAGCAGCAGCTCCGGCGGCGAGCAGAAGAGCCATCGCGGAGACGACGGCTTTTCGGCAGGGGTTCCATCCACGCATCGACTTCTCCTTGGTCAGGGACGACAGGAGAAGTCTGGAGCGCGCTGCGCGGAGCGACGACCGGCGGTGGTACGACCGCGGGGGTGACTTTCGTCAGGGGTTCAGTTGTCGGTCGGTGCCGCGAGCGTGCCGTCGCCGGTGCCTTCGTACGGCGCCGTGTAGTCGCACTCTTCGGTGGGGCAGACGAGCTCGGTGCCGCGGCGCTTGGTGGTCTTCAGGGTGAGGAGCGGATTGGCGCACTTCGGGCAGGGTTGGGCGACGGGCGGATTCCACAGCGCGAACTTGCAGTCGGGGTAGCGGCTGCAGGAGTAGAAGATCTTGCCGCGGCGCGACTTCTTCTCCTGAATGGACCCCTGCTTGCACTCCGGGCACTGCACGCCGGTGTCCTTCGGCGGCGCCGGCGGCGGTCCGGTCTTGCGGATGTTCTTGCACTCGGGGTAGCCGGTGCAGCCCAGGAAGACGCCGAAGCGGCTGCGCCGCATCGCCATCGGCTTGCCACACTTCTCGCACGGCGGGATTTCCTCTGAAGGCTCCGCGGACGTTGCCGCTCCGCCGTCGGCTCCGGTGGGCGCCGCGAGGTCGCGGGTGTAGTCGCAGGGAGGCTCGTTGCGGAAGGCGCTGCAGCCGAGGAAGGCGCCGTAGCGGCCGAAACGCATGACCAGGTCGGAGCCGCACTTGGGGCACTTCTCTTCGACCGGCACGCCGTCGCGCTTGACGTTCGGCATCGAGTCGGCGGCGGTCGCGAGGTCCTTCGAGAAGCGGCCGTCGAACTCCTCGACCGCCTGCTTCCAGGGCAACGAGCCCTCTTCGATGCGGTCGAGCTCCGCCTCGAGCTCGGCCGTGTAGCCCTCGTTCAAGATGTCGGCGAAGCCCTTCTGCAGCATGCTGTTGACCATCTTGCCCAGGGCCAGCGGATTGAAGCGGCCCTGGAGCTTCTCGGCGTAGTCGCGGGTGGTGAGGGTCGAGAGGATGGCGGCGTAGGTCGAAGGGCGGCCGATGCCGTTCTCTTCCAGCGCCTTGACCAGTGTCGCTTCGCTGAACTGCGCCGGCGGCTGGGTGAACTTCTGCTCCTTGTCGAGCTTCACCAGCGCGAGCTTCTCGCCCTCCTTGAGGGCGGGCAGGAGCCCCTCGGCGTCGTCCTCGTCGTCGGCGTCGCCGCGCTGCGCCGCGCGGCGCTCGGCCGCCTCTTCCTTGGCCTCCTGGTAGACGGCGAGGAAGCCGGCGCTCTTCATCACCTTGCCGGAGGCGCGCAGGGTGTAGATGCCGTTGGCGATATCGACCTGGGTGACGTCGAAGACCGCCGGCAGCATCTGGCTGGCGATGAAACGCTCCCAGATCAGGCGATAGAGCTTCAAGTCGTCGGGCTCGAGATACGGCGCGATCGACTCTGGCGGCAGATCGAGGTAGGTCGGGCGAATCGCCTCGTGGGCGTCCTGCGCCCCTTTCTTCGAGGCGTAGACGTTCGGCTTCGGCGGCAGCTTGTCGGCGCCGTAGGTCTGCTCGATCGTCTCACGCACGGCGTCGATCGCTTCGGCGGCGACGCGCGTCGAATCGGTACGCATGTAGGTGATGAGACCGATCTGGCCGCGGTCGCCGATCTCCTTGCCTTCGTACAGGCCCTGGGCGATGCCCATGGTGCGCTTGACCGAGTAGCCGAACTTGCGCGCCGCCTCCTGCTGCAGGCGGCTGGTGATGAACGGCGGCGAGGGCTTCTGCTTCGACTCCTTGCGCTCGATGGCGGCGACCTTGAACTTGCCAGCGAGGAGATCCTGCTCGATCTTCGCCGCCTGGGTGCCGTCGGAGACGCGCGCCTTCTTGCCGTCGATCTGATGGAGCCGGGCGGTGAAGTCCGGCGGCGCGCCGGCGGCGAAGCGCCCGCCGACGATCCAGTACTCCTCGGGGTTGAAAGCGTCGATCTCGGCCTGGCGCTCGCAGACCATCTTGAGCGCCACCGACTGGACGCGGCCGGCCGACAGGCCGCGCTTCAGCTTGTCCCACAGCAGCGGCGAGAGCTTGAAGCCCATCAAGCGGTCGATGACCCGCCGCGCCTGCTGCGCATCGACCCGGTGGTAGTCGATCTTGCCTTTGTTCTCGAGCGCCTTCATGACGGCGCTCTTGGTGATCTCGTTGAAGGTGACGCGGTGCATTTCGCCTTCGACATCGCCCAGAACCGCGGCGATGTGCCAGGCGATCGCTTCGCCCTCGCGATCGGGGTCGGGGGCGAGGTAGATGTGCTTCGCCTTCTTCGCCGCCTCCTTCAGCTTCTTGACGACGTCCTTCTTGGTGGCGAGCACGGCGTAGGTCGGCTCGAAGCCGGGACCCAGCCCCATGTCCTTCTTGGGCAGGTCGCGAATATGGCCGACCGAGGCTTCGACCGCCCAGTCGCGGCCGAGGAACTTCTTCAGCGTGCGCGTCTTGGCGGGGCTTTCGACGATGATCAGGTTTTTGGCCACGGGAGTCCGAGAACGGAGGCGGCGCGGCGGAAATTCCGCGCCGGATGGTGTCAGGTGCTGCCGACTGCCGTCAGAGGCCGGCGGACTGTCGCCGGTGTCCGAACTGGGCCGGAAGGCTTGGGGGGCCCGCCGGTCGCTTTTCGAGGGGGCGGACGTTACCACAGGCGTCAAGAGCCCCCCCGCCGGTAGCCGCCGCCGGCGGCGCGCACCGCCCAGCCACCGAGCTCGAGCTCGAGCAGCCCCGCCACCGCGACATCGACGCCGAGATCGGCGGCGGCGGCGAGCGTGTCCACCGCCTGGGCGCGCGCCGGGTCGAGGGCCGCGAAGAGCGCGCCCTGCGCGGCCGAGAGCTCCGGCGGCGTCGCCGGGGGTGCCCCGGAAGCGCTCTCCGCATAGGCCCGTCGCGGCGCCCCCACGCCCAGGCCGAGGCGCTCGAGGATGTCGGCGGGGTGGGTCACCGGCGCGGCACCGTCGCGCAGCAGGTCGTTGGTCCCCAGCGCTTGCTCGTCGGTGATCCGCCCGGGCACGGCGAGCACCTCGCGGCCGAGCTCGAGGGCGAGCCGCGCCGTGATCAGCGAACCGGAGCGCGCCGCCGCCTCGACGACCACGACGACGTCGGCGAGCGCGGCGATGATCCGGTTGCGCACAGGGAAGTTTCCCGCCGAGGGCGGCCAGGCGCAGGGGAACTCGCTCACCAGCGCGCCGCGCTGGCGGATGCGCAGGCCGAGCTCGCGGTGTCCCTTGGGGTAGTCGAAGGACAGTCCGCATCCGAGGACACCCACCGTCTGGCCGTTCTCTGCCGCAAGCGCCCCTTGATGCGCCGCGGCATCGATCCCCTTGGCGAAGCCGGAGACCACGACGATCCCTTCGCCGGCGAGCTCGCGCGCCAGCCAGGCGGCGATCTCGAGGCCGTAGGGCGTCGCCTTTCGCGAGCCGACGATCGCCACACTCGCCGGGCCGGTGGGTCCGTCCAGGCCCTCACCTGCGCTCTTGCGGCGGCCGAAAGCCGGTGAACCGGCAATCTCGAGGACCGGCGGCGGCAGCGCCAGCTCGGCGAGTCGGGCGGGGTAGTCCGCCTCGCGACAGGTGAAGATCTGGGCGCCGAGGCGCTCGATCGCCTGTTCCTCGTAGGCGAGGACCGCTTTCGCCCCGGCGCGAACAGCGAGGGCGATGTGCAGCGAATCCAAGGAGATGGAGAAACGGGCGGCCAGATCGCGTTCGTCCCCGGGCGCGACGCCGTCGCGCCAGCGGTCGAGATCGGCGCCCAGCCGGCAGATGGCCGCTCTCCCGAGGCCGGGAGCGGCGTTCAGTGCGACCAGGAGGGCGCGGTCGGAGGGGCGGTCTGGGCCTTGCATCGCGTTCATTCGCAGTGGGTAAAGACGAGCTTTCGCATCTCGATCTGGCAGCGCGGCCGAAACGGATTTCGGCCGGGGTACAGCCGGAGTCCGGGAATGCGTCGTATATTCTGCCGACCGGTCGCACGGGCCTCGCGCCGGCATCTGCCGAGCGAGGCTTCCCAGGCCGGCGAGCAAGAGGGGGTTTATGAACCGGCTCAAGGTCGCGCGTTGCGCAGTCACGATGTCGGTCCTTCTGGGAAGCGTGCTCGGCGCTCCCGGCGCAAGTGGGAAATCGGCCCTGAACGGCAAGTCGCAGCTGGGCTTCGGCGTCGACATGGCCAAACGCGGGCTGTGGAGCGAAGCGCTCTTCCGCTTCGAACAGGCGCGTCTCCTCGATCCCGGGAGTGTCTCGATCCTCAACAATCTGGCCATCTGCTACGAAGCCGGCGGGCGGTTCGAAGAGGCGCTCGCCGCCTACCGCGAAGCGCTGCGGCTCGCGCCCGAGAACAAAGCGGTCAAGCAGAACTACTCCCGTTTCGCCGAGTTCTACCAGGGCTACCGGCCGCGCAAGCCCGGCACGCCGGTGACGGCGCCGGCGCCGGTGGCCCCCGCCGCCGAAGGGTCCGCGGCGCCGGCAGCACCGCCCGTCGATCCCGCCGCAGCTCCTTCACCGACGCCGGTCGAGGTGCCGGCAGCAATCCCGCCGGCAGCGAGCCCGCCGCCCGCGGGTGCCGTAGAGAGAGGTGAGCCGTGACCGGATCCCGACACTCGTTGCGCAAGCGCTGGATTCTGGCCGCGCTCCTCGTTCAGCTCGTAGCGGCCCTGCCGGCGAGCGCCGCCGTCGAGGTGAAGCTCCGCCTGCCGATGCGGGCGCGCATCGATCTCACCGGCAAGCGCACGATCGTGCCGGCGCCGTTCATCGTCGTCACCCGCGAGGGCGCCGGCGAGACCCCCGGCGCCTCATCGCTCAACGTCCAGCGCGAGTTCGAGCGCTACATCGTCAAGGTGCTGCGGCGCGAGACCTCGCTCAAGGTGCTCGAGAGCGGCCCGGTCGACTATCCCTCCTACGATCTCGACGTGTTGTCGCGCAACGCCGAGTTCTGGCGCGCCCTGGGCGATCGCAGCCAGGCCGACCTCATCGTCGCCGGCAGTCTCGACTTCGACGTCCAGGACAAGAGCGGCTATCGCACCGAAGAGTACGTCTCGCCCTACGACGGGCGGGTCTACTACCGCCAGGTGCTGGTCGAGCGCACCGGCTTCGACTACGACATCGCGATGATGGTCTTCGACGGCAAGACCGGCGAGCGGATCTTCTTCGACAACTTCAAGGACTTCAAGCAGTTCGAGGGTGAAGGCGCCGATCCGCTGCGCGGCATGTTCGAGAACCTGGCGTCGCTCGAAGACCGCATCGTCGGCGTTTTCACGCAGAAGACCGTCGAGGCGAGCCGGACCCTGTTGACCGATTGACCTGAAAGGAGTTCCCTTTGGCTCACCTGGACCAGCTGGACCGATCGGCCCGCGGACGCGGGCGCGCCTCTGCCCGGTTCGCGCTCGCCGCGCTGCTCGCGCTGTGTCTCGTTCCCTCCGCCGGCGCGCAGTTCGGCAAGAACAAGATCCAGTACCGCGACTTCGACTGGAAGCTCTACGCCTCGCCGCATTTCACCTTCTATTACTACGAGGCCGAAGCGAACCAGCTGGAGAAGGTCGCGTCGCTCGCCGAGAGCGCCTACGACCGGCTGACCCGGGAGTTCGACCACCAGGTGCAGGATCCGATTCCGCTGATCTTCTACGCCACGCACTCGGCGTTCGAGCAGAACAACATCATCCTGAACTTCATCCCCGAGGGCGTCGGCGCTTTCGCCAGCCCGGTGCGCAACCGCATGGTCCTGCCGATCGACCTGCCGGACGGCGAGCTCTTCGCGCTGATCACGCACGAGCTGACGCACATCTTCCAGTACGACATTCTCTACCGCGGCAAGGTCTCGGGGCGAGTCGGCGGCGCGCCGCAGTGGTTCATGGAGGGAATGGCCTCCTACATGGCGAAGGACGAGTCGACCTCCGACAAGATGTACCTGCGCGACGCGGTGGTCAACGACTCGATCCCGTCGATTCTCGAGCGCGGCACCTCGGGCTTCCTCGCCTACCGCTTCGGCCACGCCGCCTTCGACTACATCGAGGAGCGCTGGGGCAAGGAGGGCTTCCGCGACTTCCTGTTCGAGTTCCGCAACACCTTCGGTGGCCGGGCCGACCGGGCGGTCGAGCGCTCGTTCCGCATCGACCCGGAGGATTTCGACCTCGATTTCCGGCGCTGGCTGCGCAAGAAGTACCTGCCGCAGCTGGTCGAGACCGGCGAGCCCTCCGACTTCGGCCGGCCGTTCCGCGACGACAAGGGGGAGATCCAGCAGGTGCTCTCGCCGGCGGCTTCGCCCTCGGGTGACCTGGTGGCGGCGCTGGCGGTCACGCGCGGCGACCTCGACATCGTGCTCTACGACACCCGCACCCGGCGCCCGATCGCCAACCTGACGCGGGGCTATACCGGCAGCTACGAGTACCTGGGCGCGCAGTTCCTGACCATCGGCGCGCGCATGGGCCGCGACATCTCGTTCTCCGCCGACGGCAACTACATCGCGGTCTTCGCCAAGCGCGAGCGCGGGCGGAGCCTGATGATCTTCGACGTCCTGCGCAAGAAGCTGGTGAAGACGATCGAGATGGAGGTCGAGCAGCAGATGAATCCGGCCTGGAGCCCCGACGGCCGGACGGTCGCCTTCTCCGCCAACCGCGCCGGCCGGTTCGACATCTACACCGTCGATATCGAGACGCGCGAAGTGAAGAACGTCACCGACGACGAGACTTACGACGGCTCGCCGGTCTATTCGCCCGATGGCGCCTCGATCATCTTCAGCTCGGTGGTCGGCGAGAACTACTCTCAGCTCTTCCGCGTCGATCTCGCCGATCCCGGCAAGCGATTCCGCCTGACCGAGGGCGCCTGGAGCGACAAGGACGCGATCTATACCTCGAAGGGCACCTGGATCGTCTTCACCTCGGATCGCGGCGGTGTGGACAACATCTACGCCATGGAGCTCGCCACCGGCAAGACGCTGCAGCTCACCAACGCGGTCACCGGCTGCCTCATGCCGACGGTCCTCAAGCGCGAGGGAGCGCTCGATCAGGTGGTCTACGCCGGCTTCTGGCGCGGCGGCTTCGATCTTTATCTGGTGGACATCGACAAGCCGGTCGCCGAGCTCGCGCTGCCGGCGCCACCGACGGATCCCACGGTCTCGCAGCCGCTGGCGCAGTTCGAGCCCGACATCCGCGTGACCCTCGACGACGCCAACAAGACGAAGTACCGCGGCTTCAAGCTCTTCGTCGAAGACGCCGGGGCGTCGGTCGGCGTCACCGACGACCAGACGCTCCTCGGCTATACCTACCTGTCGCTCTCGGACTACTTGGGCGACCGCCGGATGGTCATCAACTTCAGCTCGGTCTCGAGCTTCTCGAACTTCGACGTCGTCTACATCGACCTCTCGCACCGCTGGAACTGGTCGGTGCAGGCGTTCGACCGGCGCGACTTCTACGTCCTCGGCGGCGTCACGGGTTCGACGTTCGAAAAGACCGATCGCCAGCAGGCGATCCAGCAGACCGGGGCGATGGGCTCCTGGATCTATCCGTTCTCGCTCTACCACCGGGTGTCGGTGGGCGCCGGTTACATCTTCCAGAAGGCGAACTACCCCACCGGCGGCATCGTCATCGGTGACGACGGCGTCGTCCGGCCCGAGACGGTCGAGATCGAGAACGACTATCCCTTCATCCAGACCAGCCTCATCGGCGACAGCGCGGTGTTCACGCAGTATGGGCCGGTCTCGGGCCGGCGCTGGCGTCTCGACGCGGTCTATGCCTTCGACCAGGAAGCGAGCGGCGCGCTCTACACGCAGTACGAGCTCGACCTGCGCCAGTATCTGGAGGTCAGCGAGCGCAGCAACATGGCGCTGCGTCTCTACACCGGCTATGCCGGCGGCAACGAGCCGATTCCGCTCTACTTCGGCGGCCTCGACGACCTCCGCGGGGTCGACTTCCGCTCGATGGTCGGCGACCGGGCGTTCTACGCCAACATCGAGTACCGTTTCCCGCTGATCGACGTGCTGGCGACGCCGGTGCTCAATTTCCGCAGCATCCGCGGTCGCGTGTTCCTCGATGTCGGCGGCGCCTGGTTCGACATCTTCGGCCAGGACTTCGAGTTCTGGAACAGCGAGGAGAACCGGCTCGAGGACGCGGTCTCGTCGTACGGTTTCGGCGTCACCATCAACCTGATGGGAATCGATCTCAACTGGGACTTCGCCAAGCTCTGGGATTTCAAGGACAGCCTGGGCGGGGGCTTCTCTTCCCAGTTCTGGATCGGCACGCGGTTCTAGCCGGAGCCTCGGGCGGCGATGAACGGGGAAGGTCCGGTCGATCTCGAGCGCCGCGTCCGCGAGCAGGAGGCGCTGCTGGAGATCGGCCTCGAGCTCGCCGCCACCCTCGATCTGCGGCGCGTGCTGTCGCTCGCGCTCACCAAGGCCGAGGAGTTTTGCCGCGCCGAGACGAGCTCGATCTGGGAGCTCGACGAAGCCGCCGGCGAGCTTTTCTTTCGCGTCGTGCGCGGTCGCGCTGCGCCCGAGATCGAGAGTCTCCGCATTCCCATGGGTCAGGGCATCGTCGGCGCCGTGGCGGCGTCGGGGCGCGCCGAGACGATCAACGACGTCGCCAGCGACCCGCGCTGGCGCGGGGACGCGAGCGACCGCTTCGACACCCGCGCCATTCTCGCCGTGCCGCTCACCGCCCGCGGCCGGGTGATCGGCGTCCTGCAGCTGCTCAACCCGGTCGGCAAGGCGGCATTCTCCGCCGGCGACGTGCGGCGCATGCAGCTGTTTGCCGGCCCGCTCGCCCATGCGCTCGAGAACGCCCGGCTCTACGCCGCCCAGCAGCGGCTCTACGTCGAGACGGTGACGGCGCTCGCCGAGGCGGTCGAAAAACGCGATCCCTACACCGGCGGGCATTTGCATCGCGTGGTCGCCTATTCGCTGCTGCTGGGGCGGGAGCTGGGCATCGACGCAGAGTCGCTGGAGCGCCTGGCACTCGGCGCGACGCTGCACGACATCGGCAAGATCGGCGTCCCCGACCAGGTGCTCCTCAAACCGGGAAAGCTCGACGACGACGAGGCGGCGGCGATGCGCCGGCATCCGGTCGACGGCGCGGAGATCGTGTCGCGAATCGAGTCGCTGCACGAGATCCTGCCGATCGTGCGCAGCCATCACGAACGCATCGACGGCCGGGGCTATCCCGACAGCCTCGCTGGCGACGCCATCCCGCTGGCGGCGCGGATCGTCGCGGTGGCCGACACCTTCGACGCCATGACCACCAGCCGCCCCTACCGCCAGGCGCTGTCCTACGAGGTCGCGGCGCAGGAGATCGTCCGCCACAGCGGCGAGCAACATTGCGCGACGGTGGTCGCCGCCTTCGAACGTCTGTTCTCCGCCGGCCGCTTCCGCGTCGAAGCGGGGGAGGTGTTAGCCCGTTCCTTGTCGGAGAAAATCGAGCAAGAGTACAATGACTGGTAGGCGATGAAAGTCGAGATCCTGGGCGGTTACGGTGGCGAGAGTATCGACTGCCGCATGACCTGCCTTCTGCTGAACGACGCGATCGCGCTCGACGCCGGCTCGCTCTCGCAGAGCCTGCCGATCGAGCGCCAGCGTTTGGTGCATTCGATCGTGCTGACCCATTCGCACATGGATCACACCTCGTCGTTGCCGTTCTTCATCGAGAACGTCTTCGGGAAGCTCCGCGAGGCGGTCGACATCTACGCCTCGCCGGCGACGATCTACGCCCTGCGCCGGCATCTGTTCAACAACGACACCTGGCCGGACTTCACCCGTCTGCCCAACCACCTCCTGCCGGTGATCCGCTTCCATGAGCTGCAGGACGAAGTGCCGATCGTCCTCGGCGAGGTGAACGGCGCCGGCGGCGTGCGCTTCACGCCGATTCCGGTGAACCACGTCGTGCCCACCTACGGCTTCCTGATCGAAAGCGGCGGTGCGAGCTTCCTCTGGTCGAGCGACACCGGCCCCACCCAGCGCCTGTGGGAGATCGCCAACCGCACCGAGAATCTGAAGGGTATCTGGATCGACTGCAGCTTCGACAACTCGATGCAGGGGATCGCCGACGTCTCGGGCCACCTCACGCCGGCGACGGTGGCGGCGGAGTTGAAGAAGCTCGAACGCCGCGTGCCGATCCTGCTGCACCACCTGAAGCCGCCGTGCATCGAGCCGATCCAGAAAGAGATCACCGCCCTCGGCAACCCCGACATCGGCTTCCTCGAGCAGGGGCGGGTCTACGAGCTCTAGCGGGTAGCGGTCTCGCGGCCCGGTCCGCGACGCTTCGGGTGCTAGCATCTCCGCGTGCTCGCGCCGCTCGACGAAGGCATCCTGCGTCAGCTTTTCGAGGCTCTCGATCGGGAGCGTGTGGAGTACGTGCTGGTCGGAGGTTTGGCGCTTCTCGTGCACGGTCTCGGCAGGACGACCGAAGACATCGACCTCTTCGTGGCGCCGGGCGAGGAGAACACCGCGCGGCTGCGGACAGCGCTCACCGCCGTGTTCCACGATCCGGAGATCGCCGGCATCTCGGCCCAGGACCTTTCGGGAGACTACGGTGTCGTGCGCTACGGACCGCCGGCACACGACTTTCTGATCGACCTCCTGGTGCGAATCGGCGAGATGTTCCGCTACGCGGATTTGGAGTGGGAAGTGAAGGACTTCGATGGTGTGCCGGTGCGGGTGGCGACGCCGCAGACGCTTTTTCTCATGAAGCGGGGGACCGCGCGCGCCCTTGATCACGCCGACGCCGAGCAACTTCGGCGCAAGTTCTTCCTGGACGAGGACTGAGATGCCGGTGACGAGATTCCGCGAAGTCGAGGAGGCTCGGCTGGCGCTTCAGAACGGACCGCGAGCCGGGTTCGCCACTTTCTTCGCTTTGCGCAGCTTCGCGTTGCGTGTTCGCGCGGCGGAGGAAGGACCTCTTCCTCAGCCTTGCTCGCGCGGTGTCCGGCGGTTCCGATCGCTCGACGAGGCGCAGCGCGACCGGCTCCGGTCCTCGACTTAGCGGTCGCTGCCTTTCTCTCCCGCTACGCATGGCCGGTATTCCCCGATCGCTGGAGCGTCTCGCCTCGCCGGAGATCCGCTCGCGGGGCGAGAGCTACTTCTTCCGCAAGACGGTGCGGCTCCTGCTGGCCGATGCCGACTCCATCGTCGCAGAGGTGCGCGGCACCGAGACCTACAAGGTCCGCGTCCGTCAACTCGCCGGCATCGCCTACTACTCCTGCGCCTGCCCCTTCTATGCCCGCGAGTTCACCCTGTGCAAGCACCTGTGGGCGGTACTCGCGACCGTGGCCTCGCGGCGTGGGCTCGAAGACTGGCCGGCGCGAGCCGAGCAATGGACGGCCAGTTCCGGCCTCGAATCCGGCGAGCTGGCCGCGGAGCAAGCGCAGCCTGGCGAGCCCTCTCGCACCGCCGTGCCGGAGCCCCCGGCCCCGCGGCCGGCTCTCGCTCTGCCGCCCGCACCGGCTGGGCGAAGCTGGCGAACCGAGCTCGCGCGCATCGGCCAGAACGCCCGGTCTCACCCTTCGCCAGCCGCGGAGGGGCCGTCGGCGGCGACGCGCGAGCTGCTCTATGTCTTGCGCGCCGCGCCGGGCCACGACGACCGGCGCCTGCGCCTGTCGTGCGAAGTGCGCTCGCCCGGCAAGGACGGCGGGTGGGGGAAGCGCACGCACCTGCGTCTCGAGCGCCAGGCCGTCCCGGCGCTGTCGGACAGCGCCGACCGCGAGATCCTCGGGATCCTCGCCGGCATCCAGGTCGCCGACGCCTACGGCGGCGGCTTCGACTCCTGGCGGCGCGATCTCCTGCCGCACTCCTTCGAGCTCGAGCCTTTCCAGGTCGCGGCGCTGCTGCCGGCCCTGTGCGCGACGGGCCGCCTGCGGGCGGAGACCGTCGCGGTCGACGGCAGCAGGGAGCTCGGCCCGGCGATCGTCTGGCGGCCGGAGCCGTGGCGGCTGCGTCTGCGCCTGGACCCGAGCGCTCACCCCGAGACCGCGGGTTCCGCTCGGCCGGACTATGCCCTCGCCTCGGAGCTCTGGCAGGGCGACCGGCGGCTCGGGGCGGCGGATCGGCTGCTCTGGATTCTTCCCGGTGGCACGCTCATCGCTGCCGACTGGGCCTCGCCTTTCGACGACGGCGGAACTCCGGAGTGGTTGGAGCTCGCGGGCCCCGGCGGCGCGCTCGCGGTGCCGGCGGGCGAAGTCTCCGCCTGGCTCGAAGCGGTGCATCTCCTGCCGCGTGTGCCGGAGCTCGCGCTGCCGCCGGAGTGGGCGCTCGCCGAAGGCGGGGGAGTGCCTCGCCCGCGCCTCGCCATCTCGGCGCCGGAAGCGCTGCAGCCCTGGGGTCAACGCAAGGCGGTCCTGCTCGAGCTCTCGTTCGCCTATGGCGACGTGCGGCTCGACGCCCGCGAGACGCGGCCCTGGATCCTCGATCTCGCGGGCAGGCGGCGGATCCGCCGCAGCGAGAGCGCCGAAGCCGGCGCCGCCGCCCGCCTGTTCGCGCTCGGCGCGCGCGCGGTACCGACCTACCGATCTTCGGGTGAAAGCCGCCTGGAGCTCAGCCCGGCTGCGGTGCCCGAGTTCGTCCGCCAGCTTCTCGCGGAGGGCTGGGAGGTCGAGGCCGAAGCCCGAGCCTTCCGACTCCCCGGGAAGGCCTCCTTCGGCCTGTCGAGCGGTCTCGACTGGTTCGACCTCGAAGGCGGCATCGAGTTCGGGGACGAGAAGGTGCCGTTGCCGAAGCTCCTGCAGGCCATGCGCACCGGCAAGGGGATGGTCGAGCTCGGCGACGGCAGCTACGGGCTGCTGCCCGAGGCCTGGCTGGTGAACAACGCCCTCATGGGAGATGTCGGCGAGGTCACCGGCGACCGCGTGCGCCTGTCGCGGCCGCAGGCGATGTTCGTCGACGCCTGGCTCGAGGGCGACGCGCTGGCCGAGGTCGTGGCCGATCCGCCGTTCGAGCGCTGGCGCCGCGAGCTCGCAGAGTTCTCCGGCATCCGACCGGTCGATGCGCCGAAGGGCTTTCGCGGCGAGCTTCGCGGCTATCAGCGCGAGGGTTTGGGCTGGCTGCTGTTTCTCGAGCACTTCGGATTCGGCGGCTGCCTCGCCGACGACATGGGTCTCGGCAAGACCGTGCAGATCCTCGCGCTGCTCGCCGGGCGGCGGGCCCGCCGCGGGCGGCGCGCGCCCGGCCGGCAGCCGTCGCTCGTCGTCGTGCCGCGGTCGCTGCTCTACAACTGGCGGGAGGAGGCGGCCCGCTTCGCGCCGCGGCTGGCGATCCTCGAGCTCCACGGCGCGGAGCGTCGCAGCGATCCCGCGACCCTGGCGGAGTTCGACCTCGTGCTCACCACCTACGGCACGCTCAAGAGAGACATCGACCTGCTGACGGCGATCGAGTTCGACTACTGCATTCTCGACGAGGCGCAGGCGATCAAGAACTCGAACACCGCCGCGGCGCGCGCCGTGCGCCGGCTGCGGGCGCGCCATCGCCTGGTCGCGACCGGTACTCCGGTCGAAAACCATCTGGGCGAGCTCTGGAGCCTGTTCGAATTCCTGAACCCCGGGCTCCTCGGCCGGCTGTCGAACTTCCGCGCCGTGAACGGCGCGGCACGGAAGATGCCGGAGGCGACCCGCGCGCGCCTGGCGCAGGCACTGCGACCCTTCCTGCTGCGTCGCACCAAGCAGGAGGTGGCGCCGGAGCTGCCGCTGAAGACCGAACAGACGGTGCTGTGCGAGCTCGAAGGAACGCAGCGCCGGCTCTACGACGAGCTGCGGGATCACTATCGGCGGAGCCTCGCCGCCAAGGTCGCGCGCCAGGGCTGGGCAAAGAGCAAGATCCAGGTTCTCGAAGCGCTGCTGCGGCTGCGCCAGGCGGCCTGTCATCCCGGACTCCTCGATCCGCTGCGGGCGCGCGACGAGAGCGCCAAGTTCGAATCGCTCCTGCCGCGCCTGGAAGAGATCGTCGAGGAGGGCAGCAAGGCGCTGGTCTTCTCGCAGTTCACCAGTCTCCTGGCGTTGCTCAAGCTGCGCCTGGATGCCAAGGGCTGGACCTACGAGTATCTGGACGGATCGACCACCGACCGGCAGACGCGGGTGGAGCGCTTCCAGGGCGATCCGGCCTGCCCGCTCTTTCTGATCAGCCTCAAGGCCGGCGGCCTCGGTCTCAACCTGACCGCCGCGGAGTACGTCTTCCTGCTCGACCCGTGGTGGAATCCGGCGGTCGAAGCGCAGGCGATCGACCGCGCCCACCGCATCGGCCAGCGCCGTCCGGTCTTCGCCTACCGCCTGATCGCCGAGAACACCGTCGAACAGAAGATCCTCGAGCTCCAGGCCGAGAAGCGCGAGCTCGCCGACGCGCTGCTCGGCGGCGACGAGCGCCCGCTCGCCAGCCTGACGCGGGAGGATTTCGACCTGCTGTTGGGGTAGGGCGGCCGCGTTCGCGGGCGCCGATCACCGCTTCTCGGAGTCCGGCCCGCGCCCCATCGCGCGCGCCAGCCGGAGCGCTGCACGCCGTGTCGCGACTCGCGCCGAGTCGGGAGTGGTTCGCTTCGTCACCAGCGCCAGCTCTTCGAACGACAGACCCATCTCGATCCGCCCGACGAGCAGCGACTGATCGTCGGCGCCGAGGCTCAAGAGCGCGACGCGATAGTGGCGGTGACTCTCGGAGTCGATCGCCTCTTCGAGCGGCGAGGCGCGCGGGTCGGCCGGGTCGGTGATCCGATTCGCCACCTCGCCGTGGCTGGCGCGACGGACTTCGTCGGCGATGCGGTTGCGGATGGCGATCGCCAGGTACTTGGTCAGTGCCTGCGGATCGGCGGTGTCGAGCTGCCCGAGGTTCCTGAGCACGCCGACGATCGCCTCCTGCACGACGTCGCCGGTGTCCAGCCGGCGCCGGGCGTAGGCCGGCAGGCGGCCGTGCGTCCAGCGCTGGAAGAACGGCAGCAGCGTCGCGATGACCCGTTCGACCGCGGCGAAGCGGCTGGACGCATCCTCGCGGCCGGCCGCAACTGGGCCGCCCCCCGCACCCTCACCCATGGCAGACCTCCAGAAAATCGGGCGGAGTGTATGTCACAGGTGTGACGCCAGCGCCGCGCCTCCGATTTCCTTCCGAAAGCTGTTCGGTTTGGCTGCGCCGTTCGTTGAACCCGGGCAGGAACGACCCGGAGAACGCATGTCCGAAGAGCCGACGACGAACGGCGCGGGAACGGCCGCGCCTGCTCAGCTCCACGCCCGGCTCTTCGCGATGCCGGCGGCCGGCGCCGAACCTGGTCTTCCGGCGGGTCTGCCGGAGTGTTCGCCTGCGGTTTCCGATGCCGCCGACCCCGGCCGCTTCGGCCCGCCGTGGGCCGGCGTCTGCATCTCCGGCGGCGGCTCGCGTTCGCTCGCGGCGGCGATGGGGGAGCTGCGCGGCCTCGAGGCGTTGGGCGTCCTGCCGCAGATCGGCTGGCTGTCGACGGTCTCGGGCGGCACCTGGGCCGGCACGCTCTTCAACTGGGCGCCGGCGGAGATCTCCGACGCCGAGCTCCTCGGTCCGCTCGAGCTCGACCCGTCCCAGTTGCGCTGGGATTCGGGCGGGCCCGCCGACGACCTCGGTGTGCTCGACGCGCATGCGATCGGCTCGGCGGCGACGCGGCTCGGTCTCGAAGAGATGCTGGCGAAAGCGATCGAGCTCTACTATCGGGGGATCGCGGCGTCGGAGCTCTGGCCGCGAGCGATCGGCGAGCTGGTGCTCGCTCCGTTCGACCTCGGCGACACGCCATCGCGCTACTTCTCGTGGACGTCGGGTTGGCTCGCGCGTGGCATCCTCGCCGACAACCCAGGGCTGCGCGCGAGCGACTTCCTGCTGACGCGGCCAGACCGCCCGTACCTCATCACCAACTCGACGCTGTTCTATCCGCCGAATCCGGGCCATCCGATGGTGTCGCTCGAAGCCCCGGTGCGCCCCGCCGGCGCCGGCGGACCGCGGAACGCCTGGGAGGTCGGCTACGACTTCGAGACCACGCCGATCTCGGCGGGGATCCCGCCCGCCTTCGCCAACGCCGGCCCGCCGAACCCGGGGCAGCCGTCGAGCGCCGATCTGGGCGGCGGCTGGATCGACCCGTTCGCGATGGGCAGCATCGCCCCCTCGACGGTCTCGCCCGACGGCCGCTTCCGTGTACCGACGCCGCCCAACCGCTTCCGCCTCTCGGACGCCGCCGGTCTGTCGAGCGTCGCCTTCGTCTACGACCTGCTCGATCTCGCCCACCAGCGCGGCATCCACTTTCTCGACGACATGGTCCCCGAGACCGTCTACTGGCCGGTCTGCCGCGCCGCGCAGCTGCCACGCAACGCCGCGCGCTCCTACCTCTTCGGCGACGGCGGCAACCTCGAGAACCAGGGAATCATGGCGCTGCTGCGCCGCAAGCTGCAGAAAGTCATCGCCTTCGTCAACACCGAGACGCAGCTGACGATGAGCGGCAACGAAGTCATCGTCGACTCCGACCTCCCGCCCCTCTTCGGCCTCGAGTGGAGCGGCGCCGCCAACGCCTACGTGCCGATCGCCGCCGACTCCCCCTTCCGCTTCAACCAGGTCTTCGACCGCGCCACCTTCGACGATCTGCGCCAGCAACTCTGGCACCGCGCCCAAGCCGGCGCGACCGCGATGGCCGTGCAGACGAACGTGACGGTGCTCGCGAACGAACACTACGGCGTCGCCGGCGGCACCACCGATCTCCTGTGGATCTACCTCCACCCGGTGAACGCCTGGTACCGGCAACTGCACGACACCGTGAAGCTCGCGATGGACTTGGAGCCGCTCGACTACTCGATGTTTCCGAACTACTACACGATCGACCAGCTGCATCTC
>Ga0209477_1000937_pt1 | contig 17967 bp, 12 predicted proteins | sample KloWWTupernatant_FD_187180 | JGI IMG/M metagenome (GOLD analysis project Ga0209477, IMG submission 187180) | Active sludge microbial communities from Klosterneuburg, Austria, studying microevolution and ecology of nitrifiers - Klosterneuburg... | ecosystem: Engineered > WWTP > Aerobic digester >... | reverse complement strand
AGTAGTCGAGCCAGAAGTTGCGCACGTCGCCCGCCCTGGGGGGCCCGAAGCGGGGCTCGGCGGTGTTGCCGGCGGCGCTGGAAAGGACCTGGAAGATGTGGTTCACGGTAATCCCCTGGCCGGTGCCGATGTTGGCGACGAGGCCATCGCCCGCCGTGAGCGCGAGGAGATTGGCGCGGGCGATATCTCCGACGTAGAGGTAGTCCTTCTTCTGCTCGCCGTCGCCATCGATCGTGCACTGCTGGCCGGCCCGCATCAGGCCGGTGAAGATGGCGACGACGCCGGCCTCGCCATGGGGGTCCTGGCGGGGGCCGAAGGCGTTGCCGTAGCGGAAGATGGTATAGGCGAGTCCGGTTGTGCGGTGCACGAGCTGGACGTAGAGCTCGCCGACGTACTTCGACGTGCCGTAGTTCGAACGCGGAGCGATCGAATGCTCCTCGGTCACGGGAAGGCTGGCGGGCTCACCGTAGACGGTGCCGCCTGAGGAGGCGTAAATGACCTTCCGGGCGCCGAACGCGGCGGCGAGCTGGACGACACGGGCGGTGCCGCCCCCGTTGACTTCGAGGTCGTGCACCGGGTCGGATTGGCCAACTTTGACGCTGGCCTGGGCAGCGTGATGGTTGACGACTTCGGGCCGGAAGGACTCGAAGACGTCTTCGAGCTCGCGGGAGTGGATGTCGATTTCGTGGAGGGTGGCATCGCGGGAGACGTTTGCCCGGCGGCCGGTGGCCAGGTTGTCGATGACGGCGACGTCATGGCCGGCAGCGAGATAGGCATCGACGATATGGGAGCCGATAAAGCCGGCCCCACCGGTCACCAGAATCCGCACAGGAGCACCCCCGAGATCGCTTGAAGAGTAGTCTGCGGGAGCGAAAGGCAACGGCAAATTCAGGGAACGGGCTGGCGGAGCCGGGCGAGCCCCCAGCCGATGGCTGCGCAGGTCGCCCCGGCGACGACCCCGCCGATCAGCATGGGGAGGATGAACCGGGACATCGGGGCGCCCGCTGACATCTGGGCGTATTTGGCGAGGGCGACGTTGGCGGCGAACCCGGCGGCAAAGCCCCATGCCGCCCAGTGGATTTCGCGCGGCGAATTGCCGATGGCGAGCTCGGCGATGACTTCCCGGACCGGGTTCAGCGGTGCTGACTCAAGCCGGGCCGCTTCCGCCTCGAGGGCAGCAACCAGTTCGTCGATGAGCTCATCGGGGATGTCATCGAGCAGGCGCTCGTAGGCCTCGGCCTGAGCCGCAACCCCGGCGTAACCCGTGCGGGCCGGGGCCGGGGCCATGGGACCGGCGACGTACTGCGCGGGCCGTGAGGTGGCGGAGCAGGAGAGGCAGCGGTCTGACCCCCGCGACCAGTCATCGAAACCGAGAGGGCGGGAGCAGGTGACGCAGCGGGTCCTTACGAAGGTGTCGGGCATGGGCGATCAGCCTTCGGTCTGGGGTGATGCGGTGGCGGACGGTGTCGTGCCAGCTTCAGTGCCGGGAAGGATCGGCGTTGGTGTGGGCGTGGGGGTCGGTGTCAGCGTGGGCGTGGGCGTGACCGTGGCGGTTGGCGTGGGTGTGGCGGTCTGCGTAGGCGTGGCGGCGTAGCCCTCGTTCCCGGGTGCGTTCGTGGGGTCCGGCGTGGGTGTTCGCGTGGGTGTCCAGGTCGGCTGAGCGGTGCCGCCAGGGTTCGGCGTCTTCGCACCAGCAACCGTGGATGTGCCCGAGGGCGCCTGCTTGCCGGGGACGGGGGTGGGGGTCTGGCTGGGGGAGTCCTGCGCGGCGAGCACCTCGCTCTGCTGGCCGTCGAGCACCTCGATGCCAGCGCCCCCGCCCTGGAGCTGGCTAAGGAGGTCAGGCAGGCGGGAGCTGGATTGTGAGGAGGCGCCAGGGGTGGCCACCGTGCCATCGGGGGCGTACTGCATGCACCCCGTGGCGAGGAGCATCACGCCTCCGAGGAGCATGCCGCCGAGCGGGAGGGCGCCTCGCCGGTGAGCCGCTGTTCGCATGGCCCAAGGGTATCGGCAGCTCTGGGCGGGCCACTATCAGGCAGATCTGTATTCCGCAGGCGGAAACCCCACAACGCGCGGGGGCAAACCCCTGAGCCGCGCGGCGGGTTTAGCGAATGCTAAGCGTGGGGACCACCGCGTTGACGTACGTCGTCGAACCGACCGCGGCACGGGCCTCAACAGTCACGCTTGTCCCGGCGAACAGCCGCCGCGCTTCGCCGACAACCGCAAGCGTCCATGTCCCATCGGTGACGGTGGCGGCGTTCAGGAAGGGGTCGGTCTGCCACAGGCCGGACTCATTGTTCCAGTACTTATTGTCAATTGCGCGCCGGACGATGATGGCGACAGCGGTAGGGGCGAGGGAGCCATCGGTGACGGCGAAGGTGAGGCGGGAACGGGGGACGCTCGTCCCGGTGGGCGGGGTCTCGACGACGAGCTGGGTGGAGGCTGTCGGCGCCGCCTCGGAGATGCTGAACGAGCTGCTCATCGCGGAAGTGAGGGCCGGAGAGCTGGTGGCGGTGAGCGTGTAGCTCTCGCCGGCGGGGGTGACGGAGCAGCCAGAGAATGTGGCAACCCCGGCGGTTGCCGTCTTGCCGAGGCCGCCCGTGCAAGTGAGCGTGGCGCCCCCACTGACCGCGAGGGTCACAACAGTTGTGCTATCGGAGAGGACCGTCGCGCCGGATGCATCCTGGATCGCGACGACGGGCTGGGTGCCGAGCGGCTCGCCCGGTGCGGCTCCCGTCGGCTGGGCGAGGAATCCGAGTCTCGAGGCTGGCCCGTGGCCGGTAGCGGCGAAAGCCGGCGTGTCTGCCTGGGTGAGACCCGTCGCGGTCGCTCGGAGGACATACCCGCTGCCGGCCGTGCTGACGCTGCACCCGGAGAAGGTGGCGATACCGGCCGAGGCCGTCCGCGTATTGCCGCCAGTGCAGGTAAGGACGGCGCCCGAAGGCGCGGAGGCGAGGGAGAGTATGACCTGGGTGGCGTTGTCGGTGGTGACGAGTGCACCGCCGGCCGTCCGCACAGCCACGGTGGGAGTCGTCGAGAACGCTACGCCGGCGACGGCCGACGTCGGGTAGCCGGTGAACGCGAGCTGGGTCGCCGGGCTGCCGCCACCCCCGCCGAACGTGACGGAGACCGTGTTGCTCTGGCCGAGAATGGCCGTACCGGTCCCGGGCGCGCTGGTCTGGGCAACCACGGAAACGGCGCCGGTGGTGGGGGATGTGAACGAAACTCCTTGCTGGCCCGCGCCGCAGGTGGTTGCCAGGACCAGGCCGGAGACACTCGCCCCGCCGGAGGGTGTCAGGTGGTAGTCACCGAGGGCGAGGGGATTGAGCGTGCTGGGGTACCCGGCGATGAGTGCCGTGTTCAGCGGCGAGTTGGTGGTGCATACCGTGACGGTGGAGCCGGTGGAGGCGCTGGCGGGCCCACTCAGGGTGAGTTCGTGGACCGTGAGCGGGGCCATGCTCCCGACGGTCCCGAAGATACCCGCTGAGAGCGTCGCGGCCGCGGAAAGTGTCCCCGACCCGGCCGAGTTCGCTGCCTTGACGGTGACCGTCATGGAGTCCGGGGGCGCGGGGCTTGCGCCGAGAGACACCGCGGGGCAGACAGCCGTCGAGGTCCCTGAGCCTGTGCCGGGGTTGCCGCCGGGACAGACCACATTAGTGACCGTCCCGCCGGAGAAGGCAAGGGTCGTGGAGAAGGAGCCGGTCGCGCCGGAGCCCGTGTTGGCGAGCGCGACGGCGATGTTCACGAGGCTCGCTTCGAAGAGTTCGGCCAGGGACGGAGTCAGGCTGACCTGGACGTCCTCGTTTTGGACGGACATGAGGCCCGCGTCGTCCGAGGACGGGGAGACCCCGGGGTCGGCGGCGCCGTCCTTGGCCTTGAAAGCCGATGGGGCAAGGTCGATGGCCGTGGCATCGGCGACGTTGCGCACCGTTGCGTTGACGGTGATGGCGGTGATGGCTGTACTCGCGCCGAGGCTGCCCAGGTTGCAGGAGAAGAGCTGGTTGTTCGCTCCGGAGAACGTGCAGTTCGTCGGGCCCAGGCCGCCGGTGAAGGACTGGACGGAGAGCGACGCGCCGAGGTTGCCTTCGATGAAGAGGAACGAGACAGCCGAAGCGGCGGTGGCGAAGTCGATGGTGTAGGACACCGTATCGCCGGGTGCGACCGTGGCCGAAGCGGGGGCCTGCACGACCGCGAAGGTGGCAGGGGGTGCGATCGCCCGGACGGGAGATGCAGCGTGTTCGCCGGGGAGGATGCTGTAGAGCGCGGCCGCGATGAAGAGCAGGGCGGCCAACCTGGTGCCAATCATTCGCAAGGCGTTCATCGGGGCGCTCCTAGTAGGTGTAGCTGATGGAGACGCCCTTGAGCTTCGAAGCGGGGCCACCGGTGAGGTCCACGACCAGGAAGTAGACGTTGGCTCCGTTATCGACGGTGTGGGCAAACGCCGTCGCGGTCTGCGGGGAGGCGCCAGCGCTGGAGAGGGCTTCGGCGAGCTTGTAGACCGCCGCGGCAGAATCGCCGTTGGTGATGGCGGTGTAGTCGAGGCGGATCTTCACGGTGTCGCCGGAACCTTCGAAGGCGGCCGTCATGGTGGTGATTGTGGAGCCGTGGGGGAGGTTCACCGGGGCAAAGTAGCGCTGCGAAGCGGTGTCACTGGCTGTCGGATGAAGGAGGTTGAAGCCCTTTTCGTAGATAGCGAGGTCGTTGACCGGGACGAACGTGCTGGCTGCGATGCTGACCTTGCCGGAGCCACTTCCCGCGGGGGTATCGGCGAGGCTGCCGGTGTTGAGTTCGCCCTGTTGCTCTGTGTAGTTGATCCAGAGCGCGTCACCGGGGTTGAGCTGGGTGAGGGTGTTGGCGAAACCTGGCACGCCGGGGGCATAGAGCTGGTAGGACTGGCTGGCCGAATCCCAGCGGTAGACGGCGGTGTACTGGCCGGTGATCGGTGCGAGAGCTTCGGATGGGGGTTTCGCGGCGCCGAGGTAGGCGATGTTGTTCCAGCCGGCCCGCAACTGGGCGGCATCAGCATCGTGGCCGCCGAGGGTGAAGGCCGAAGCCGATGAGAGCCCGATAAGGGCGAGCGCCAGGACAGGAATCCGGTTACGCATTTCCGCCAAACCTCCACGGGCCAGTACAGCCGCGTTTGCCATTGGGGGTCAGCGTATGCAGCAGAGGGTTCTGCCTTAATGGGCAGAAGCCCGATGGGGCCCGGGGGCTGATCCTCGATCAGGGAGGGGAAAACCCCAATCGGACCTCAGGATGGGCCGGACCGGGTGCGTGAAGCCCGCCTAGGGGATGGTGAAGGCCGGTGGCTACGGCGTAACGCGTTTGGCCACGATCACATCGCGGGAGATGTACTCCTGGCCGGTGGAGTCGAGCTGGCCGCCGCACGTGATGAGGGTGACCCACTCATCGTAATCAGCACGTTCCTTCGGCCAGATGATGTCACCCATGGGGATGGTGTCACGGTGGTAACGCTTGTTGGAGATGACCGTGTACTTGTACTCGGCGCCGTTCTCCATCTGGACGACAATCTCGTCGCCCTCGGTGCTCTTGGCGAGGCTGACGAAGGGTGCAGGCACGTTGCGGTAGTAGACGTGCGCGGAGAAGACCGCGTTACCGCCCCAGCCCGGGCGGTCGTAGATGTAGTACCAGCCGACGGCCTTGTTCTCATCCTTCGGGGTATCGAGCTCGCCGCGATCATTGATGGCGAGTTCCTCGATCGGGGCATCGACGCTGAAGCGCGGGATCTTAATCCGTGCCACTTTGCCGGCAAACGGAGTGGGCGTGGCGGTTGGCGTTGGCGGGGGCGTGGGGCTGGCGGTCGGCGTGGGGGTGCCGGCGGGGGTATCGGTCGCAGCCGGTGTGGGGGTCGCCTCCTCGCCGTCATCTCCGCCGGAGCAGGCGATCCCGAGGGTGAGGAGGACGGCGCCAACGGCGAACACGGAGAGTGAGAGGGTACGCGCGAGCTTCACGTGGTTCTTCCGGTGTTTGTGGTGGTGTGAGTGCTTTCGAAAGTAGCGCACCGGGCACGAAGGGGACAGCCTCGGGCGGCGTAAAGGAAACGGCGCGTTAAGGGCGCTACTTGACGCGGCGGGCGACGACGACGTCGCGGTCCAGGTACTCGCCGAGGCCGTTTTCCTGGGTCTGCTGGAAGCGGCCGCCACAGGTGATGAGGGTGATCCACTCTTCACCGGCGGGCCTGGGGACCCCTTCGAGGACACCTTCGATGAGGTCGCCCATGGGGATGTTATTCACGTCGTAGCGCTTCAGGTAGAAGACCTCGTAGACGTAGGCAGGGCCGCCATCCATCTGGATGGTGATCTGATCCTGTTCGCGCGCCTTGTTGAGGTTGGCGAAGGGGCCGAGCTTGAAGTTGTAATTGACGTGGGCGGAAAAGACCGCATTCCCGCCCCAGCCGGGCTTGTCGTAGATGTAGTACCAGCCAACGGCGCCGACCGCGTCCTTCGGGGTATCGAGCTGGTTGTTGGTGATCCCGATCTCCTCGATGGGATGGTCGATCCCCAGGCTCTGGGCGGTCATCCGCGCGACTTTGCCATCGAACGGCAGGGGCGTGGGTGTCGGCGTCGGCGCATCGGTCGGGCTGGCGGTGGGCGTGGAGGTGGGTGTGTTGCGGATGTCGAAGCCGAGAACGGGGACCGGGTCGGGCCGCACCACGGTGTCCTTGTCCTTATAGGCGTAGCCAACAACGAGCAGGCTCAGGCCGGCAACGAAGGTGAATATGGCGATGTAAGGAAGGACTTTCATAGGGACTGCCGGCAGAAACCTGCACTTATGGTATACGACCGCCGGCAAAGCCGGGATTAAGGCGCACTGTCCCGGTCCGGGCGGCGCCGGGCGAGGATGATCCCTCCACCGATACCGGCGGCGGCGATGATCCCCACTGCCACGGCAAGCATCCCCCACGCCGAACCGCCGTCCACGGCGCCCGGGGGAGCCGGCAGAGTGGTCGGCGTCGCGCCCGGGGTCAGTGTGCCGGGGAGCTGAATGTCGTCGGTCGGTGGCGTGCCGGTCGGGCGGGCCAGGACCGTGGAGGATGCCGCCCCGGCGGGTTGAGATGGCGCTGCGGCCGGGGGAGCTGTCGCGGACGGGAGAGGTACGACAGGGCCGGCGCCGGTGGAGAGGTCCGCCTGCTGGGGCCCCGGACGCCAGACCGCCTGCTGCGAAGCTGGCTGGCCGGCGATAGTAAACGTCACGGCTTTGCCCTCGCGGCCGCAGCCAGGCCGCTGGCTTTCGTGGACGACGTGGAGGACGTAGATCGTGACTCCTCCTTCGCGGGCGGCGAGGCTCTCCCCCGGCGGCGCCTGGGTGCAGTCAATCCCATCAATGAACGCGCGGACCGCGACGTCATCGGGTGCGGGCTGGCCATCGATGGTGACGGAGCCGTAGAAGCTCGACGGGATCTGGGGCTGTGCCAGCGCGGGGAGCACGGCCACGGCCGCCACCAGACCGAGAAAGAGGACGGCGGGACGGGCAACATTCGGCACACGCTCTTCGTATCGGGGGAGTCGCGAGGGACAAGGGCGCGGGACACGGGTCGCCTGTTTGACGAAAGCGACATACCTTATGTTGCTACCGGAGGTACGTCGTGGCGGGAATCGGCGAAACGCTGCGTTCCGCGAGGGAACACCGCGGGCTGACGATCGAGCAGGTGGCACAGGACACGCGCATATCCGCGCGGTTCCTGGAGGCGCTGGAGAACGAGCGGTTCGAGGAACTGCCGGCGCCGGTCTATGTGCGCGGGTTCCTGCGTTCGTACGCGAACTACCTGAAGGTCGACGCGCAGCCCTTGCTGGGCCAGCTGGTCGGGGGCGAGCGAATCCCTCCGGGAGGGCCGGACGGGTTCGTCAGAGGACCACAGGAGCCACGGGAGCGCACCAACCCCTTCCAACGGTCCGCGGCGCCGGCGCCGGCACCGCCGCCGCCGTCTTCACCGCCACCCACGGAGACGTGGCACGGGGAGGAGAGCGACGAGTGGGAGCCTGAAGCGCTGGCGCCGGCCGCGAGTGTTTCGACCGGGTACATCCCGGGGAGCGACTTGATCGAAGACCCGGAGTATCCGACCCCCATCCAGGAAGAGGTGCGGTACCGGCCCCGGACGTCAGGCATCCTGCTCGAGCGGCCCCCCGAGGAAGGCGAGGGCGGGCCATCGAGCCGGGCCGTGGGCGTGATCGCGCTGGCGGTCCTGGGGTTGCTGGCGGTGGTCGCGCTGGGCGTGTTCCTCTTCGGTGGCGGCGGCGAGGACAACGGTGGCGAGCAGGCAGGCGGCGAACCCGCGGACAAGACTCCGGCAGGCTTTACGCCCACAAATGTGGTGCCGGTCGGTTCGACCACACCGACGGGGACCGCATCGGCATCGCCGACGGGTAGCCCGCCGGCATCGATAACGGGCACGGTGACGGGCACGGTCTCGCCCACGGGGACAGCGACGACGGCCACCCCGACGGCAACGCGGGAAGGCACCGTGGGGCCGGCCACGGCGACGCCAACCCCGACGGAGACGGCGACCCCGACGCCAACTGTCACGCCGACGCCGCCGAAGATCCCAACGCCAACACCACCCGCTGTACAGCCCGAAAGCTTCATGTTCGGTGAGTGCACCAGCACCGGCCCCGGGCAGTATGACTGTGGCGCACCGCCGTACCGGGTGATCTGCTACGCGCCGATCGGCTCGCCCCAGAATTCGAACTGGTGGGTGGACGTGAACCGGAGTTTCAGCGGAGGCCTGCCGGCGGGGTGGAAGCAGATCGAGGTCACCAAACCCGGGAACGGGGCAATCATCAACGCGGGCCAGACGGAGTGCGTCTCGCAGTAACAACCGTCCCCGAACGAGCGAAATTAGGCCCCGGCTGTCCACCCTTAGGACACCCTTAAGGGTTTGCGAAGACCCTTAGGGGTCGAAGCGGTGAACGCGCCCCCAAGCCGTTACCATGCCGTCCTCCGAGTGGCTATGTGAGCGCGCCGCAACGCTGTCGAACCCCCTGTTGAGACCCGGGTGGCCACCCGCCACCGATTCGTACGGGTCGGCTGACGGGGGACGTGATGGCAGGGTTCGAAGGTGCACGCCCGGGCATCCTGGGCGAGGCGATCCGGGAGTGGCGGTGGAGCAAGTATGTCCCGTTGTACCTGGCCGGCGTCGCGGCGGGGGCCGGGCTGGGGATCGGGCTGGCAACGTGGCCAGACTCCGCGGTTGTGGAAGCTCCATCCGCCCCGCTGGCGGCGGCGCTGGTTGTGACGGAAGAGCCCGCGGGCGCGCCGGCCCCGTTCTCACTGGGGACGGTGGAGACGGCCCCGATCATGCCCGTGGACGCGAGTGCCCAGATCGTGAACGGCCCGGAAGTGGTGGAACTTCCGATCGACTTCGTCCGGGCAGCGGGCGGCGCCGCAGCGCTGCCGTTACCCGCCCCTGAAGCGCCCGCGATCGAGCCCGCGGCACCGGTCGCGCCCATTGTCCCGGCGGCACCCGTGGCGCCAGCGGCTCCCGCCGCCCCGGTTGCGGAGAGCCCGGTGGCTCCGGTTGCCCCGGCCGAACCCGTCGCGCCCCCTGCGCCACAGGCAAAGCCCAACTTCTACGTCCCCTCGGTTTCCGCGGGCCCGGTGACCGATATGGAGCTGCGCCTGTTCAACCGGCTGAATGAGGAGCGCGCCGCCGCGGGGCTCGCGCCATTCGTGTTAGACGCCGGGCTGACGCAAATCGCGCGGACCAGGTCACAGCAGCTGATCGACCAGAACTACTTCGCCCACACGGACCCGTACGGCTATTCGATGTACGTGGAGCTGCTGGCGCACTTTGGCTACACCTCGTACGCCTGGGCCGGTGAGAACCTGGCGATGAACAACTACAAGCTTTCGGAATCGCCGGAACGCGCGACGATTGCCCTGATGAACAGCCCGACCCACCGGGCGAACATCCTGGCGACGGACTTCTTCCGCGTGGGGATTGGCGAGATCACGGACTCGAGCGGGCGGCACTACTTCACGATGATCTTCCTGGGCTAACCGGGGAGCAGGTAGACAGCAGAGAGGGCGCCCATATGGGCGCCCTCTCTGCTGTCTACGGATGGCTGCGTGCCGTGCTCACTCTTCGGGAGGGAAGCCGTCGCTGCTGTCGGGGACGACGCGCGAGTTGCGCGACATCGCATAGCCAACACCGCCACCAATGGCGGCGATCCCGCCAAGGATGAGGACCACGACGCCCCAGACCGGGAAGCCGCCATCGCCGCCATCGCCGGACTGGCCGGGGCCGGGCGTTGCGCTGGTCACGCCGCCGCGAGGTGTGGCGATCGGGGAACCCGCGCCGGGCGAGCCAGGGGGGATGGTTTCCACGGTCTCGGTCGAGCCGGGAGATGGCGTGGTACGGGGACGCGGTGTGGTAGTGGGTTCCGGAGTGCGCGTCGGGGCCGGGGTGAAGGTGGGGATGACCGCCGGGGTTGCCCCCGCGAAGGCGAGGTCCAGCTGCACGGGGCCGGGGTTCCAGCGGGCGGTCTGGGGTGCGAAGCGGTCGCCGACCTTGATCCGGACCTCGCGCCCCGCCGCGCCGCAGCCGGCAATCTGCGATTCCGAGACCACATCGACGAAGTAGACGGTGACCTTCGAAGCGCCCTCGCCGGTGAACTCGGTGCGGCCCTTGGTGCCACAGAGTTTGTCGCCGATATAGGCCTCGACGGGCAAGCCGGAGGCAACTTCGCCGCCAGAATCGGCGACTGAGCCAAATACTGTGGAGGGCGGATCGAACTGGGCAGACGCCCTGGAAAGCGGTGCGAGACCGGAAAGGGCGACTGCGGCGGCCGCGACCAGAAGGCGCGGCGCGACGGACCGGACGATGGGCATGAACAGCATCCTGGTGGAACTAACGGCCAGATCCGAGGGTACGGACGTGGCCAGCTAGGCGCACTACTTCGGGACCGTCAACGTTAACGGGCGCTTGACGTGGACCCAGAAAATGGCGTTGTTCCCAAAGGTGGTAATGGTGTTCACGCCGGTGGGCGCGCCAGGAATGAAGCGGAGCCACTCCTGCTTATCCGAATCCCAGGCGTAGATGATGGACACGGCATCTTCGTTGGCGCCGAGGACGGTGGCGATATCGGCGGTACCCGCCCCGGTCGGGACCATGTTCCAGCCTTCGACGAGCGAAAGCGTCTGGTCCTGGCCGTAGGGGATGACGACGTCGATGATGATTTCGCCTTCGCCATCGGCCACGAGGGTAGCGGGAAGGGGGTTGTCGATGACGCGGCCATCGCAGAAGACGGTGCTGATGACATAGTCATCCCAGGTGAGGCTGGCGAAGTCGTTCGGGCCGGTGAACACCTGCTGGGTAGCACCAACCCAGAGGTTATCCGCGACCGCCGGGGCGCCGTAGAACACCTTGCTCTGGCCCGGTTCGAGGTAACCAGAGAGATCGCGGTACTCCACGCTGGAGACACTGGTGCCGAGGCTCTGCAGTCCAAAGCCCGCGAGACTGACCGGCGCCGTTCCGACGTTCTTCACCGTAACGGTCTCTTCGCCGGTGCACTGGAGGCCGGTAATGCGCACATCGCCGGGGATGGGCGCCGGAGACGCCGGGAAGGTGACGACCACGTTCGTGGGCTGGAGGAGGCTGTTGGTCACCTTGATCCATGCCTGGCACTCATCGGCTTCGATGGTGGGCATGAGGACGGCGTGGTTCATCGGGTGTTCGAGCACGTCAAGCGTGTCGAACGTGGTCGTGTTGGCGAAGCGGCGGCCGGCATTGATGGTGTACGGCTGGTCGGCCGCACCGATGATGGTTCCGCCGCCGGCATCGATCTCGAAGCGGACGGGCACGCCGAGCGTGTTGTTGTAGTTGACGGAATCGCAGAAACCGTCCCGGTCACGGAGGTGCGCCACGACGTACTTAATCTGCGGCGAGTCGGTATTGACGATGGTGACTTCCTTGTAGCCAGCCCAGCGCCAGGCCGTTTCGGCCTTGTTGGAGGCGATCGCCGGCCACTTGCCGTGGGTGCGCGGGTCGGGGTACTCGGCGACGGCGTAATAGCGGCCGTGCCCGACGATGTTCTCCGGTACGCACTGGGGGTTGCCGTTGAAGCGGTTGGGGGGGCAGTCCTCATAGGTGAGGTTGAAATCGCCGAAGGTGAACACGGAGGCGTTGCCGGAGCCGTCGCTCGGCTGGCTCATCATGCGCGGCCTGTGGGCGCTGCCGAGCGCCGTGGTTGCATTCGTGTGAGGGTTCACGTTAAAGGAGAAGTCATCTTCACCGTCGGGGATGAAGAAGCCTGAGGAGCCGGTCTTCACGGGCTTGCGGTAGTCGTTAACGATGGGCTCGTTTTCCATGAAGAAGGTGACGATGGATGCGGGCATTTCGATTCCGCCCCAGTTGCCGCGCAGGTCGGACGGACCTTTGAGGTTCTCCCAGTCATCGGGGAGGACCCAGCGGTCCTGCGGGACCCTGCGGCCGTCAGGCTTGGTCTCGGCGGCGCGGCCGGACGGGTTGGTCCCGACGAAGTACCCGCGCACGCTGGCGCCTACGCTGCCGTAGGTCGAGACGAACTGGTCGGGAGTAGCATCGAGGGTGATGTCCTCGAAGAGGAGGAAGAAGATCGGGATGGCGACCTTGGAGTAGGGGTTGTTCGAGAGGAAGACTTCGATGTCGACCTCGCCGGGCTCTTCGCTCTCGTACTGGACCGTGGCGGAACAGCCTGCGCCGAACGCAGCAGTCGCACGGTTCGGTCCATTGAGGGTGATGCCGGGACCCGGGAGGAAGTTCCCGGACTGGTTGTCAGGGCGGACGAAGACCACGGTGTCGTTGCAGTTCTGAGCACCGAAGGCATAGGTGATAGTCACTGTTTCACCGGCCCAGGCAACGCGCGGGGTCTTGTTCGCGGGGACGAAGGTGAAGTTGAGGTCGACCCATTCGGTCGGCGCGGCTGCGGTGGTTGCGCCCGGGTAGTAGACGTCGATTTCAATCCGGGCGGGGGTTGCAGGACTGCAGCCACCCGCGTTGAGCGTGGAGAACTGGATGTCGTTCGGGGTGGCGTCGGTATCGCCGAAGGCGGCGGAATAGGGGTTGCCATCGCCGGCGTTGATATCGATGCGGCCGCCAATGCTGATCCCGGTGATGGAGGAGGGCATGGAACTATCGGGCACGACGAAGTAGCCACAGCCACCAACCACCCGGGCGCGGACCCAGGCGCCATCGAGCAGCTGGCTCGAGAGGAGGGTGCCACCGGTGCTGTGGGAACCGAGGACCCACTCAGTGAACCCGGCTCCTGCGGTGAGGGTGCCATCTGCCGCGTTCAGGCGCATGGCGATGGTGCGGGTCGTGTAGGTGACGATGCCGGTCGTCGGAGTGCCGCCGCTGGTGATCTCTGTCCGGTCGATCCGGTTCCACGCGGTGACGAGCGGACCCGCGCCGCCGTTGCCGGTGACGCCGTTGCCATCGCTGTTGGTATCGAAGAAGGCAACATCGGAGACGGCGCCCGGGTTGTTCGTGAAGTTCACACTCACCGTATGTTCGCCGGCGGCAGTCGAGGTATAGCTGAAGCAGAGGGTGCCGTCCGTTACCCCATTCAGCCGCGGATTGTTGGCTGCCGACTTGTGGAAGACACCGATGTTGGTGGCGACCGGGACATCGGCGCCGGCGACCGGGCTGAAGTTGATACCGCTGGCGTTCAGGACATCGGTGGCATCGGTACCGATCAGGCAAATGTAATGCGTCGAGCCGATGACGAGAGGCGCCGAGCGCTGGCGGGCCGGGACCTTGCCATCGGAGGTGACGTGGCGGAGTTCGATGGAATCGACGATGTCGACCGTGACCCCGGTGGGGAGTTCGATGGAGGCCGGCTGGTCATCGCCGTCCTTGTCGATGACGACCGGGTTGCCGACATCGGGGCGGTTGTAGACGGCGTGGAAGTTGAACCCGACCTCGAGGCCACTGGTATTGGCATCGGCGGCGATGCCGGCGCACCACTCCGGCCCTTCCTGGCGCACGTAGGCGATGCTGACGTTCGGGGGCGGGACCGCAGGGGGATTAAGGATGACCCAGTCAGTGGTCGCGATGGCGTTCACCGGGTCGTAGACATTTGGAGTAGGCGTGAGGGGATCGTTCGCGGTGTTCGAGGCCGCGCCAGTGAGGAAGGCCGAGTCCCACCCAACGGTGCAGACTTCGGCAGGCCCACCGACCAGACCATCACCGATCTTGCGGAGCGTGACGGTGACGATGTCGATATCGGGGAGGGCGATAGAGGTCGTGTTGGCGGAACTATCAGTGAAGTTCCAAACGACACTGAGCTTCTTGTAGCCGGGCGGCGCATAGGCGACCACGCAGTACACGTCATCGGTGGTGGTCCCGAGAATCGGGTCGTACAGGTCGACACCGATATCGGCAACGGCCCCGTAGACGTAGGTCCCGGTCGCAGGGATGGGCACGTTGATCGATGGCGGCGCGGCGGGATCGATAGGGCTGGAAGCGGTGAGCTGGAAGCCGAGGGCACTTGGAGGGACCGTCCAGGTGGTGGCCGGGGCGACGCCTTCGATGTTCACATCGACGCAGTAGCCGTTGCGCGTTTCGGCATCGGCCGGGAGGGCATGGGAGTTGGTCCCCGCGAGCAGGCGCGGCGGCAGGAGGACAGGCGCCGGGGAGGGGCCGATATCGAACGTAGAGAGGGGATCGAAGGCCGGGGTTGTCGGGTCATAGACGGCGCGAACATCTCCGGGGTGGGAAACGCGACCGGCAGACACAGCCAGTACGGCAATGAGGAGTACGGCAGGAAGGACCAACCGCCGACAGCGATGCACCATGAAGTCCCCCTGGGACTCGTGGTCGCACCCCGCCGGGCGAACCTGAATATGTTTTGGACGTGTGCGCCGAGGTCTCGACCCCTCGATGCCCGTCAACCGCTTCGCAATTTATGGCCGATGGAGACCCCTAAGGTCAAGGGTCGCCTTTGTAAAAAGAGGAACGCAGGCAGGGGAAAAGAGTTAACCCGGGTGTGCGGGCCAACGCACACCCGGGTCTGCCTCCTGACCAACCACGAAGAGAGGTAGGGTTAGCGCTTGAGATTCTTCGCCACGGCGAGGGCGGGCCAACTGGCGAGCGTGAGCACGGCGAGCGCCGCACCGAAGAGCGTTACGCTGCCGGTTGAACCGTCGCCCGCGGCGGCGAGTTCGTCCGTGTTGCCGGTCCGGGGCGGCAGCGGCGTGGCAATAGGGCCGGGTTCCCGTACGCCGCGGACTTCCTCGACGGGGGTCTCGCCAGTCGGCGTCTGGGTCACGGTATCGACCGGGACGAGTACTTCCATGGCCGCGGGAAGATCCGGGCAGGGGCGGATGGCGAACGGGACGACGAGTGCGCTCTCCTTCAGCTCGAGCGTTGTCGCCGCTCCGGTGGGGCTGGTGACTTCGTAAAAGGCGCCGGGCGCGCAGGCGGCCCGGGTATCGCCGGTGAGGACCTGGCGGATGGTGTAGAAGCCGTGGGGCAGCCCGGCGGTCGAGGCGGAGCCGGTGGGCGAATCGCCGCTGGTGCTGGTCGTGAGCGTGGAGACGACCTGCCCGGATGCATCGAGCACTTCGTAACGCCAGGTGCGGGCGGCCGCTTCAGGGCCGGCCGAGAGGGAGGTCCGTACTTCGATCTGGCCGACCTGGGTGAAGCGGAGGTCAGCCGTGGCGAGCACCTGGCCGGCGAAGGAGACGGTCAGCCGGGCCGAGCCGGGCGTGGAGCGGTTAATGAAGACTGCGCCCTCCGCGACATTGGCGGCGACGGGATTGGGCGGGAGGACTCCGGAGAGCTCGGCGCCTTCGACCGCGTAGTCGAACGCGGGGAGCGCGGTGGTCTGGCCTTCGACGCGGACAGCGATCGCGGCCTGGGAACCGGCGGTGAGGGCGCCATCGCGGACGATGACGGATACGGAATAGGGGAGGGCGGCCGAGGCAGGACCATAGGTGGCCAGGGCAACGCCGAAGACGAGTGAGGCCAGGAGAGCGAGAACCAGGAGACGAGCGGTCTGAGGCATTGGGTAGTGAGCAGTCCCGGCCGGGGTTCGCCTGTGCGTGGGCACTGTAGGGGCGAGCTCCGGGCGAGAAACCCTTTCGATCCCGGCTATCCACTGATTGACCACTTCAGTGAACGCAGGGTGAAGATACCGCGAACCGGGCCCGTCCCGCCATTAGAGAGCGGTAAGAACTTCACCGGTCATCCACCGCGCGGTTGGGGGAATGCACCGATGCGTGTGGGGGAGTGCCCCGAATTCGCCGGCACGGGAAGGATGCTAGAGTGCCGAAATGGTGAAGGTACGGGCGGATGAGAGCCGCTACGTGGTGACGGCCGAGGGCCGTGCGGCCGCGCTCGTCCGGCGCATCCCCGGGAGCCGGTTCAACGCGAGCCTTGGGCAGCTGCAGTTGCCGCGGCAGCCCGGCGCAATCCTCGCCCTCGATGATCTGTTCGGGCCCGACGGGTGGGAACATCCCGCCGACCTGGCGATTGAGGTGGCAGAGACGCGGGGACGCGAACTGTCGCCGGCCGAGCAGGATGCAACCGTGGAACTGGCGGGCGCGGAACTGGCCATCTCCTGTGCGTTCGCGGACAAGGAGCTGGTGAAACTCGTGCCGGGGTACCGGTGGTCGGCGCCGCAGCGGCGCTGGTTCGTGCCGGCGAGCCCGATGGCGCTGTCCATCCTCCAAAAGCGGTTCGGCGGCCGGCTGACGGTTGGGGATGGAATCCGCGACCACCTGGACCTGAAGGCGCGAGATGAGGAAGCGCTGTTCGCGCGGGAAGTGTCCCGGGACGCGCCGGCGGTGGTCTCCCCGGCGGCGGGGACCGCACCTGAGCCGGTCGGGCCGGGCGTCGAGCCGGTGTCGTCCGGCGGGCTGGATGCGGATGCGACACTGGAGCTCTTCTCACGGCTGGACAGGCTGGCAACGGCTGTCGAAGCGCTGGTTGACTCGCTGCGCGATGGACGTCAACTGATCCCGGCGGGAGCCACGGAAGCACCCGGCCACGGTGTGGAGACGCCGACGGATTCGACGGATTCGTGGCGAGAGCTGTTCTTGCAGGCTTCGAACAACCCGGGGGAGGCGCTGCCGATAATCCAGGCGCGGTTGCAGACTGCCGCACCCGGGGAAGTACGGAGCGTGCTGGCGGTCGCGGGCATCGCAGCGGAACTCGCGGGCGATGACGACGCCGCGCTTCGCCAGCTGAGACGCGCGCTCTCGGAAGGCACCCCCGGCGACGAGGAACTGGAGGCGGCAGCACTCCAGGCGTATGGCCGCGCCGCACTTGGCTTGCTTGAGGCGGCCTGTGGGCCAAAGGGCCCGCTCGACCGGAGCCAGGACCTGCTCACGCTCCTGCGGGCGGACATCCACCAGGCAGGATTGGGGTTCGACGGCGAGGCGTTGGCATCCAAGGAGGCCCTCGGGAGGCTGGAGTACCTGGTGAACGACCCGGTCCTGCTTCGGGCCGACCACGCGCTGAGCGATTGTTGCCGCGTGGCCCACCTGCTGGCCGTTTCACGGGGGAACAGCTGGATGGGCGCCGAACGGGTTGAGGACCTGTTGCGGGACCGGGAGATCGGCGCAGACGGCTTCGCCCTGGGTGTCGGGATCCTGGCCGACGCGCTGTTCGAGGCGGAATCGATGGAGGAGTGGCGCTACCGTTGGCCTTCGCCGGAACGGGCGGAATCGATGAAGGACCTGCGGTGGCTGGTTGAGACGTGTATCTCGCGGCTGCCGGGCGCGGAAGGCGCCTCAGCGGCGCTCGCGGCGTTGGCGTGCCTCGCCTGCATCGCGAACGGCCCGGAGGAATGGGCGAGCCGGGACGAGCGGCGGACGTTGCTGCGGTACCTCCGGCTAGGGACTCGCGAACGGCCGTACGGTGAGTTCCTCGCGGCGTTCAGCCTGGCGGCGGCGGGACAGGGGCGCATCACTCGCGATTTCCCCGGGTACACCACCTACCTGGCGGATGTGCGGCTGGAAACATCG
>Ga0209477_1000933_pt1 | contig 18068 bp, 12 predicted proteins | sample KloWWTupernatant_FD_187180 | JGI IMG/M metagenome (GOLD analysis project Ga0209477, IMG submission 187180) | Active sludge microbial communities from Klosterneuburg, Austria, studying microevolution and ecology of nitrifiers - Klosterneuburg... | ecosystem: Engineered > WWTP > Aerobic digester >... | reverse complement strand
GGGATCGACGCCCTGCATGTCGGCGCGCGACGAGCGTTGGTTTGGAGCTGCGCGGTCGAGGGGCGATTCGACGACGCGCTGCGCGAGCTCGAACCGGCGAGCCTGCCCGGGCAGTTCGATCCGGAAGTCGTGACCGACGAGGCCTGGATCCACTACTTTTCCGGTCGCTCGCTCGAAGCGCGCCAGCTTCTCTCCGCTGTCGTCCGTCGCGAGCCTCTCTTCCGCCGGGCGCACGCCGCTCTGGCGGCGCTGCACCTTTCCGAGCGCCGGCTCGCCGCCGCGGCGGTCGAGCTCGAACTGCTCGACGCGCTCGACTCGGGCGCGACGCTCGACGACGAGCGCATCCGCCGCCTCACCTCCGCCGGATGGGCGCCCCCCGACGCGAGCGAAGCCGCGCGCCTGCTCGAAGAGCGCGCCGACGCGGCGGCGAAGCGGCCACCTGCAGCGGTAGCGGGAACCGGCGGTTCCGACACCGAAGCGGCGCGGATCTACGCCCAGTTCGGCGAAAGCTCCCAGGCGCTCGCCGCCCTCGCGCGCGCCCTCGAACGGCGAGAGAGCGCCGCGACTCTCGCCCGCATCGATCCCGCCTTTCAGCCCCTGCGCAGCTCGGCGGCCTTCCGCAAGCTCCTCGACGAGGCCGGCGTGCCGGCGCTTGCCAAGCCGGCCGCCGCCCGCTAGCCGTTCTCCGACGCAACTCACCGCGATCTCTCGCGTATGCGGAGGCATGGACCTCCAAGCCGCCGCGCGGGCCCCGCGCCATCGCCGTCGACGCCTCCTTCTCGCCACGATCGGCGCCCTGGCTCTCGCGCGCGCGGGATCCCTGGCAGCGGATTCGACCGGCTCGCTCGACGTCACCAAGTACGGCGTCGTCTTTCGGGTGCCGGCAATGGCGGCGGTGACGGTCGAAGCCGGCCAGCCGTTCGGTGACGGCGACCGGCGATTCGAGCTCTACCGGCCGCCCGCCTCGCCGGCGGGCGCCGCGGCAGGCGCCGGCCGCCCAGCGCTGCCGGCGATCGTCTTCGTCAACGTCACCGGCTCTCCGTTTCAGGAGTGGGCGATCTATCGCGACTGGGCGCGGCTCGCGGCGGCGCACGGCATTGCGGGCATCGTCTACCAGAGCGACGGGGCGGACGCGACGAAGAGCCTGAACGCGCTCTTCGCCCACCTGCGTGCGCACGCTGCGGAGCTCGGACTCGATCCCGCGCGGCTCGCCGTCTGGGCGTGCTCGGCGAACGTGAGCCTGGCGCTGCCCTGGCTCCACGGCGCACCGCGGCCCGAGGTCGCGGCAGCGGTGCTCTACTACGGGCACGCGCAGGTGCCGGAGCTGCGGACCGATCTGCCGGTCTTCTACGTCCTCGCCGGACGCGACAGCCCGCAGTTGAAGAACGGAATCCGCGAGATCTTCGCGCAGGCGGTGCGACAGGCCGCACCGTGGACGATGGTCGAGGCGCCGACGCTTCCGCACGCTTTCGACGCCCTCGACGAGGGAGTCGAGTCGCGGCGCCTCGTGCAGGAGACGGTCGCCTGGCTGGTCGACCGGCTGGTGAGTCCGCCGCCGCCCGGCCCGGCGCCGGACCTCGCGCGGCAGGCGCTTCTCGGAACCTACGGGCAGGACTTCGCCGCTGCCGAGGCGGCGCTGCGGACGATGCTCGTCCGTCGCCCGGACGACCGGACGGCGCTCGCAACGCTCGGCGGGGTACTGGCCCGCAGCGGCCAGGACGCGGCCGCAATCCCCGTCTTGCGGCGGGCGATGGCGGCGGGCGAGTCGGGCCTCTCTCTGAGTCTCCAGCTCGGCCAGGCACTGGTGCGCACCGGTGAGCTCGACGCCGGATTCTCCGAGCTCGCGAAGGCCGTGGCGGCGGGGGCGAATCCCAACTTCGTCTACAACCAGCTCGGGGTGCCGGCGATGCAGCGCGGCGACCTGGCGGCGGCGATCCGCATCTGGGAGCAGGCGCTCGCCGGGCCGGACGCGATGCCGGCCGCAAGCGACGCGCGGCGCGTGGTGCTCTACAACCTGGCCTGCGCCCTGGCCCGCGACGGGCAACCCGACGCGGCGCTCGACCGGCTCGGCCAGGCGATCGCCGCCGGCTTCGCTCCGCGGGCGACGGTCGAGGGCGACGAGGACTTCACCAGCCTGCGCGCCGATCCGCGCTTCACGGCGCTGCTCGACAGGATCATCGCGACGCCCTGACCGGCTAGTCCGCAGGAAGGTGCCGGCGGAAGAAGTCGCGGAGCTCCTCGTTCACCTGGCTGGTGGTGAAATGGCCGACGCCGTCGTAGGTGCGGAACTCGACCGTCGCTCCGGCGTCGCGGTAGATCCGCTGGCAGTGGTCCCAGCGATCGGGCTGCATCTTCGCGCCGATCACGGTGTCGACGATCGCCTTCTCGGCCGCGGTGTAGCCGTCGTCGAACTGCACCGCATCGTTGTCGTCGAGCGCGCCCATGTAGAGGAACTGCGGGACCGCTCTCCAGCTCGCGGCGTCGAAAGGGTGGCCGGCGACGGTCGCGAGGTCGGCGATGCCGAGCGGATAGGGAAGCTCGCGGCCTCCCACCGCAGCGAGCGGCAGGATCAGGTTGCCGTTGAGGCCGCCACCAGCCACCGCCTGGACGCGCTCGGGGTGGAGAGCGGTGAAGCGATTGACGAACGAGCCAGAAGCGGAGAAACCGGTGAGCAGGACTTTCTCCGGCAGCTTCCATCCCGCGGTCGCGAGCCGCGCGCGGGCGTCGTCGATCATCCCCAGCAGTTGCAGGTCGAGACGTCGCAGCAGGCCGTCGGCGACCAGCATCGTGTCGCGATCGAGCTGGTGGGTGTAGAGCTCCCACTGTTTTCCCGGCCGCGGAAAGACCGGGACGAGCAGCGGCAGACCGAGCTCGCGGGCGACGAAGCCGCCGATCGCCTTGTCGGCGAGGTCGCGCGCCGCGGAAAGGTGCACGATGAAGTCATCGGACACCTTGCCGGTGTTGTTGGGCTCGACGAGAAGGATGCCGGCTCTCGCGGCGCCCGCGCCAGACGGCGCTGCGGGAGCGATGAGGAGGTAGGGATAGTGAAAGCCGCGCTCGGGCGCGGCTGCGATCAGCGTCGTGGAGGTTGTCGCTGGCGGCCGGGCGGGCTCGCCGGCGAAGGCGGCGGGGACGAGCGCGAGCGCCGGGAGGAGGGCGTGGTGGATTCGCCGAATTCGCCGCAAGGCGCATCGGCTGGTCCGCCCGGTCTGCGTCCCGATTGTGTGTCCCATTTGTGTGTCCCCGAGATCAGCGCTTGGAGATATCGATGCCGCCGCCGCTCGAGCGCAGCTTGAGCAGGGCGCCACCGCCGTTGAGAGTGCCATGCACATCGTCGCGACCGATCTTGCCGCGCACCGTGAGCGGCAGGTTGCAGTCGACGGAGCCGCCAGAAGAGCTGGCGTCGATCTCCAGGCCGACCGCCGGATCGACCATCGTCGCGACGCCACCGCCGGACGAGGAGAGCTCGCCGCCCTTGGCGTTGCCGGCGGCGAAGGCGACGCTCACCGCGCCGCCGGAGCTTCCGGCGACGACCCGGCCGTGCGCTTCGCGGACCGCGATGCCGCCGCCGGAGCTCTCCGCCTCGAGGTCGCCGGCGACGTTGTCGGCGGAGATCGAGCCGCCGCTGCTCGACAGTTGCGCTGCGCCGCCGAGGCGGCTGGCTTTCACCCCGCCGCCCGAGCTCTCGGCCATGACCTTGCCGTCGATCCCCGCGATATCGATGCCGCCGCCCGAGCTCGAGATCCGTGTCGAAGCGCTCTTCGGCAGCGTGACGACGACCCGGGTGCGCTGGCCGCCCTCGAACCAGCTGCTCGGTCCGCGCGACTTGCGCTCGATCGCGACCTCGATGCGATCGGGCTGCGGCGTCTCGAAGCGCAAGTTGTACCTTTCGGCGAAGTCGGCGCGGTCCGAGGTGACGACGACGACGGCCTCGGTCCCGTCGCCGCCGCGAACCTCGATGCCGCCGGCCTCCGAAGTCAGGGCGAAGCTCCCGCCGGCGGCGATAGGCAGGTGCTTTTCGAGGCGGAAGTCGGCCGCCCAGGCGGCGGAGCCCGCTGCGGCCATCGTCAGGGTCCAGCCGAGTACGGTGAGGCGGATCTTCGGTGCGTCCATGTGCAGTTCCTCCTGGGAGATACAACGCATCCGGACGGCGCGAGGTTTCGCCGGCCACAGGGGACATTCTCGCCCCGTCCACGTATTCTCTGGCAGCGGAAAGGGAGAGCGGCGCGTGACGAGCCAGCCGGAGAAGAAGGGGGGATCGGCCCACGCGGGCGGCAGTGGCGGCGGGCAACTGTCCGCCGAGGAGCGCTGTGAGCTGCTGCTCGAGATTGCGCGCCGCAGCCGCGGGACGCTCGATCTCGGCCAGATCTTCGACCGCCTGCTCGACGTGGTTTCCGGGGTGGTCGCCTTCGACGCTGCCGGCATCTTCGCCCTGAGCGAGGTGCTGACCCAGGCGGGAAGGCCGGTGATGGGCAAGATCGCGGTCGTGGCGCGGCGCGGTTATCTCGAGCGCCCGGTGGCCGACGACCGCATGCTGAGCGGCGCCGAGGGCCTGGTCGGCCATGCCATCCGTACCGGCGCGAGCCTGCTGGTGCCCGATGTGCGAGACGACCCCCGCTACATTCTCGGCCGGCGCGAGACGTTGTCGGAGATGGTCGTGCCGATCCGCTTCGAGGGCCGCGCGATCGCCGCGCTCGACGTCGAGAGCGACCGGCTCGGGGCGTTCGACGACGCCGACCTCGAGCGGCTCGAGTTCTTCGCCGAAGCGGCGGCGATGGCGATCGACAAGGCGATGCTGCACCGTCGCCTGGTCGAGCTCGAGCAGGTCGACGCGCAGGTCCGCCTGGCGCGCCAGGTCCAGCTCGGGCTGCTGCCGCGCCAGGCGCCCGAGCTCGCGGGTTGGGAGATCGCCGGGCTCTGCCGGCCGAGTCTCGAGCTCGGCGGCGACCTCTACGATCACTTCCCGCTCGCCGGCAACCGGGCGAAGGCGGGCAAGGGGCCCGGGCGGTGCGGCCTGGTGATCGGCGACGTCGCCGGCAAGGGGGTCCCGGCGGCGCTCATCATGGCGACCTTCCGCGCTTTGCTGCGCGCGCGCCGCGAGCCGCCCGCCGCCGGGCTCGCGAGCATCGACGCCGAGGGCGGCGCCAGTCGCGGGAACGGGCCAGCGGTCACCCTGGCGGCGGTGAGCCGTCTGCTGCGCGAGTCGACCGCGACGCGGGCCTTCGTCACCTGCTGCTACGCGGTGCTCGAAGGGGAGAGCGGCGAGATCGTCTATGCGAGCTGCGGCCATCCGCCGGGGCTCGTTTCGCGCCGCGGGTGCGACGGCGCCGCGCTCGAGGAGCTAGAGAACTGCGGCCCGGCGCTCGGTGCCTTCGAGCACGAGGCGTTCGTCGAACGCCGCCTGCGACTCGATTCGGGCGACAGTCTGTTGTTGTTCACCGACGGACTGACCGAAGCGCTCTCTCCCGCCGGCGAGCCGTTCGGCATCGAGCGCGTCCGTGCCGCTTTCGCCGAGCTCGCCGCCGAGCGCGAGATCTCCGCCCTGCGCCTCGCCGACGAGCTGGTTCATCGTGTCGTCGAGTACGTCGCCTCGGACCAGCTCGCGGACGACCTCACGCTCGTCGTCATTCGCCGCCTTCCGTAGCCGGCAGGGAACCGGGTAGTTTCCCCGCAGCTCGTGCTGCTGCCGCGCGCTCGCGCGCGTCTCGACCGGGTAGCTTCCCCGGAAGAATGCGTTCGACTCCGCCGATAGCGTGGTGGGGTGAGCTCCATCTCACCTTACCGAAGGAGTCGAGTGATGCACTCAGAGCTGCGTATTCCCATCCTGCTGTCCCTTCTTCTCGCCGCGCTCGCGCCGGCTGCGGTTCCTGCCCAACTCAGCTGCTCCGCGGTCAATGTGCTTCGGGATGGCGGTTTCGAGCGCGCCAGCGGCGCGCCGCCAGTCTGCCCGGATTGGAGCGGCGCATCGACCCAGTTCGGCTCGCCCGTCTGCAGCATCGAGACCTGCGGCAGCGCCGACGGCGCCGCACCTCGCGACGGCCAGTACTGGACCCTCTTCGGCGCCACCGTCGATCCCGCCAGCGAAACCGCCTGGATGACGCAGGAGTTCACGCTGCCGGTGGGCGTCAGTGCCCAGCTCGGCTATTTCCTGCGCATCGGCGCCGTCAGCGCGCCGTACACCGATCTGCTCGAAGTCCGGGTCGACGGCGACCTTCTCGCCGCCTACCCGGAACCGACGACACCCGAAGGTGCCTTCGCCGCCTATACGCTGGCGTTGGACGCCTACGCCGATGGCGGCGCGCATACGCTGGCATTCGAGTTCGAGGGTCCGGCCGGTGGCGGCTTCGCGGCCTTCAACCTGGACGGCGTGACGCTGGTCGTCCGCCAGGTCTTGGTGCTTTCCGGCGGTGGTTTCGAAGACGCCTCGGGGCTGCCGCTCGACAGCCCGAGCTGGATCGAAGCTTCGACCCAGTACTCCTCGCCGATCTGCTCGCTCGCGGTCTGCGGCGACGGTGCAGGTTCAGTCAGCCCGAGGACGGGTGACTTCTGGGCCTGGTTCGGCGGTGTCAGTGGCAGCACGCCGGAGACCTCGTCGGTGAGCCAGACGGTGAGCGTGCCGTTCGCGGCCTATGTCGACCTCGAGTTCCAGATGGGCGTGGGGGCGGTCCAGGCGCCGTTCACGGACGAACTGCATGTCCGGCTCGACGGCAGCGACATCGCGAGCTACCTCGAGCCGTTCGTCGCCGACACGACCTACGCACCGTACAGTCTGATCGTCGATTCGATCGCCGACGGCCTGCCGCACACTCTCCAGTTCGAGTACGTCAAAGGAATCGACGGCAACGGCGCCAACTTCAGCCTCGACGATGTCGCCCTGACCCAGTTCTCCTGCCAGGCGCTGCTGCTCGACGGCTTCGAGACTCACGACACCTCGAACTGGACCCTCACCCTTCCCTGACCCCTCCGCCCGGGACACACCAATAGGACCGACCCGAACGAGTGTCCCTTGGGTGTGTCCCGCCGTCCGCCAGCACACGCGTGCGCTGGCGGACGGTCGCCCTACCGGTTGCCGGTGCGCTCCCGGCGGCGCGACAGGTAGAGGCCCGCGCCGACCATGAGCGCGATCAGCGCGGCGAGGCCGATGCCCGAGAGCGTCGGAATCTCGATGATCGAACCCTCCACCGTGACGGTCGAGCTCGCCGCGGCGTCGCCGCTGTCGCCGTCGTTCACCTGCAGGTCCACCGGCACCGTCGCGCCGACCGCCAGGCCTGTGGCGTCGAAGGTCGGGTTGGCTCCGACCTCGTCGCCCCGCGTCGCCGCGCCTCCGGTCTCGCCGAACAGCGCGTCGCCGTCGAGATCCCAGGCGTAGGTGAGCGGGTCGAGGACGCCCGCCGGGTCGCTGCCGCTCCCGGCGAGAACGACCGTGCCGTCGACCGACACCGTATAGGGGCCGCCGGCGAAGGCGGTCGGCGAGACGTTCGCGACCGACACCGTGGCCAGAGCGTCGGTCGCGTTGGTGCCGTCGAACGCCCGGAGCGTCACGTTGGCGAGGGACGGACCGTCGAGGCCGGCCGCCGAGAAGGTCGGCGTGGCGCCGACCTCGTCACCCCGCGCCGCCGCGGGCCCGGTCTCGCCGAAGACCGCGTCGCCGTCGAGATCCCAGGTGAAGGTGAGCGGGTCGCTGTCGAAATCGAAGCCGCTTCCGGAGAGCGGCGTCGTGCCGCCTTCGTCGACGACGTACGGCCCGCCGGCATCGGCGGTCGGCGCGATGTTGCAGCCCGGGCCGACCGACGTGCCGTTGAACAGCAGGGCGACGCATTCGATGTTGCCGATGTCGGCGGCGCCGAGGTCGGCCACCTCGAACGACCAGTTGCCGTTGACCACCGCCGGCGCCTTGCCGGCGAAGGCGACGAGCGGCTGCTGCGGCCGGAAGGAGCCGATGAACGGCGCCGCTCCGGCGGTGATCGATGTCGCCGCGTCGTCGTCGAAGGTGGTGTCGTTGGCATCGGCCGGGCAGTCGGTGCCGAAGCCGGCGCCCGCGGCGCCGATCTGATAGGCGAGCAGGACGACCGTGTTGTCGGGGCTGCGCAGGCGCAGGACGATGTCACCGTCGAAGGTGTGGGTGATGCGCACCCGCACGGCGACCTTCGAGAGCGTCGAAGTGAAGCCGGCGACCGGAATCGTCAACGCGGCGCCGGAGCCGTCGTTGTCCGGGATCGCGACCGGGCCGGTGGCCGCGAAGGTGGTGGCGGCCCCGCCGGTGGTCGAGACGGAGAAGGGGATCGCCAACGGACCCTGCGCGGTGGTGAGCGAGAGCACGAGCGCGAGCGGCACGCCGGCCGGGTAGGTGAGGCCGGTGCGCAGGCGGAAGCGGGTCACATTGGTGCCGGTGCCGCCGCCGGCGATGTCCGGATAGGCCGACGCGCCGTCGACGACGTCGACCAGCGGCGAGGTCGTCGTCAGGATGGCGCTGATGCTGGTGGCGGCGATGCTGCCGCCGTTGGTCAGCGTGACGTCGAGGTAGAAGCACTCGCCGGGATCGACAATCAGGTTGTTGTTGCCGAGGGTCGAGTCGTCGACCGCCGTCGAGGTGACGGCGAGGCCCGGCGTCGGGTCGAGCGCCGCGTCGGCGTCGGTCGTGCCGGTTGCGCCGACGACGAGCCCCGTCGTGCTGACCGGGAAGTAGCCGGCCTTGGAGAAGTCGACGGTGTAGGTGCCGGGGGCGATCACGAACGAGTAGTTGCCCGAGCCGTCGGTGAGCGTCGTGGCGCCGTTCGAGACCTCGACGAGGGCGCCGGCGATCGCCAGCGTGGTCACTGAGTCGGTCACCGTGCCGCTGAGGACGCCGGTCGAGAGCGCGAAGTCCTGGGTCGTCGTGCCGCTCGCGGCGACGATGACGCCCGCCGCGGTCTCCGGGCCGTAGCCCGCCTTCGAAGCGGTGACCGCGAAGGTGCCGGCCGGCACGACCATCGAGTAGGCGCCGCCGGCGATGGTGAGGGCCGAGTTGCCGTTCGAGGTCTGCACCAGGGCGCCGACGATCCCGGTCGCCGTGTTGGCATCGGTCACCGTGCCCTGGAGCGTGCCGCTCGCGGGAAGCGCGCTGACGCAGCCGGGCATGGTGAAGCTCGCGATCCGGGTCGTCCAGCAGGCCGTGGCCGAGCACGACGGCGGGGCCACGGGGTCGTAGTACTCCTGGGTGTACCAGAAGGTGCACTCGTCGGCGGGGTCGACGGAGAGCGCGCTGTAGTCGCCCCAGCGCGAGCCGGTGCTGGTCTGCGAGCGGCCGCCGGCGGAGATCGCCAGCTCGCCCTGGAAGAGGCCTCCCGGGGGATCGGTGGCCAGCCGTCCCGCGACGCGCACGCCGGGGAAGGTGGCGAGGTCGCTGACGCTGTAGCCGACGGCGATGTTGCCGTTGCCGTCCATCGCGGCGCTGCCCATGAAGCGGTGCGTCGCGTCTGGAGAGAAGGTCGCCTGCTCCTGCACCGTGAAAGTGCCGGCGGGCAGCGCGCGGCGCAGCTCGTAGTAGCGCATGGCGGCGCGGTGGCCGCTGGTGGCGGCGGGCGGAGTGGCGTTGACGTCGACGGTGTGGGTGAAGACGTACGACTCGTAGGCGCCGAAGTTGCGGTAGCCCAGGCGGTGCATCGGGCGGTCCGAGAGCGCGTCGACGCGCATGCCGCAGGTGGCCGGCGGCGGCTGCTCGATGTCGTCGCGGGCGGTGAAGGCGAAGCCGCAGTTGCCCGAGACCTGGGTGAGCGTCGGGTCGAACGCCGCCACCGCCAGGCTGCCGCCCGGGAAGCCGAGCTCGGTGAGCGTCGAGGCGGGCGGGTTGGAGAAGTCGGGCTTGAGCTCGAGCAGCCGGATGCCGTCCTGCGGGTCGCCCATCTCGTTGGCGGTGATGCCGGCGAGCACCACCGGCGCTCCGGCGGGGGGGGCGATGCCGTCGACGTCCGCGGGCAGGATGCGCGACAGTCCCGGGTGCGAGAGCGTCAGGTCGAAGAAGATCATCTCGGCGGTCGGATCGCCGGCGAGCATCTTGGCGCGGTTCATCGCGAAGATGCCCTGGCCGAAGACCGGTCCCTCGAACAGCGGCGCCGTCATGACGAACGAATCGGGCCAGACGCCGATCTTCGGATAGTCGTTGAAGTAAGGCTCCGGAATGGCGAAGTCGTAGGCATAGTAAGCCCCGACGGGGCTGGAGGTCTGCGAGACCAGGAGGCACTCGTGCGCCTGGCCGGCGCCGGCGCGGTTGCCGACCGCGAACTGGCTCAGGATCCAGCGATCGGCGAGCGGGTCGTAGTTGACGATCGGATCGCCGTCATTGAGGGTCGAGCAGTCGCCGGTGCCGCCGGCGCTCAGGAAGAGCGCGCGGATCGTGACCACCGGGCCGGCGGCGGAGCCGTCCTTGTTGAAAACCTGGCAGGCGAGGTTGACGCACTGGACGTAGTGGTTGGGGCCGACGTCCCCGACGGTGTCGGGGGGCGAGACGAAGAAGCCGGAGACGGCGCCCTGCGTCGCCTGGCTGACGCCCTGGAACGAGGCTCCAAGCGTCAGTGCGGCCGGGGTGCGCGGGTAGTCGGTCTGCAGCGCGCCGTCGGGGGTCACGTCGCCCACCGCCTTGCGCCACGCCGCCTTGGCGCGATCCGCATCCGAGATCGGCACGAAGGGGACCTCCATCAGGACGTTGGGATCGGGCTGCAGGAGCGGCAGGTGAATGTCGCTCATCTTCGCCGTGACTCCGGCCATGACGGGCTGATAGGTCCGGATCCGCGGCTGCACTCCGGCAGCCGGCGGGCCGGCCGGAGAGGCGGCGAACGCGACGGCGATGGAGATGAACCAGCCTGCCAGGACGACCGGCACGAGGCGCAGTAGCTTCATGAGAATCTCCCCTCAATGGATGAACGACAGATCGAAAGGCTAGTGAGGGGTCGAGCCACTGTCAATCCTGACCGTTTGGGTAGGAGGGCGCGACTCACCGTGCCGGGTCCCAGCTCCTGCGCCGCGCCGGTTTCGAACCTCCTCGAGCCATTTCGAGGGCAAAGCCGTTGCCGGGCTCTAGTTCGGGCCGGCCCGCAGGCGCTCCGGCAGCGCCGCCAGGACTTCCCGGTCGAGCCCGAGTGCCCAGTGGCAGGAGGTCGCCTCGAGGTTCTCGACCTCGGGGGTGAAGACATCGACGCACGCCTGCCAGGCGACGATGCCGTCGCGGCGGCTCCAGATCGCCGTCACCGGCACGCGGATCGGCGTGCGGTCGACGACCGCGAATAGCCGCTCGATTTCACCGATATCCCAGCCCTGCAGCCGATAGAAGCCGGCGATCGCGGTGTGGCGGAGGCCGCCCACGACCGGGCTTCCGAGCGTCACGACACAGCGGACGAGATCGGGACGTAGCCGCGCGAGCTCACGCGCCAGCAGGCCGCCGAGGCTCCACCCGACCAGGGCCACCGGCGCGCCGGTCGCGACCACGACCTCCTCGAGCCGCGGCAGCAGGCGCGCGAGGGTCGCCTGGGCGTCTGGAGGGTTCCGGCCCAGCCCCCAGCCGCGAGCGTCGAAACCCTGGCGACGAAGGTAACGGCGCAGCGTGCACGTCGATCCGTCGCCGACGCCCATGCCGGGAAAGACCCACACGGCTTCCCCGTTGCCGCGCGGAGCCGCAGCCAGGTCCGCGCGAAGCGCCGGACGCCGACGGCGAAAAAGGAGCTCCCGGAAAAAGAGGAGCTGCAGCGCCAGGCCGATCAGCAGTGAGGGATGCCGCGCTGGCATCGCGGGAGCGGCGGCGCCTGCGGGCCACGGAACCAGAGGCATCGCCTCAAGGGTAGCAGGAGGCGAACCTCTGCGGAGGGGAGCGCTCGACGGCGACTGCCCTCGTCTGCCTTCTTGTGCGTCCCTCTTGTGCGTCCCGCTCGTGTGTCCCTTTTGTGTGTCCCTCGGCGCTCAGCCGACGGTGGCCATCGAGGCGGGCATCGGCACGGCGACGACTTCGCCGCGGGCGGTTTCGCGTCCTTCGGCGGCGACCGAGACGGCGACGACCTGCTTGCGCCGCCCCGACTCGGTGACGCGGGCACGCAGGACGAGCTCGGGCCCGAGCGGGGTGGGGCGAAGATAGTCGACCTTCAGCGCCGCCGTGACGTAGCGCGTGAGCTCGCCGCCGCCCACCTCCTGGCCGGCGACCCGTTCGACGTGCGCCGCCGCGGTCGCCATGGCGTGGCAGTCGATGAGCGCCGCGATCAGGCCGCCGTAGACGAAGCCCGGGATCGAGATGTGCTCGGCCCGGGGCGTGAAGCGGGCGACGACCTCGTCCCCTTCCCAGGCGCTCTCGAGGTGGAGACCGGCGGGGTTGCTGCGGCCGCAGCCGTAGCAGCGCGTGGCGTCGTCGGGATAACGGTGTTGAAGCGGTGTCGGCTGTGGCTCGGTCATCGTCATCTCCTGGCGCGTGCGGCGGGCAATCGCCGCATTCTGTCAGGGGCGCGCACTCGAGGCGTTGCCGATGCTCCTCCAGGCTCCGTCCTGCCGCGCATAGAGCTCGATCCAGCTGAAGCCGAAGGCGATCGACTCCGCCGGACCGTTCGCCGGCTGCTGCAGCCCGGCAGCTTCGATCTGGCAGGCGAGCCAGCCGAGCGAGCCGTCGGCGGAGAGGGCGATGACTGGCGTCGCGACGTCTTCGTAGCGGCTGAAGCGCGTGCTCTCGAGGTAGGGACCGAGGCGGGCCGCGAGCTCCTCTCGCCCGAGCTCTTTGAGGACACCGCGCCCGGACGACGTGGTGCGCTCGCCGGCGTCGGCGAGCAGCATCCGGACGTCGCTCCGCCGATGCGCCTCGAGGGCGCGCTCATGCGCCGCGGCGAGCGCGGCGAGGTCGTCGAGGCGGGCGAAGAGCGTGTCGGGCGCCTCGGGGAGGCTCACACCGGGAGCGAGACGGAAGGGCAGCACCGCGGTGTAGCGGTAGGCATGACGTTCGCTGCCATGCAGGAAGTCGACCGCGAACGGCAGCTGCACTTGCGGCGCCGCGGGGAGGCTGCGCCAGTCGGCGAGCTCGAGGGTGACACTGCCGCCGCCCGCCGCCGCCGGCAGCTCGAGCGCGATCGACGCCGGGAGCTCGCTGTCGGCGCCGCGGCAGAGGGTCGCAGGAAGGCCGTCGGGTCCTCTGAGCGCCAGGCATCCGGGCGGGACCGGACCCTGCGCAGGACGGAAGCGGCGTTCGAGATCGAGCAGCATGCGGTGCACCTCGTGCCCGCGCACGAAGCTCGCCAGGGCCGGATCGGCGGGGGCGAATCGGCCACCGTTCGCTGCCGCGGAGCGCTCGTAGGGCGTCGTGCCGGCGACCAGAAGCTCGGTGGTCTCGCCGTTCTTCGTCAGCCGGAAGCGGGCGCTGCCGTCGGCGAGCGAGAGCATCTCGCTGACGAAGGCGCCGCGCGGGCCGGTCGCCTCGGCGCGCGCCGCGACCCCGCCGATCGCCTGCCGCGCCGACGGCGGGCCGATGGTGTCGGCCAATTGCTGAAGCGTCGAGGGCGCTGTTGCCCCAGTCGTCGCGCGCGCCACGGCCAGGCAGAGTGCGAAAGCGAGACGCGAACGCGTGCAGGAGTTCATGACTCCCTGATACGAAGGGGAGGGCGTCGGGTTTGCGCCGGGGTCGACTTCCCCGATGGACTCAAGGATAGGCGCTGGTCCAGCGCGCTGCCGAGGCGCACTCGAGGCCGTCGGCGAAGAGTCCGCCGGCGTCGTGGATGGTCAGCGCCACGGTGGCGAGGTTCGACTCCCGTTTTCCGTCCCAGGCGGCGAAGGTGAAGCTGTCGCCGCCGGCGAAGCCGGCGTCGGGATAGAGCAGCGCCAGCGTGCCGCGGATCGCCACCGTGCCGTGCGCCGGTTGATCGACGATGCGCAGCTCGAGCGGATCGCCATCGGCATCGGTGACGGTGAGGGCGATGCGCAGCGGAATCGCTGCCGAAGCGGTCGCCGTGCGCGAGGTCGCGACCGGGGCGCGGTCCGTCGTTGCGGCTTCGCTGTCAGGTCCGTTGTGGCACTCGTAGCAGCCGATTTTCGCGCCGCGGAAGAAGCTCCGGGCGCCCCAGTCGGTGGTGGCGATCCAGGCGCGCTGCGAAGCAGCGAGCACGGTGCCGCGCGAATCGGCGCCGTGGCAGGCACGACAGGCGGTCGTACCGTGCGCTTCGGCGTAGTTGGCGTGGTCGCCGACCCAGATCTGGCCGAGCGGATGAAGTCCGTGCGGGCCGCCGAGGCTCGGGCTCACCGAAGCATGGCAGGTGAGGCACTCGGCGAGCGCGCCGACATGCCCCTGAAGCAGCACACTCTGGACGTTGTCGTTGACGTGGCTCGACGGGAAGATGGCGTGGGTCGAGCCGTGGCAGGCCTCGCAGGCCAGTCCGCCATGTCCGTAGGAGAAGCGGTAGAGGTCGAAGCCGGCCGCCGGGACGTTCGGCTCGGTGGCGAAGAGCGGATCGACCGGGTCGCGTGGCAGACCGCCGGCGGTGAAGACGGTCGTGAAGCGGATCTGGCCGGCATTGGCGACAGCCGTGCCGGTGTGGCAGTTCTGACAGGTCGGCTGATCGAGCCAGCCGGTGCGGCTCGCCGAGCCGACCGCCGCCATGTCGCCGTGGCAGCTCTGGCATTGCATCGACGGCAGGCCGTCCGGGCCGATCGCCTTGCCCATGGCGCCGCGCAGGCAGCGGGTCGTCGACCCGGGGTGGCAGCGGTAGCAGGCGCCGCGCAGGCTCGACGACCCGAGAGCGAGGCCGGAGACGGGATCGACGACGGCGGTGTGCAACGAGTGCACCGCACGGGTAAGCGGCGTCAGGTCGGCGAGACCCGAGCCCGGCAGCGCATTCGACGGATGGCAGGCGGCGCAGAGCACGGCGCGGCCGCTGGCGACCGTCGCCTCGAGGCCAGCGGGACTGAAGCCGTTGTGCGCCAGGGCGTCGATGAACAGGGGGTTGGCGAGCTGTTCCTGGTCGTGCAGGCGGAGGACGTTGCGCCGGTAGTCGAGCTGAGCGTCGGGGTCGTTCACCCAACCGGCGGCGGGGCGCGCCGCGTCGCCCGAGCCCGAGGCGTGGCAGGCGGAGCAGTCCATCTCGTCGGAGACCGGCAGGACGATTCGCGTTTCGGCAAGCACCGCGGAGCCGTTCCGGGCGACGACGCGCATCATCGGATAGGCGTTGTGCGCCTGCGCGTCGTCGAGCGGGGTGAGCGGAATGCCCTCGGCGCTCCACCACTCGGAGCCGGGGCTCCAGGTCATCGCCTGCGGCGTGTTCGCCGCTCCCGGCATGTCGTGCCCGGCGAGGCCCTGGTCGTCGGAGAGCGGGAAGCCGAAGAGATCGCCGATGTGCTCCCAGAAGTTGGTCTTGCCGACCGAGCTGCGATTGATCGAGCCGGACGCGTCGGCGACGGCCTCGTACGTCAAGGTGATGCTGCCCGGGACGGTGACGAGCAGCCCCGAAGGCTCGATCAGCTGGGCGTGGATCGTGTTGAACGGCGGCAGTATGGCGAACGCCCGGAAATCGGCATCCATGCAGTGCATGCCGAGGTCGTTCCAGGCGACGACGCGCCAGCCGGACTCGGGGACTACGGGGAGGGCAGTCGCGGCGGCCGAAAAGACTACGAGGCTGCAGGTCAGAATCGCCACGGCGAGGGTCGAGAGGTGCGCCGGCGAGCCGGAGAACTTGGCCTCAGAGTGCCGGAAGGGCGGGTAGAGAGGGCGGTATCGCGGATGGCTCATGCCTAGCCACTAGCACCACCGCCGCGGCCCTGGAACACCGGAACAGGTAGGTAAACCTGCCCTTTGGAGTAGGTTGTTTCGCCGCGCTCCGCAGGGCGCCTTCTGGGCCCGCCGTGGCGGTCTGAAACCGTGTTGCATCCAAGCTCCTGAGACGCATTCTGGCGTTTCGCGAGGAGGCGGTCGATGCATCTGGCGGAGATCTGGCGGTATCCGGTGAAGTCGATGGCCGGGGAACAGCTGCAGGAGGCGCGCCTCGGGCGCGACGGCGTGGAGGGGGACCGACTCGTGCAGGTGCGCATCGGCGACCTGGACAGCGAGGAAGGAGAGCGGATCGTGACGGCACGGAGCCGACCGAAGCTCCTCGGTCATCGCGCAGCGCTCGGACCGGACGGCGAGCCGCTCGTCGACGGCCGGCCGTGGCGGGCGGCGAGCGTCGCGACGGACATCGAGCGCGCCGCGGGGGCCGGGGCCCGGCTCGAGCTGTCGGACGACGTGCAGCTGCGCTACGACATCTTGCCCCTGCTGGTCGCGACCGACGGAGCCATCGATTCGCTCGGCCTCGACCGCCGGCGCTTCCGGCCGAACCTGCTGATCGGCGGGGTGCAGGGGCTTGCCGAACGCGATTGGCAGGGGCGGCGGCTGCGCATCGGCGAGGTGGTGGTGGCGCTCGCCGACCTCCGCGGTCGTTGCGTGATGACCACCTTCGACCCCGACACCCTGGAGCAGGATCCGAAAGTCCTGCGCACCATCGTGCAGCGCCTCGGGGGCGTCCTCGGCCTCAACGCCGAGGTCGCGCGTGCCGGCGTCGTGCGCGTCGGCGACCCGGTCGAGCTGCTCTGATCAGGGGACGTCGAGATCCCAGAAAAGCAGCGTGCCGGACTCGAAGCCGTCGACGAGGAGCTCCAGCGTGCCGACCGCGACCAGCGGACCGAGCTCGACCGCGCCGACGTCGCAGGCATCGCCGGCGGGATTGTTGGCGACTCCCGGGGCGTCGTAGCGCCGCAGCCCCGTGGCCGCGACGCCGTAGCCGCGCTGATCGCTGCGCGCACCGGGGCAACTGCCCTTGTCGATGAGGATGCTCAGGGCGACGGATGTCGGCGAGTGCACGGGCGTGCCGCCGCCCGCGGCCGCCAGCGGCTCCAACTGGGGATCGATCGGTGAGGCGCTGGTCCCCACGCCGTCACCGTGGACGTTCGGCAGGCCGGCGGGAAAAGGGGTCTCGACCGTGCTGTTGTCGCCGATGACGTTGAAGCCCAGGGAAGTGGCTGAAGTGACGCCGAAGAGCGCCAGATCGGGCGCGGCGCCGCTCGCGCTCGCGTCCGAGTTCTCGGCGACGATCGAATTCACCAGGTGCAGGTTGCTGCTGGTCGAGATGCCGCCGCCGATCGCGAGGCCGCCGCCGCGTTGGAAATCGTTGGAGGCGTCGGTGTTGGCGTGGTTCTGGGTGATCGTCGAGCGAGTGACGAGGATCTCCAGGTCCGCTGTGTCGGAGGGGCCGTTGAAGTAGGCGCCGCCACCCATGCCGAGCGTCGAGTTGCCGGAGAGGGTCGAATCGCGGATCTCGATCGCGTCGCCGGAGACCATGAAGATGCCGCCGCCAGCGCCGACTGGGTGTGTCGTCGCGTTGCCTTCGACGGTCGTGCCCACCAGGCGCAAGGTGCCGCCATCGGCGAAGATCGCGCCGCCGCCGGTGTCGCCGGTCGCCGTGTTGCCGCTCAACCAGACCCGCTCGAGGAGCAGGTCGGTGTGGAAGGTCTCGATCGCTCCGCCGCGCAGCGTGGCGGTCGAGTCCGAGATCACGGCGTCGCGGACGACGACGGTATGGGCTCCTGCGTTCAGGGCCGCTCCGGCCGAGGTGCCGGCGCCGCGGGTCAGGGTCAGACGCTCGAGGCGAAAGGTCTCACCGGAGCCACTTTCATCCAGCCGGAAGAGATAGTGGGCATTCTGACCATCGACGATGGAACTGCCCGCTCCCAGCCCGAGAATTGCCGTGCTTTCGAGGAGCGGTAGCAGATTCGCGCCGAGCAGGATCGTCCCCGGGACGGTGAGCAGGATCCGGTCGCTCGAGCCGTTTCCGGCCGGGCAGTCATTGTGCGCCACGTTGTCGTTCGCCGCCACGATGGCCTCGCGCAGCGAGCACTCGCCGTCGGCGAGATCGGTGTCGGAGAGGGTGTTGACGGGGATGTTCGACGCGCTCGCCGGCAGCGGCAGGGCCGTGAGGGCGACGAGCAGCGCGGCGGCGCGAGGCGACCGCGAGGAACGGAGGAGCATTCGCGTCTTCATACCTCGGATGGCGTGGACGAGAGCGCAAACTGGACATGGACCTCTGCCGCGGCGACCGGCCGATGGC
>Ga0209477_1000929_pt1 | contig 18098 bp, 15 predicted proteins | sample KloWWTupernatant_FD_187180 | JGI IMG/M metagenome (GOLD analysis project Ga0209477, IMG submission 187180) | Active sludge microbial communities from Klosterneuburg, Austria, studying microevolution and ecology of nitrifiers - Klosterneuburg... | ecosystem: Engineered > WWTP > Aerobic digester >... | reverse complement strand
GTTTTAGCATTTCACTAATCACGAAATATTTTGCTTCAGCTTCAGACTTATCTCTTTTATTTCCTAAAAGATTGAGACTATACTGGTGTTCCTGAAAGTTTGACAAATCCTGTGCGAAAAATAATTTGAAATTGAACTCAAACTATCAGCTCACCAATAAGCTGAGACCAATAGTCCGACCGCCGAAAAGATTCTTATTATTTTAATTCCGACAATTTTTCTAAAAGCCATTCTTTATGTCTGAGTCTCAGGATTTGATCAGTATTGATATCGGAAATTAATTCCATAACTTTATTTTTATTATAATTATCTTTGCAAATTAAAAGCTTTTTTAAATAATTAAAAAATTTCAAATATGAGTCTCTTGTTTCTATTCCAATTAAAGTATTTTTCTTAATGAAATGATTTGATGAATCGATAAAATAAAAAAGAGTTTCAGTGTTATTCAGTTCATAATATGCTTTTGCAGAAAGAATTCTTACATGTAGTTTATCGCGAATATCTATGAACTCTACTTTTGACAGATAATCCAGTGAACCTGTAAAATCTTTTTTCGCATAACATATAAAACCCATAGCAAGAGCATTCATGGTTTTCTGATGATTGATTTTAAGCTTTGGTGTATAATTTACAACAAAATTTTCAGCCCAATCTGTCTCACCTAATGAAAGTGCATTCCTTAGGATCTGATGAAAAAGTGCTTTATTCAAATTACCATTTGAATGAATCCCGATATTTTTTTCAAGCCTGAATTTATTTAACTCAAACAATATCCTCAGATATTTATCTATACCAAGACGCATTTTATGTGCGCAGTAATTTGCGAGAGAAATTATGGTATTACTCTGTTCATTGAGATCAAATAAAAAATAATTTTCGTCAAAAAACTTTTTCATTTCAAAAAAATGAGTCTCATCATTTTCATCCAGAGCGCACATAATTTTATCATAATAAAATTTATACACTTTAGCATATTTATTTTCATTTATTTCGGACGCAGTTACAAGATTATTTAGATTCAGACTTTTGACAAGTTCTATAGCTGCATTTGTTTCCTTTCCGTCATTATACATTATTTTTAAGATCTGCAGATCTGAGACCAGTACAGAAAGTTCCGCGATCATTTTAAGTATCAAAAATTCAGTGCTTCCTACCAGACCTGCAAAACTCAAATCTTGTCTTCCCTGCAGTACATACCAGTATTCTGCTTTGCTGTCTTCCAGCAACAATTTATCCTTATAATATTCAATACTTAATTTTGCAGTACTTAGTATTTTTTCCATAGATTCAATTTCTTTAAGGAGATGTTTGTCCAGGTTTCTTTTTAAAAGTTCATCAGAGATAAGATAGAATCTTTCAGATCTGTTTTGTTTTAGAGAATTATGAATCAGGAATTCCAGTGCAAGTTTTTCCAGTTGAGATACAAAATTCCACATAACCTGTCTGTTAAATTTTTTCCCCTGATATAATTTCTCATAAATGAATTCAGCATTTAAGTTTTCACTTTCAAAGGAAGGATAGAATTTTTTAAGTTCAGTAAAAAAAGGGATGTAATTTCTTCCATTATTAAAAAAGGGAGATGCTATAAATTTTTCAAACAATTTAATTTCATCGCGGGAAAATGATTTTAATGTAAGTATTAGTTTAGTTTGATTCAAACCTTTCTCTTTTTAAATATCAATAATTATACAAAATTAATCAATTTCTGATAATAAGATGCAGTAATAATTAAAAATGTTGATTAGTATCACATTTATCTTTCTTTGATTATATATACCCTTCATGCATATTTTTGTAATGTGCACAAAGTAGTGCACTAACATATAAGATAAAATTATGAAGGATCAAAAAAGTTATTCAGAAATAAAAACATCAAGAGGTTACAGATTAAAGATCTCTACACATGTGCTAATAGAAAAAATACAAAAATTAATTAACAGCAGTAAAGATTCTGTTATCAGTAATTCAGTCAGGTTATATTACGAAAGGTTAAATCAAGATCTTAAAAAATCCGAAGTAAATAAAAAGTTATCAAAAAAAATAAAACTATTAAAAAAATAAACTCAAATCAAAAATGAAAACATTAATCTTTATTATTTTGCTTTTAAGCTGCAGCTCATACTCTCAGACCACTTTAACAAGTGCAATAAACCCGTCTGCCGGGGATGTAGATAATTATAAGATCTGTGATACTGCTAATGTAACTGAAGGTAATGCAGGGTTAAATCAGAACTGGAATTTTTCGGGAATTTCATTTATCGACAGTACTTCAGTTACATTTGTGAATTCAGGATCGACACCATATGGATCACAGTTTCCGGGTTCTAATATTTCTTCTTCAAATGATAATGTAAATTATAATTACATGACTACTTCTGAAACAAATCTTATGATCAATGGCTATGGCGGACCTGATGGAGTAATTATAAACAGTGATGCACAAATGTTTATGCAGTTTCCCTTTACATTTAACAGTTCTTTCACTGATAATTTTTCATCAGATTATACTCTAAGCGGTACTCAGATATTCAGGACCGGAACTACAACTGTCACCGGAGATGCATGGGGTACAATTGTACTTCCGTCAGGTACTTTTACAAATGCATTGAGGGTCAAATATATAATTTTAACAAAAGATTCATCTTTTATTGGAACACCGTTTGTCACATTAATTTCAACGAATTCTTATGTATGGTTTATCCCCGGAAGAAAATTTCCTGTTTTTGAAATAGTTTATTCTACAATTTCCATAAACGGAATAGTTTTCGGAAACAATAAAACAGTAAATTATAATCAGGATCCTGTATCCGGTATTTCAGTTATTTCTTCAGAGATTCCCGAAGATTTCAATCTATCACAAAATTATCCTAATCCATTTAATCCAAAAACAGTTATCAATTACGAACTACAGGTTACTGGAAATGCAAAGCTAAAAGTATTTGATGTATTGGGGAATGAAGTTGCAGAACCTGTTAATGAGAAACAGATTGCCGGAAGTTATTCCGTTGATTTTGACGGAAGCGGTTTTGCGAGCGGCACATATTTTTATTCTTTATATATAGACGGGAGATTATTAGCTACGAAGCGGATGATGTTGCTGAAGTGATTTTTCAACCCCACCCTGCCCTTTCGTCATTATTTTTGCTTTTATTAAATTGTAAAAATTTCTTTTGTTTGTACTATGTTGGAGGATTTACCTGACACAATAAGTAAATCACTTAATGCTTCGAGTGATTTACATGACGATATATGTTAATCACTTATTGCTTCGGGTGATTTACATGACGCTATATGTTAATCACTTAATGCTTAAGGTGATTTACATGACGCTATATGTTAATCACTTAATGCTTACGGTGATTTACTTGACAATATATGTAAATTACTTATTGCGTCCGGTGATTTTCCTTACGCTGTAAGTAAATCACATATTGCTTCCCCAAAATTAAATAATGCATGTTTCTTTTTTCATAGTCCGTTAAAAAAAATTATAAACGCGTTTATTAAATTAAATATCGCGTTATTGAAAAATAAAATTGTGATAATGTCAAAAAAACAGTGGTAAATATCTTTGAGCTTTTGTTGGAGTTCCTGATATTTTGATAAATCCTGTGTACAGATTACAATATAAATGAACTCAAACTTTCATTTCCCCAGTAAGCTGAGAAAAAAGCACAATGATCATTATACAATATTGCCGGAGACAAAACAATTTGAATCACTTCCAGATTTATTCTACACATTAAATTTTGCATACTTTTTTGGAACTCTATTAACGTTAAATAATATACTATTTGAAATTTGAAATTTAAAATTTAAAATTTAAAATTTAAAATTAAAAAAGCTGTGCTTTGTAAATATCTACAAAGTACAGCTTTTATATAGATCTGAATTTCTTATTAGCTGAACACCGTTTTAAAAAATCCCTTATCCTGTTTCTTGGATTTCTTATCCGAAGATTTACTATTTTTAGAATTATTATCTTCGTTATCATCATCTTTAAATTTCGAAGCACGCGGCTTGAAATTTTCCGAACGACTTAGATCATTCAATATCTTTTTCTCATCGGAATTTATTTTCTTTGGAATGTGAACATTTATCCTGATGATCTCATCACCTCTTCCATAACCGTTCAGCGTTTTAATTCCTTTACCTTTCATTCTGAGAAAACTTCCGGACTGTGTGCCGGGATCCACTGTCAGCTTTACTTTGCCATTTAATGTCGGCACTACAAGATCAGCTCCTACGACTGCATCTACTATACTTATTTCCAGATCATAATAAATATCATCTTCATCTCTCACAAAATATTTATGCTCTTCTTCTTCAATAAAAACAAGCAGATCACCATTCTGTCCGCCTCTCTTGCCTGCATTTCCCTGACCTCTGAGCGGAATATAATTTCCTTCCTGAACTCCCGCAGGTACGTCGAGTTTAATTTTCGTTTCTTCTTTTTTCAATCCTTCACCGTGACAATCACTGCATTTCTCCTTAATGATCCTGCCTTCGCCGCTGCAATATGTACACATGCTGACGTTTACCACCTGTCCGAAAATGGATCTGGAAACATGTCTGACTTCACCTGAGCCGTTACAGTGCGTACAGTTTGAATATCCTTTCTCACCTTTTGCACCGGTTCCGTTACAGGTAGTACATGTTTTTAATTTTTTCAGACTGACGGTTTTTTCGACACCGTCTGCAATTTCTTCAAGACTAAGTTTCAGAGCTATTTTCAGATCACTGCCTCTGTTATTATTTTGCCTTCTCGAACTACCACCTCCGCCGCCAAAGAATTCATCAAAGATACTTCCACCGCTTCCGCCGCTTCTTCCTCCGAATATATCTCCAAACTGCGAGAATATATCGTTGATATCACTGAATCCCTGACTTCCTCCACCATTTATACCCTGATGACCGAACTGGTCATATCTCTGACGCTTTCCGGTATTTGAAAGAATCTCATATGCTTCAGCAAGTTCTTTAAATTTTTCTTCAGCTTCATTGTCATTCGGATTTCTGTCCGGATGATATTTCATAGCAAGCTTTCTGTATGAAGTTTTTATCTCGTCAGTCGTTGATGTCCTGCTGACTGATAATATTTCGTAATAATCTCTTTTTGTCATTTTAGTTTAATTCCTTTCTTTAATTTGGTTCACTTGATACTAGAACTTTTTCGTGTCTTATCACTTTGTCCTTTAATTTATAACCTTTCTCAATTACCTCCAATATAGTGTTCGGCTTTACGTCATCTCTGGGTACCATCATCATCGCTGAATTCAGATCAACATCAAATTCATTTCCAACAGAATTAATTTCAGTTAACCCTTCTCTTTCAAGCACTCCTTTAAATTTTTCATAAACTAAAGCCGTCCCTTTTTTCAAAGTATCAAAGTCTTTTGTCTCACCTTTGTTTACCGAATCCACTGACCTGCCGAGATCATCATACACCGGTAAAAGTTCTTTGATCAGATTCTCAGATGCGTATTTGATATAGTTTGAAATTTCAGTATCAGTTCTTCTTTTGTAATTTTCAAATTCAGCCGCTTTCCTTAAAAGAGTATCTTTCAGTCTTGCGATTTCCTGTTCAGGAGAAATTTCATTTATAGAAATCTCTTCTTTTTCTGTGTCAGCATCTTCAATGTCTGTTACTGCTTCTTCGTTTTCATTCATATTCTCTTCGTCCTTAATCTTTATATTATGTTTAGTTTTATTACTCATTACATTTTCCTTTCTTTACTTTTTAAACTTAATCTAATTAGAAAATTCATTTATTAATTTTGATGTATACTCAAGCAGTGATATCATTTTTGCATAGTCCATTCTTTTCGGACCAATTACTCCAATGTTACCTTTCACTTCCCCGAGATTATATGAAGTCGTGATCACACTGTAATTCTTGAGTTTAGCATCTTTGTTCTCGCCACCAATTGAGATCTGAACTTTATTCTCAAGAGACTTATCATTATCAAAAATATGGATAACAAGATTTTTATCTTCAGCCAGTTTTATTATGTCTGTAAAATTTTTCGGATCCTCAAATTCAGGCTGTAGTATCAGATCACCCGTCCCGCCAATATAAATTTTATTTCCACTTTCCTCATCCGCATAAAGCTTTTCAAAAGAATTCATAAAAGACTGAATCAGCTCAGGTTCTTTATGTCTGTAATCACTGATTCTTTCAGCATAAGTCTCTCTGATAAGCTCTAAAGTGAGACCCGATAATTTTTCATTTATAAAAGAAGACAGTTTCTCAAGTTTAATTTTAGGGATTTCACTTGTGATCTCCATTATAACAGTTTTTATGATACCTGATTTAATTTTTAAGACAACCAGTATTTTATTTGAAGCTACATTTACAAATTCTAATTTTTCAAATATTCCTTTAGCGATTTTTGGCTGGGATACAACTGTAAGTAAATGCGATATTTTACCTAACAGCTTTGATGTCTCAAGAAATATCTCTTGATTTTCCAGTATGTTCAGGTTTTTATCATTAAAAAATCCTTTGAAAAGAAATTCTTCTTTTTCTGAAATACTTCCCTGTCCCATCAGTGAATTCACATAATATCGGTAACCTTTATCAGTCGGAATTCTGCCTGCAGAAGTATGCGGAGTGTCGAGCAGTTCCATTTCCTCAAGGTCGCTCATTACATTCCGGATAGTAGCTGAAGACAAGTTCAGATCAGTTTTTTTCGAAACGCTTCTCGAACCAATTGGCGCAGCGCTGCTGATAAAATTATCTACAACATATCTTAATACTTCTTTTTCTCTATCTGTTAAAGTGATCATTTTTTATTTGGACAAATAAAGTACTTATTTTAACTTTTTTTTAAAATTCCTTTTTTTTACTTCTTTTGAATTTTGGAAAGATTCCTGATCGTCAGTTCCAGGTCTTCATCAAGAAAATGTCTCGCCTGATGCCTGGATCTTTTGACCTCTTCCATATCGATATCTGCATATATTATATCCTCTTCAAATAATTTTGCTGCTGCAAGTACATTCCCGAAAGGGTCTATAATCTCACTGCCTCCCCAAAAGTTCACACCGTCTTCATATCCAACCCTGTTTGAAAAAAGAAAATAACTCGAAAGCATTCTTGCAAATGTCCTGTGATGCTCAGAATTAACCTCATAATTTTTAAAGCCTTCGTGGTTTGCGGCCAGTCTGGTAGGCGATGCAGCTATTCCGATTAGTATCTTTGCTTCGTCATATGCAAGTGTATAAGGAAGAGACATATGCCACATATCTTCGCATACGAGTAACCCCACCTTTCCAAATTTTGTTTCATGCGCCTTACATTCTTTTCCTTTTGAGAAATATCTGAACTCCTCAAACAGCCCGTAAGTCGGCGGATAAACCTTTCTGTGTGAAAATTTAATTTCACCATCAGAAATAAATATCCCCGTATTATAGATTCCATAATCATCACCTTCCTCTGCAAGACCGCAGATGATTGAGATCTTTTTGCTTTTTTTCTTCAGCTCATCCAGTAATTTAGTCTCTTTCAGATTTACTGCGATCACATAATTCAGGTCTTTTAAAGAATATCCACTGAGTGAAAGTTCAGGAAATACTATTAAATCCGCTTTGTTTTTTATTGCCTCATCACAAAATTCAAGATGATGACTTATGTTTTTATTCAGATCTCCAAGTACGCAGGTCGTCTGCGCTACTGCTGCTTTCATTTAGTTAGTTTATATAATAAAATTCTTACTGCTCCTGATACTGTCAAACCTGCCTTAAGCAGATTGTATAATAAAACGTTGTTATGATATTTTTTAAAATATTCTGCACAATCTTTATTCCAGATTCTTATCATCTTTTCTCTGTCTTTATATATGCTCACACCTTTTATATGAATGACCACCGCCTCAGGATAAAAGATTATACTTTTTCCTGAATCATAAATTTTTTTACAAATATCTACATCGTTAAAAAACATTTTATACCGTTCATCAAAATTATCTATATTATCGAGTACACTTTTTTTGATCATCAGAGCTGCTGCCATCGGTTGATCTACTTTACACTCTTTATCATGATCAAAATAATTCATCTTCCATCTGCTTACTTTCTTACTTTTGGGAAATAATTTTGACAGCAAAGTCATTTCAAAAAACATATCAGAATATTCCGGGAAAGTCCTGCAGGATTTTTGTATGCTGCCGTCTTTATTCAAAAGCTTCGGTGCAACTGCACCAATGCTTTTATCAGAATTAAGTTTTGCAGCCATTTTATCAATTGCATCATCTACAATTTCCGTATCTGGATTTAATATGAGAATATTTTCTCCGGTAAAAATTTCAATTCCCTGATTACATGCTTTAGTAAATCCTACGTTCTCCTTATTATAGATCAGAATAATATTACTATATAAATTTTTCTTAATCTGATCAAGCTTAATCTTTGTATCATCAGTTGAATTATTATCAATTACAATAATTTCAAACTCGGAGTTATTAATTCTTTGGCTGTTTATAATTGAATTAATACAGCCTTCAATCTCATCTGAACTGTTCCAAGTGACGATTATAACCGATACTTTTTTATTATCAGGCATTACTTGATGATGGTAATGCTTTCGAAATAAAACTATTCAGGTCCTGATATTCATCATTTGGAATATTTTTTTTAAGGGAATCCTTTTCTTTTTCCCAGAAATTCTTAAGCCCCTGCATATCACCTTTGGAATAATAATTCACAAATATCTCTGCCGCTTCCCTGTATAGAGGATATGACAAGTCCATAGGCTGCATTCCCATTTCAACTTTTCTTTTTAATCCGTTAAAGTTTTCTATTAATTCATTGATTTTCTTATCATACACTTCCGGAAATTCCTCATTACTTAAAACTAATTTATGATCCTTCATTGTATATATTTCTCTTATAAAACTTACAGCATTCACCTGAGGCATTAATCCAAGGAACTGGTCACTTACAATTAATTCTTTATTTCCGTCGTTATTAAGATCCTTAATATCAGGTGAGCCTGTCTCAAAATACTTGATCATTTCTATGTTTGCCGAATCATTCATTTGATAAACAAACATTCCTTCAGAATTCAGGACATCATTCCCGCCTGTGTTTGTTTTGATGAAAATAAGCTTACTTTCATCTTTCGGAATATTTTCAAAAGATATTTCAGTGGAATAATCAACTGTATCTGTAAGTATCTTTACATATTTTTCCGATGACCGGTCTAATGAAAAGACTTCAACCATATCAAAATTATAATAACTGCTGAATTTGTCGGCAGTATCTTTTAAAATACTCATCACAAATATCTCACGGTTACCGTCATTATTTACATCCTCTTTTACAATGTTATAGATCTTCCTTGGTGAATTATATCTGACATCAAATTCTTTTCCACTCTCTTTAATACCTGCAGAAGAAATATTCCCGCTGTCAGTATTTTTAATATTGCCTGTGCCTTCACTTTCTGTCTTTTGACATGAAACTATTAAAAGAGGGACAAAAAATAAAAGCAGTGTTAATATTTTGTTTGATAAATTTTTCATTTATTTAATTTAGCTAAAGCGTTTTCATAATATTTTCTGATACTCGGATTAGTACAATTAATTAATTCTTCATTCAAAACTGGAATCAGAGATCTGTCACCAGATAATGCCAGCAGATTTAACATAGAATTTTTTACATATATAAAATTATAATCGAGATATTTTAAAGCAGAATCTTTTACATCACTATCACGTGCATACTTTGCCAGTGAATTTAAAGCTGCTGATCTCAGCCTGCCTTCTGTATCTTTTCCAAATGCTATGTTCATAATTACACTTTTAATCTGCTGATCTGTGCCGTCAATATTTGCCGAATCAAGTGCCCGGATTACCGACCTTTGGATCACATCTCTGTGAGAATTTCTTTCTGCAAAAGGAATTACAAATTCAGGTATGTCTTTTTTATCCATACAAATTGCAAGAGATGAAATTCCGTCAGCTACAATATAATCATTTTTTTCATTTTTAATTTTCTCTATGATAAAATCTGAGTTCATATTATTTCGAGAGCTTCCTGTGGATTTTATTATCTGCCTTTTTACTTTTGAATTTGTCTGAATGTCATAAGAATTTTTAAGCACATCAATATTGAAATTAATAACAGAATTATTGCCAAGGATCTTTGCAGCTTCAATTCTAACACCCCAGTATTTATCATTGTTTAAAATATTTTCAAAAAGCTTAAGTGTTTCAGACTGATCTATAGTAATCACTGGTTTTCCCGCTGTTTCAGATAAATCGGGTTTTAAAAATCTCTCAAGTCCCCGAAGAGCCATTATTCTGTCAACTGCATTTTCACTTTGAAGAAGTTGATTTTTCCAGTCATCAAACGGTTTGTCAAAAAATAATTTATCGAGAATATTATTTCCGTAGTCAAACACAACAAACTCAGGAGCTGATGTACATGGTAATCTGAAAGTCTGTTCTCTTTCTGTTATTTCAATTTTATGAACTTCATCATTATTCCGTTCCTTAACTCTAACCTCGATCGGCATTTTGAATACAGGAGTAAGTGAATCTTCTTTCTGCATCTGTTTCACTTTCAGATCTATCTCATTTTTATTTTCATCAAAATCATAACTCACAAAAAATTCAGGTTGTCCTGCTTTCCATATCCACTGATCAAACATCCATTTATAATCTTTACCTGTAGTTTTATTTATGGAATTTATAAGATCAGTAGTTTCGACTTCTTTAAATTCATTGTCTTTTAGAAATGAACCAAGAGAAGGGAAAAATTTGTCACCTAAAATATATTTGAATGTATTTAAAATTACAGCACCTTTGGAATATACGTTTGTTGTATATCTTCCATATCCCGCCCACACAGGATATCTCCCGCTGATACTGTCAAATCTCAATGCAGCATCACCATATAAAACTAAATTGTAATCATATTCATCTTTCCCATAAACCTTTTCATCCCATAAAACATCTGAGTAAGTTGCAAAGCTTTCATTCAGCCAGATCTCACTCCAGCTCCTGCAAGTGATCAGGTCGCCCCACCACTGATGACCGAGTTCGTGAGAGATAGTACCTTCTGTTCCAAATTCATTTTCAACAGAAGAATTATATATCAGATTTTTATTTAAGACTGTTGCAGTGACATTCTCCATTCCTCCATGCATAAAATCCTCGACGACAACCTGAGCATATTTATTCCACGGATATTCATATTGAAATACTTCGCTGAAATAACGTGTCATTTCAGGTACATTTCTGAAAGTATATTCTGCATCATCTAAATTTATATTCTGATCAGTATAAGATTGTATGGGAATATTCCCATACATTTTTTCTAATATATTAAATTCTCCGGCAGCGATCATTATCAGATAGGAAGAAACCGGTTTATTGATGACCCAGTGATCAGTTCTTTTTCCGGTCTCAACAGATTTTTCCGAAGAGATAAGTTCACCAATAGAAAGAGTTTTAAAATTATCATCGACAGTTACTTTCAGACTTACAGTTGCTTTATCATTCGGATAATCATAGATCGGCAGCCAGTATCTGTTATTTTCATCTTCACCCTGAGTCCAGACCTGATAAGGCATTGACGGATTTAATTCTGAAGGATAAATAAAATACATTCCTCTCTGCGGACTGCAGGTATAATTCACGCTGACTTTTAATTTCTCACCAGGAGAATATTTTTCGCCGGTATAAATTTTAAGCTTATTATCTGTGTATTCAAATTTTAAAATATTTCCTGACTGATCTTCAACAGAATTTATATTCAAAGCTGCAGCATCAAGTTCAATTATTTCAAGATCATTAACAGTTGGTGTGATCTCTGACGTCACAATTCCTGACAGAAATTTTCCTTTTACATCCAGCTCTAAATTAATATCAATATTCAAAACATCAAAATTACTTTTCCTTTCAGGTAAAGGGATTCCAACCTGAGCGGAGACAGTACAGGAAAGAAATGTAATAGTAATTATGAAAAAATTTTTCATTATAAATATTGGTCTTTAACAATAATTGTATCATTTAAAAAATTCTTATCGTCCTTTTGTAAAAAGTCTGACATAAAATGCAGCCCTCTGGATTCTTTTCTGAGCATTGCAGATTGAATAACAAGGTAAGCAACTGTAACCATATTTCTAAGCTCCAGCAGATCTACATTTACTTTTGTCTTATCATAAAATTCCTTTATCTCTTCCCTCATCATCTTAATTCTTCTGTATGCTCTTTCAAGTCTGAGCATGTTTCTTACTATTCCGACATAATCACTCATGACCTCTTTGATCTCTTTTTTATTATGTGAGATAAGAATCCACTCATCTGTATTTTCCATTCCGTCATCATCCCAGTCATAAATATTATCTTTAAGCTTCGCCGGATATTCTTTATCAGTTAAATTTTTAAATACTTTTTTATCAGAATTTTGATAAATATTTTTTATATCCTCATATATGGCATTTGAAAATACCATTGCCTCAAGCAGAGAATTTGAGGCAAGTCTGTTAGCACCGTGAACGCCGGTCATCGTTACTTCACCGCTAGCATAAAGATCTTTCAGACTTGTTCTGCCTCGCAGATCAGTTTTTAAACCGCCGCATGTATAGTGAGCTGCGGGAACGACAGGTATCATTTGCTTAGTAATATCAATTCCTTTGGTGAGACAATATTTATATATATTCGGAAATTCTTTTAATATCTTTTCTTTACCAACATTTGACAGATCCAGCATCACATGAGTGTCACCGCTTTTTTTCATTTCATTGTCGATAGCTCTTGCGACAATGTCTCTCGGAGCGAGTGAACCCCGTTTGTCATATTTTTTCATAAACTCTTTTCCTCTGTTCGTTTTAAGTACTGCACCTGCTCCGCGTACTGCTTCCGATATCAGAAATACCTGTCCATTATTATTAAAATTATCATCACTTTCAGGGTCATATAAAGCTGTAGGATGAAACTGAATGAATTCCATATTTGCAATTTCACAACCTGCGCGGAAACCCATTGCAATACCGTCACCGGTTGCTATCGCCGGATTAGTGGTGTGAAGATATATCTGTCCAGCTCCACCTGTGGCGAGAATTGTTTTCTTTGCTGCGATCTTCTCGACTTTATCAGTCTTTACATTTAATGCATAAATACCGTAACATCTCTGCTCTTTATCTTTTTTCTTTTTAAGATTTTTATTTGTAAGAAGATCGACAGCGAAATAATATTCGAATAGTCTTATCTTTTTATTTTTTGAGATTTGACTCAGCAGTGCTCTTTCAATTTCTTTTCCTGTGAGATCTTTTGCATGAATGATCCTGTTCTTAGAATGACCGCCTTCTTTTCCAAGTAAAAGTGTTCCTTTATCATTGGAAAATTTTGCTCCAAACTCTGTAAGTTCTCTGATCATATCAGGTCCTTCTTCAACAATCTTTCTGACAGCTTTTATATCACATAGACCAGCTCCGCAGTCCAGTGTGTCATTTATATGAAGTTCGAAATTATCATCGTCACTCATCACAGCAGCAATGCCGCCCTGAGCATAATTTGTATTCGATTCGGATTTTTGCTTTTTGGTAATGACTATTACTTTCCCAAAAGCACTTAGCTTCAATGCTAGCGAAAGACCTGCAATACCGCTGCCGATAATTAAAAAATCTGTTGTCAAAAATTATTGTTTTATGAAATTTAAATATTTCAAAAATTAAAAGAGCGGACATAATATCCGCTCAGTAAAAATAAATATTAATCCGATGAAAATTTAGATTATTACAGGCTTTAAAATATAAATGATGTTTTAAAAAAAATCACATCACATCTTTAATTCTTTTAATAGCTTCTTTTATATTCTCTCTTGAGTTTGCATATGAGAATCTGAGATAGCCTTCACCAAATGCACCGAAAGCAGTTCCTGATAATGCAGCAACACCTCCTTTATAAAGCAGATGATCTGCGAGTTCTCTGGATCCCATTCCTGTCTTTGTAATATTCGGAAATGCATAGAAAGCGCCAAGCGGAAGATTACACGAGAATCCATCAATTGAATTCAGACCTTCCACAATGATATCTCTTCTGATCATAAATTCTTTTTTCATTTCCTCTACTGAATCCTGTGAACCTTCATATGCTTCTATACATGCTTTCTGTACCATTGCATTTGTACAGGAATTGCTGTTTGTCATAAGTTTTGCAGTCACTGCAGCAAGGTCTTTATTCATAACTCCATAACCGGCTCTCCATCCTGTCATTGCATAAGTCTTGGAAAAGCCATCGAGAATAATCGTCCTGTCCTTAAAGCCGGGGATCTGTGTAATGCTGAAATGATCTCCCTGAAATATAAGTCTGCTGTAAATTTCATCACTAAGAATAGTAATGTCTTCTCTGTCTTTTACTATCTCGGCAATTTTTCTGATCACATCTTCTGTAAGAATACCGCCGGTAGGATTCTGCGGAGTATTCATGATAAGCATTTTAGTCTTTGGAGTTATCAGTTTTCTTAGATCTTCAGGATCGAATGCGAAATTTTTTTCTTCTTTGAGCTGAATAGGAACAGGGACACCATCGACAAATTTTATCATCGATTCATAAATAGGAAAACCCGGATTTGGATAGATCACTTCATCACCCGGATTAATGAGCGCAAGTATTGCATAAAACATGATCGGCTTTGCACCAGGAGTCATGACGACTTCGTCCGGATGAACATCAATTCCTCTTGTCCTGCTGATATAATCTGCAATGGATTTTCTGACTTCGGGAATACCTGCTGAAGGAGTATAATGTGTATCACCCGCTTTAATAGATTCAATCGCTGCATTGCAAATATTTTCAGGTGTTGGAAAATCCGGCTCGCCGATCTCAAGATGAATAATACTTTTACCTTCGGCTTCAAGCTTTCTCGCTTTTGCAAGTACTTCAAAAGCTGTCTCTGTTCCGAGATTTGACATTCTGTCTGCTAATTTCATGATGTTATATTTTTATTTTTTATATTTTTTTCTTTTTATTGCTATCAGATTTTTTCTCATTCGAAACACATAGAAACACATAGAAAACATAGACACATTGATTCATATTCAAATTGAAAACATTAAGTTTAATTATTCAACTTATTTTATAAATTGCATAATTTTTTATTTAATATTTAAAATTTAAAATTGATCTCAGATCATTCACCTAAGTATGCTTTGCGAACTTCTTCATTCTGAGCGAGAGAATGCGCAACACCTTCGAGTATAATTTCACCGGTCTCCATTACATATCCATAATCAGAAATTGACAGCGCCATATTTGCATTTTGTTCTACAAGTAAAATAGTGATTCCTGTTTTTTTATTTAGTTCTACTATTTGTTCAAAAATAGTTCTGACTAAAATAGGTGCTATACCAAGTGATGGCTCATCAAGTAATAGTAATTTCGGCTTGGACATAAGTGCTCTGGAAATTGCGAGCATCTGCTGTTCACCTCCGCTCAGGGTACCGCCTAATTGTTTTAGTCTTTCCTTAATTCTAGGGAACAGTTCGTAAATAATTTCAAGATCTTCATTTAATCCGTGCTTGTCTTTTCTTATATAAGCACCCATTTCCAGATTCTCTTTAACTGTAAGATTTGAGAATATCATTCTTCCTTCAGGAGACTGTGATATTCCAAGTTCAACAATTTTATCCGGAGCTAAATTTGTAATATCTTTACCTTCAAATTCTATGACTCCTGAAACAGGTTTGAGCAAGGAAGAAATTGTTCTGAGAAGTGTAGTTTTACCGGCACCGTTTGCACCGATAAGTGTAACGATGGATCCATCTTTGACAACTAAATTAATTCCTTTCAAAGCTTTAATAGCACCGTAACTTACATGCAGATCTTTTATCTCAAGAATATTCTGACTAATCAATGATGCGTCTCCCCAAGATAAGCTTCGATCACTTTCGGATCTTTTTTAATGACTTCGGGATTTCCCTCTGCGATCTTTTTTCCGTAATCAAGTACAAATATTCTTTCACATACACCCATCACAACTTTCATATCATGTTCGATCAGAAGTATTGAAATCTTAAATTCATTTTTAACCATTTTGATCAGACTCATGAGTTCAGTTTTTTCAGTCGGATTCATTCCAGCCGCAGGTTCGTCAAGCAAAAGTAACTGAGGCGAAGTCGCAAGTGCTCTGACAATCTCAACTTTCCTCTGATCACCATAGGGCAGGGAACTCGCATATTCATCTGCCTCATCTGATAGCCCGAAAATCTCAAGAAGTTCATCAATTTTATTTTCGATATCGCTTTCCTCAGTCTCGTATTTTCCAAGTTGAAATGTCGAAAGGAAAAATCCTGACTTAATGCTTTTTACAAATGATACTCTGATATTATCGCGGACGCTCAGGCTCTTAAAAAGTCTGATGTTCTGAAATGTCCTGCTGATACCTACTTCAGCAACTTCAAATGGTTTTAAAGGTACGACACTTTTACCTTTGAAAAGCACATCCCCTTCTGTCGGATCATATACACCGGTGATAATATTAAAAACTGTAGTTTTCCCTGCGCCGTTCGGACCGATCATTCCGATCAGTTCATTTTCGCCGACGTGAGTATTCAGCTTATCGACACATGTCAATCCGCCGAATCTCATAGTACAGTCTTTTATTTCGAGTAAGCTCATTTTATTTTATTTCTTTTTTTTTCTTGATCTTATCTGAACTCCGAATAATCCCTGCGGTCTCAGTATCATCATAACAATTAAAAGTAAAGCATAGATTATCATTCTGTATTCAGCAATGCCTCTGAGAAATTCGGGCAGTATCGTCAGAAGTACTGCAGCAATTATTACGCCGATCATACTTCCCATTCCACCGAGTATCACCATTACTACAATCTCAACTGACTTCAAAAAATTAAAATCTTCAGGATTCAGATACAGATTAAAATGTGCATATAATGCGCCGGCAATTCCGGCAAAGAATGCTCCGCTGACAAATGCAGTGACTTTGAATTTAGTTGTATTGACTCCCATTGATTCTGCAGCTATCTCATCATCTTTCACAGCAAGGAATCCTCTGCCGTATGATGAGCTCATTAGATTTTTTATAAAGAAAATTATCACTACTACAAAACCAAATGCCCAGAAAAAATTTGTGTATTTTGGGATGGTAAAAAATTCGTAAGGAACTGTAGACATATCAGCAGGGATTATCGCTGCCTTCACTCCATTCTCAAAAATGTATGCTCCGCGAAATCCCTGCGATGCTCCTACCACATCAAGACTCTGAATTATTACTCTGATGATCTCGGCAAATCCCAATGTAGTAATTGCAAGATAATCGCCTTTAAGTCTCAATGACGGAACGCCTACAATGACTCCTGCAAAAGCTGCTGCAATACCACCTATGATCAGCACTATTACAAAAGAGATCGTATCGCCGAAAACACCTGTGCCAAAATTATTTATAAAAAATGGCGCAAAGTATGTACTGATCGATGCAGATAAATAAGCTCCGATTGCCATGAAACCAGCATGACCGAGTGAGAACTGACCTGTATAACCGTTGATTAAATTAAGACTGGAAGCAAGAATAATATTAATACCAATATAAATAAGAATGGTATAATAATATGGATCGATGTTATCAGTAAAGAGACTTATTATAAAAACAAAGGAAAGAGATGCAAGAAATAATAATTTATTCTTCATTAAAAATTAAATTTGAATACGGATCTTTCAATGAGAATTTTCAGATGTTTTTTAATTTAGTGAGAGGTTTAAAAAAGAATAAGTAATCCTGAATGCAGCGGAGTACTTATTTTCTGAAATTAAAGTGGGCGATAAAGGACTCGAACCTATAACCCCCTCGGTGTAAGCGAGGTGCTCTAGCCAATTGAGCTAATCGCCCTTAATCTTTTTTTGAATCAATAAGTTACAAAAATATGTTTTTAATTTCTGAATTTCAAACCACTTTTTAATTTTCAATTATAAATGTTTAATGTACAAAATCTAAGTTAGACTTAATAAGCGAAGCGAGCTTGACCAAAACATTCGAATATTCTGAAATAGCTTAAACATTTTCATTTCGATTTTTAATTTAAATTCTGTTAAAAATTCTCGATCTCCGACTGAATTATACTTTGAAACTCTTAC
>Ga0209477_1000924_pt1 | contig 18142 bp, 10 predicted proteins | sample KloWWTupernatant_FD_187180 | JGI IMG/M metagenome (GOLD analysis project Ga0209477, IMG submission 187180) | Active sludge microbial communities from Klosterneuburg, Austria, studying microevolution and ecology of nitrifiers - Klosterneuburg... | ecosystem: Engineered > WWTP > Aerobic digester >... | reverse complement strand
CTATTTAGAATTCTCGTCATAAAGAGATTGTATGCAACCTATTCAATTACCTCAAAGTCTATAAGACACTAAGTTTAAAATTTTTTAAAAACAAGCTCTGCGCGACTTTGAGCATTTGAGGCAAACTCTATACAGAATTTTAACGGGATGTAATAATTTTTTTCACTCCTCTTCCCTGAAGTTCGACTCTAAGCCCAGTCGGTGCACTAATGTTATAGACTAAAAAATCCAGAGTATTTATTCCTTTTACAAAACCATTTTTTATTTCAAAAGGAAACATTCCGTAATACGCTTCTATCGGAGTTGCAAACCCAGTGCTGTTTCCATTGATCAGAATATCCACTCCATTATTATCAGTTGACCATACTCCTGAAATTACAATATTCTCAGATTCAAATTCTGACAGATCAAATTCCGTCCTGTAAACATATATTCCCGGTTCATTAAACTTAAAAGCATCAGTTCTCGGCGCAATCCATTTTGATCTGTTTGAATTTGGTACCCATCTGTCCATCGGAAATCCATTTGACAAAGAAACTTTACAATCAGGACCGGGATATCCATTATCAGAACTTTTAATCAGCTTGTAGTGCGGATCTGTTTCACCGTCAATTAATACAACTCCTTTTGAGATCTCACCGGTATTATACAAATCTTTTATTTCAGTAGAATTCTGATGATCACTTGATGATAATATTATGAAGAACAGGTAAATAAAAGTTGAAACAATCATATAATTAGATAAATTTGGTTTTTGAAATTCAACATTTTGGATGAATAATGCAAGTTGTACTTTATTTAATTTTAAATGTTCAACTATAAAATAACAAAATGATACTGAGCAATTCTTAATTATTAAATGAACAGAACCGAAATAATTTCGCATTGAATAACCTTTATAATAAGTCTATTTTTATGGCAATGAATAAAAAGCTACTTACAGGCATTTTTGAAAATTCCCGTGATAAAAAGATCATCATTATCGGGGATTTAATGCTCGACAGATATTTGTTTGGAGATGTAACCCGAATCTCACCTGAAGCTCCCGTACAGGTCTTTGATATACGGAAAAGTGAATTTCGTCTGGGCGGAGCGGCAAATGTTGCATACAATATAAAGACACTCGGCTCTGAACCTTTTCTGATTGGTATTACCGGTGAAGACTCCGAAAGCGATCTTCTGAAAAACTCAATGCAGGATCTTGGCATTGATACGGAGGGTATTATTCCTGAAAAAGACAGACCTACTACGAGCAAATCAAGAGTAATTTCTGATTCACATCATTTGCTGAGGATCGACAGCGAGTCTAAAGATGATATTTCAGATAATTCTCAAACTAAAATACTGTCTCTTCTTTCAGAACATGCAGAAAAAGATTCTATTGTGATATTACAGGATTATAACAAAGGAGTACTGACAGAAAAGCTGATCAGAAAAGTTTCTGCTCTTTCTTTAAAGATGAATTTTAAAATACTTGTCGATCCAAAGTTTGATAATTTTTTTGAATTCAAGAATGCATTTTTATTTAAGCCAAACAGAAAGGAGCTTGAAGATTCATTTGGAATTAAACTGAGAGACCTAAATGATCTGGATGACATTGCAGCTAAACTAATTAAAAAGATCAGTTGTCAAAATGTTATTTTCACACTTGGTGAACAAGGTATGATGATCTATGAAAATATCCGTGGCAAATTAAAAAAAGAAAAGATCAGTACGAAAGCAAGAAAAGTAGCAGACGTCTCAGGCGCAGGTGATACAGTAATTTCAACTATCGCTGTTTGTCTTTCAGGCGGAGCTAGTCTGCGTGATTCTGCAGTAATCTCAAATTTCGCAGCAGGCATAGTAGTACAGGAAGTAGGCATTGTACCGGTAAATAAAAAAGAACTAATTGAAAATATTATTAAAAGTGGAAAATGATATTAAACATAAATAATATATCCGATGTACGAAGCAGAATCAAAAGTGAAAATAAGAAACTTGTTTTCACAAACGGGTGCTTTGATATAATTCATAAAGGACATGTATCTTATCTGAATCAGGCGAAACTTATGGGAGATTATTTAATTGTCGGATTAAATTCTGACAAGTCGGTTAAAAAACTCAAAGGTGATGACAGACCGGTAAATAATGAAAATGACAGAGCATTTATTTTAGATAATTTGAAATCCGTTGACTTTGTAATTATTTTTAATGAAGATACTCCTTATGAACTTATAAAACTCATCGTACCGGATTACCTGGTAAAAGGCGGAGACTGGAGGAAAATTGATATTGTAGGTTCTGACATTGTAACTGCAGCCGGCGGTAAAGTACTCAGCTTAAATTTTATAAATAATTATTCCTCAACCGGTATAATTGAAAAGATCAGAAAACACTAACTAGTTTAGATCTGTTTATTCAGATTGAACAATATGTCCAAAGAAGAAAATAATCCCGATATTACTGACAGCTCTGACAATAAAGAGAATTCTGAAATTCAGAATATTGCTGAACAGACTCCTAAGAAAAAGAGTGTGATCAGAAAGATATTCAGTGTCTTTAAATTTGTAATCATTTTCTTTGTTGTTCTCATAATTGGAATATTTATTTTTATTCAGACTGACATGTTTTCCAATCTCGCACTTGATATTGCTTTAGATAAACTAAATGAATCATTAGCAGAAAAAGATGCTGTGATACATGCAGAATCTCTTAACGGAAATATTTTAAAAGGTTTTACTCTAAATAATGGCAGCATAAAGATCAAAGGAGATACTCTTCTAAAATTCAATTCACTCAGCGCAAAATATAATATCATAAAACTTCTTTCCAAAGAAATATTTGCACGTGAATTAATATTGAGAGAACCGCAGATAAATGTGACAAAGATCCGGGATAATAATGACAGTTTAAAATGGAACTTCGAATATTTTCTTGAATCTGAAGATAAGGAAGAGGACACAACTACATCAGAATTTGACTGGGGAATTACTGCCGAAAATTTTACTATTGAAAACGGATTTATCAGAATATTAGAAAATAAAAATTCAGATAAACCTATCAGAGAAATTAAAATGAAGCAGATCGATACTTTTAATGTTTCAGAATTTGATCTATCAGAATTGAATCTTAATCTCTCCGCAAAATATTTCCCTGATGAAAAAGATGTGAATATCAGTAAACTGAATTTTAAGACTAATTCTGATTTTAATCTGAATCAACTTTCCCTGAAAGCAAATATAAATGTAAAAGATACTATCACAGATATTTCTAAACTAAATCTCATTACCGACAGATCAAATATTCTTATAGACAAGATCCGATTGGATGATCTAAATGCATTGGAGGGAATAGAATATGAAGAGTTTGAAAAAAAGGACGCCAAAATTAATATTCAGGCAAATCCTATAAATGCTGATGATGTGAGTTTCTTTTTACCTCAACTGGATTTTATTGACAGTACTATAAGTTTTCACTTAATAGCTGAAGATGCATACGGAGATCTTAAGCTTAAGAAATTTGATATTACTACTGAAAAATCTGAATTTCATTTTACAGGAAATTTAAAGAACCTGCATATACCGGAGTCACTTTATATAAATGTTTCCGGAAAAGATATTTCTATAGATCCAAGAGATACAAGGATAATGGTTCCCGGTCTGCCGATTCCGGATTATTCACATCTGGGTGTTGTGACAATTCCAGAATTGAGATATACTGGAAAGCCGGATAATTTTGAAACTGATTTTGATATTATTTCCTCAGCAGGTAAAACTTATGGTAACATGAAAATGGATCTGCGCGGAAATGAAATTGTATATAAAGGAGACATCAAAACTTCAGCCGTAAATCTCGGAAAGATCTTTAAGGAAAAAGATCTCGAAGGAAGTATCAGCGGTGAGTTTATTATAGAAGCAAAAGGTTTTGATTATAAAAAAAATTCAGGCAGTCTGAAATATCGTTTGGTCTCGACAAAATTCTATGGATTGAATATTGCAGCATCTGAAGGGAAAATATTATTTAACAGAGGCAATCTGAATCTTGATGTCAGCATTCAATCAAACCTTGTTACCGGAAAGACAAAAGGTAAACTAAATATTTCAAATCCAAAAAATCTATCTTATGATCTGACAGGTACAGTTTCAAATCTGGATCTTCAGGTAATTACAAAAGATCCTGAAATGAAAAGTAATCTGACATTTGATTTTGATGTAAACGGCAAAGGAATTTCCCCGGATGATATAGCAGGCAGTTTCAAGATCGATCTTAAGCCGTCTGAATTCGGTGGATTTAACTTACCTTCCACACCTATATTAGCTGACATTGATCAAAATGGTAACATTCGTAAGATCTCATTAAAGACTGACTTTGCCGATGTGGAAGCTGACGGATATTTTCAGTTCACAAAACTTCTTGATCTTGTAATAGAAAATTCGGAAAAGATTTCGAATAGTATAACTGATAAATTTTTTCCGGACACATCGGGAATTCAGCCGGTGATCACTGAAAGCGGATATGTAATTGATTGCAATAATTATTATATGAATTATACTGTCAATGTCAGAGACCTCGAACCTATATATTCATTAATAGGTGATACAATTATTTTCAATGGAGATTTGAAAGGAAGTATCTCAGATAGCTGCGGTCTGTTTACTTTTAATACTAACGGAAAGATCAGCAATTTTGCATACGGCGATTCTTTGTTTATTCTAAAAGATGCAAATCTGAATTTGTTTATGAGAAATGATTTAAATACAAATGACATGAATAAATTTTATACTGACATTACTTTACATTCCAATAAAGTCATTGCAGCAAAAAATAAATTTGATTCTGTATTCACAAAAATAAATTTTTTCAATAATAACAATCAGGTTTTTCTAACAGCAAATAGAGACACGACTATAAAATTATATACAAACCTTTCATTAAAAGATTCTGCTTTGTTTGTGTTTGATTCATTGTCTGTCAAATATCATGATATGAATCTGGCAAACAATTCTGACCTTATCATAAAATATACTAAAGTTGACAGTTCTCAGATCTTTGATTTCAGAAAATTCGTTGTCAACAGTTTAAATCAAAAGGTTACAGTAAACGGTTTTTATTCTTTGAATGACAGTAGTAATATAAAAGTCAGTGCTGATAATATAAAAGTTTATACTATACTGAAATTAATTAAACCGGGTGAAGACTTTGATACAGTGGACGTTATAAAAGGAAATTTAAGAAGGACATTACTTACATATAAGGGTATGCCGGACAATATTGATCTTAGTCTTGAAACAAACTCCGATGTATTAGCGATTGGCCAAACCAAAATAGGCAGACTTGATGCTTTTGTAGATTATAAAGATGAAGTAATAAAAAGTGATGTTGCTTTTTACAATATAAATAACGCAGGTAATTTCAAACTCACCGGAACATTTCCTTTTCTTAACAAGGCTAAGGATGAATATAATGATACAGTTGTCTATAATAAAAAACGCTCAGAATCAGACGTAAATATTTCCGCAAAAGCAGACAACTTTCAGCTAAAGATTTTTCAGCAGCTGCTTCCATACACCAAAGATCTGGAAGGAATTCTTGATGGGGAGATAAAACTGTTAGGAATAACATCAGATCCTCAGTTAACAGGAGATATGAATTTAAATAAAGGTAAATTTTATGTAACACTTACCAAGATGAGATATGATTTTGATGCGGGAATATCAACAGGAAATAATAAGATTCTTATTAATAAATCAAAAATATTTGTTCCGGAAGATCCAACAAAATTTATTGCAATTACAGGTTATGTCGATCTTACCGATCTGAAAATGAATGATATTGATTTGAATATGTCTGGAGATGTAAAAGCATTTGACAAAGATAACGGACCTACTGAACTTGGAATATCAGGTGACTTGTGGATTGGCAGCGGAAGTCCGTCCTTAAAGATAAAAGGAAATTCCGATAGGATAGATCTTACAGGAAATTTAACTCTTATCAGAGGAAATATTGTATTCAATCCTTTTGTACAGGAAGCTTATAATATTTATTCTGATGATTTTGAATATGGAGTTATAATAGATTCGTTAAATTATAATAACGAATTTGTAAAAAGAGTTTTAAAAAATTCATCGGATAGTGTAGTTATAATAAAGGGACTGAATCTGAATCCATTTCAAAAAGTCCTTTATACAGATAATAATAAAAACATAAAATATCAGCAGAGAGAGAAATCAGGTTTATTTTTTTATGATCTGTTAGTTACAACTTCAGGCAATGTTTTCTTAAAGTTTTTAGTTAATGAAAAATCTCAACAGGAGTTTTTTGGTGAAATTAAAACAAGACTTCAGGTTGACAACAAGGAAAATTATCAAATGTCCGGCAGAGGGGAAGTCACTTTAGGTAATAATTGCTATTATAAATTCTTCAGAAAATTTGATGCGACAGGTAAAGTTATTTTTAACGGACCTTTAACAAATCCGATGCTCGACATTGATGCTAAATACAAAGGTTATACATCTGTTGATATCGGCGGATCAGGTGAACAGTATATAAATGAAGTAGTGATAGATATGAATGTAACAGGAGAAGCAAAGAATCCAGTTTTGACAATGAACTTAGAAAGAAACGGGACGAGAGAGTCAGGCAGTAACGCAACAAGTGACGCCATTTCATTTTTACTATTTGGTAAATTCAAAGATCAGTTATCATTCAGCGAAAGTTCCAGCTTCGGTGCTTCACTCGGTGCTTCTGTGTTGTCAAATTATGTCACAAATTCACTTGAGACTGTACTTCCATTTCTCATAAATACCGATGTAAATTATATAGATTCCAAGACAGGTTCTATTGCAGAAAATACTGATATAAGATTTACAGCAGCTATAGGCGGAGCGGTTATCCGGTTCGGAGGTCAGATATTTAAAGGAATAGCAAATACAGATATAATAATAGATTACCCGGTCAGTAAAATGTTAAATTTGAAAAGCTTATCAGATGATCTTGTCTTAAGAGTAGAAAGAGTCTACGATCCGTTTTCTTCAGCATCCACAGATGCATCAGTTGTATCAGGTACGAGAGCAGGTGCATTGATTTATTATAGAATTAAATTTTAAAAATATTAATACTCAGGAAAAAATACTCGAGCTTTTAAATAAAAACAAAGACACTTCTTTTAAGGTAAATTCAATTTTAAAAAAACTGAATCTTAAACCATCTCAGAGAGAAACTCTTAAAAAACATCTGCATAAACTTGTAAATGAAGGAAGTATACAGCGGGATAGAAAATATTACAGTTTGAATACTGGAAATAAACTTGCAGAGCCAATTGTTAAAAAATCTTCTGATAAAAAAAGCGGCAGCAAGAATCTTAGGTTTAAGACCGACAGCAGTAACAAAGGCAGATTAAAGGTCAGCGGTTATAAATTCGAAAAAACTGCAGACATAAATAAAGAAGATATCACTGGTGAAATTGATTTTGGAAAAGACGGGAGACCAGTTATTAAAGTTAAATCTGAAAGTGATGAGATTAAAATTTATAATATAAAAAGCTCCAGGACGTATGCCCATAAGATCGGTGATATTGTAAAATTCAACTCTCTTAAATCTGATGAAGGAAATGATGCAGAGATTATTGAAATTGTCACTCATATTAAAAAATTTGTCACAGGAAAATTTGAAGATCACAAAAGCTACGGTCTGATATTTCCGGATTCGAGAGAGATAAAAAAGGAGATCATTGTTTCTTTCAGGGATTTTAATGAGGCAGTTCATAATGACAAAGTGTATGCAGAAATTTTAAATCCGGGGGATCATGGAGATGAATTTACTGATCTGCGTGCGAAAGTTCTTGAAGTACTTGGCAAGTCCGGAGTAAGAGGAGCGGAAGAGGTTTCAATCATGAGAAAATTCGGATTAGTAAAAGAATTTCCGAATGAAGTAATGAAGGAAGCAGAAGTTCTGAAAATAGAATATGATCCCAAAGACAGACTTGATCTCAGAGATAAAGTAATTTTTACTATCGACCCTGAAGATGCAAAAGATTTTGATGATGCTGTCTCAGTAGAGAAGATCAAAGGCGGTGGATATATACTTGGTGTTCATATTGCTGATGTATCGCATTTTGTACAGGAAGATACCGAGCTTGATAAGGAAGCTTTGCGTAGAGCTACCAGTGCATATTTGGTGAAGAACGTAATACCTATGTTACCTGAGAAAATTTCAAATGAACTTTGTTCACTGAAACCTAATGAAGACCGTCTTACTTTTTCAATACTGATCACACTTGGCAAATCTCTGAAAGTAAAAAGTTTTGAAATAAGAAAAACAGTTATCAACAGTAAAAGAAGATTTACGTATGAAGAGGCACAGAAAATAATTGAGACAGGTAAAGGTGATTTTTATAAAGAGCTGAAAGTAATGGACAAGCTTAGTAAATCAATTACTCTGGAAAGACTGAGAGAAGAGAGTCTTGATTTTGATTCAAATGAGGTGAAATTTAAATTTGATAAAAGCGGCAGTGTCGCTGAGATAGTAGTAAAGGAAAGACTAAACTCAATGCGTCTGATCGAGGAGTTTATGCTGCTTGCAAATAAATGTGCTACAGAATTTGTCGGTAATATTTCCAAAGAACAAAAAATAAATTACCCTTTTATTTACAGAGTTCATGACACTCCAAATCCTGACAAGATGAAAGAGCTTTCGGAATTTGTAAAACAGTTTGGTTATAAAATAAACGTCGAAGACAAAGAATCTCTCAGACAGCTTTTGAATGATATAGAAGGCAAGCACGAAGAATTTATTATCAATGATCTTTTTATCAGATCGATGGCAAAGGCAATTTATCAGACAAAAAATATCGGACATTACGGACTTGGGTTTAAAGATTATTCACATTTCACATCGCCTATCAGAAGATATCCTGATCTTGCAGTTCACCGATGTCTTTTTGATTATCTCAATGGCGGAAAGAAGCTACGTGAAAGAATTTTACATTATGAAAAGGTGCTTCCTGAAATCTGCAAGCAGAGTTCTATTATGGAGCAGAATGCTGAAAAAGCTGAACGTGAATCTATAAAACTGATGCAGACAGATTATATTTCAAAACATCTTGGCTCAGAATACGACGGCATAATATCAGGCATGATGCAGTACGGGATATTTGTTGAGATCATGGATATTCTGGTGGAAGGCATGATCAGATTCAGAGATATGGAAGATGACTATTATGTATATGATGAAAAAAGACATATGGCCTTTGGAAGGAGAAAAAAGAAGACTCTCAAAGCCGGACAGAAGGTCAGAATAAAAGTCATCCGGGTAAATAAAGAAAGTAAGAAAATAGATTTTGCTTTGGTGAGCTAACTCATACCGAATAAAATTTTACATTAATGTCTCCTCTGAGTCAAATGCTTATGGACTCTGAGGACTGCAAATCTAAATTTATAAATTCCCACACGATTATAAATGATAATGTCTCTAATGTCTCCGCAGAGTCAACTGCTTTTCTGACTCTGCGGAAATGTAAAATTTACTATTTAAAATTTACTATTTAAAATTTATTATTTTATAAGCATCATTCTTTTTGTCTCATTAAAATTCCCGGAAGAGATTCTGTAAAAATAAATTCCGCTGGAAAAATTACTTCCATCAAACTCAACTGAATAGCTGCCTGCATTTTGTTTTTCATTTACCAAAGTTGCAACTTCATTCCCAAGAACATCATAAACCATTATCTTCGCATTTCCCGTAACTTGCAATTTGTAATTAATTACTGTTTTTGGATTAAAGGGATTAGGATAATTTTGTGACAAAGAATAATTCTCTGCCTGAGAATTATTTGAGATTACAGAAGTCGGATTGTCTATCACAAATTTTAAATATCCCTGCGGTGCAGTAATAGGTTTTGTGACAGTTCGATTTGAATTCGATGTAGCTGAAATATAATAATAAACATTTGTACCAAGACTTTGCTGAGGAATGGTTGCTCTGAATGTATCCAAACTTCCTGTCATGGTAATTTCATTGTAAGACTGTGTCGTATCAGTTCTCCAGAAGACTTTTGCAGAGGCAACGCCTGACTTGGTTTTAATATAAGATTTCACTTCATATGGTGAAGTGGTATTCAGTGTATTATGTAATTTCGGATGTGAGAAGAATATCGGTTCGGCGACACCAATTTCTTTTGTGATACAGTGTATTGCACCGAGAGCAGAGATCATCTGACTTGCATTGAGCCCGACAACTCTGTATCCCGGAAGATTTTCCCTGTAGATCCTGAGAGCAGTAGAATCCTGAGCAAGGCCATAGATCGGAACAATAATAGTTTTGTTTACAAACACAGAATTTGTATAAGTAAAATAATTTGAACTTGGCGGATACTGACCGCCAGAGCTCGGAGGCATTGGAATCCTTACAACTTTGTAAGGTCTCCCATAACATGTCTGAAAATTATTTAATACATACTGTAAGTTTGCTTCAATCTGCGGACCGTCAGCTACTCCCGGAGGATACTGCCCTACGAGTAAGGTTTCTTCATCCAAAAGTTTTATATGCATGTCAATATGATGTATCTCATCATATGGAAGTGTATTCATTTTTATATATCTCGAAACTCCTAAGTAGCTGTTCATAATCCCGTCGATTTGAGATTCTGTCTTGGTAGGATTTTCATCTATAATAAGTTTTGATGAAAAAGCTGTGCCGTTTCCGTCAACCATTAGATTTCCTCCGGTTGCAATGAGATTATTTGGAGCAACAGTTGCTTCATAGATCGGAAGATTTGTATAATTTGCAAATGCAGTCGGAACAAGGTCGTCCTGAGCTCTCGGTCTGTTGTAGATCCAGTCTATAATTTTCAGGCTGTCGGAAATTCCCGAGTATGCAGCCCACGGACCGTAATCCCTGCACCAGACTGAATTGAACGGAGCAACAATAAATCTGAGATTCACAAGAGGTACTCCGCCACTGGTAAGAAATGTCTTTACAGAATTGGAATCACTGCAGACTATAAATACCTGACATTCATCCTGTACATAATCGACAATCTGTCTGATTATAGTAGTGTAAGAAGTCCATGCAACTATAACTCCCTGCACTTCCTCCCATTCAGCCATTGTCCTGACAGGAGTCGGCGGTGGATTTGTATTGTCAGTCGGGAAAAAATTGTACTGATAATTTTTTGAAAGTTCTTTCTCTTTATCTGTCATATAATGCGGCAAGTCCTGTGAAAAAGATTTTCCTGTCAAAGTAACAAAGAGTAGAATCAATAAAATGGATTTCATTTTTATAAGTTTATTGTTTAAAATTTTCTAATTTTTCTTAAGTGATTTATTTTAGTTGTTTTAAATTAATTCTCAATTTTTAATTATTAATTATTAAATATTAATTATTAATTAAGATAAGCATCTTCAGTATTAAGGTATCCCGCTACATAATCCGTCACGGCATCATCTATTTTATAAATCTCTTTCTTGTAGCCTGCATTTCTTAATTTAGTGATATCGGCTTTTGTATAGTATTGATATTTTTCCTGTAAAATCTCAGGCATATCAAAATATTCTATATTCTCCTTTATGTCCAGGGCTTTGAAAACCGGTTTTACAAATTCATTAAAAGAATTGGACTCACCCGTACCGATATTGTAAATACCGTTGACAATTTTATTTTCTCTGAAAAATAATGTCATCTCTATTGCATCTTTCACATAAAGAAAGTCACGACTCTGACCACCGTCCGCGAATTCAGGGTTTGCTGATTTGAATAATCTTGCCTTACCCGTTTCTTTTATCTGATGATAACATTTATTCACAACGCTTCGCATGTCTTCTTTATGATATTCATTCGGGCCATATACATTAAAATATTTTAATCCGACAATTTTATCTAGCAGCTTTAGTTTTTTTGCCCAGATATCGAACATGTGTTTTGAGTAGCCATAGCCGTTCAGAGGAACAAGTGTGTTGAGTTTGCTTTCATCATCTTCATAACCTTTCGAACCGTCACCGTAAGTTGCTGCAGATGAAGCATAAATGAATCTCACATTGTTTTCAATCGCTTTTTCACACAGATATTTTGTGTATTCATAATTATTTGTCATCAGAGAACCAAAGTCCCTTTCAGTTGTCGAACTGTTTGCGCCAAGATGAAATACCGTTTCAACTTCAAAATTTTTCATAAAGTCAGATGAAAGCATATGTCCGAAATCTTCTTTGTCAAATACATCAGCATATTTCAGATGAACGAGATTTTTCCACTTATCATCTTTTGCTGAAAATGATTTGTCACCAGATTCTTTTTCATCTTTTGTAAAATCATCCACTATGATTATATCTTCTTCTCCAAGCTGATTCAGACGCCACACTAATGCACTGCCTATAAATCCCGCTCCGCCGGTTACTACTATCATTTAAAAAAATTAAAAATTAAAAATTAAAAATTAGGAATTAAGAATTTTATAAGTTACGGGTTACGAATTACTATTAAATATTTATTATTTAAAATTTAAAATTGATCAGTGCGCTTCATACCAACTATCACCTTCACCGACTTCCACTTCAATGTTCACATTCAGAGCAATAGCATTTTTCATTTTATCTGTTACTATCTTCTTTACTTTTTCGAGTTCAGTTTTCTTTACTTCAAATACAAGTTCGTCATGAACCTGAAGGAGCATTTTGGATTCAAGTTTGTTCTTTTGAAATTCAACATAAATATTAATCATAGCTATTTTTATCATGTCTGCTGCAGTTCCCTGGATCGGCATGTTGATTGCAGCTCTTTCGTCTTCTGCTCTTGCTGCTGCATTTTGATTATTGATCTGAGGAAGATATCTCCTTCTGCCAAGAAGCGTCTCGACATAACCGTTTTCATGCGCAAATTTTTTCGTCTCTTCCATATATGTTCTGACATTTGGATACTCACGGAAATATCTCTCAATGATCTCTTTTGCTTCAGAATTTTTTATCTCTAATCTGCTGGCCAGTCCGAATGCTCCGATGCCATAAATAATCCCAAAGTTTACTTCTTTAGCTTTCCTTCTCATACCCGCTGTCACTTCGGTTTTTGATTTCAGTCCAAAGATTCGCATAGAAGTTTCAGTATGAATGTCATGATGTCTTTTAAATGCATTCAGCATATTTTCATCATTTGCATAATGTGCCATGATGCGGAGTTCGATCTGTGAATAATCGGCAGACATTATCACATAAGAATTATCCCTCGGCACGAATGCCTTCCGCAGACTTCTTCCGGCTTCAGTTCTGATCGGAATGTTCTGTAGATTCGGATCGACACTTGATAGCCTGCCTGTTGCTGCTGCTACCTGATTGAAAACAGTATGAACTCTCCCTGTCCTTGGATTAACTGCTTTCTTTAGTCCGTCGAGATAAGTTGACTTCAGCTTTGTCAGCATTCTGTAGTCAATCAACAAAGAAGCTATCTCATGCTGATATTTTAAATCCTCTAAAACTTTTACATCGGTAGAAAAACCTGTCTTGGTCTTTTTAGTCGGAGTAAGATTAAGTTTGTTGAATAAAATTTCCGCAAGCTGCTGTGTAGAATTAATATTAAACTCTTCTCCTGCGGCTGCATAAATTTTTGCTTCGTATTCTATTATAAATTTTTGTGTCTGTTTATCAATGGTATTTAAAATTCTTTCATCGACTTTAAATCCTTCGAATTCCATTTCCGAAAGTACTTTGATCAGAGGAAATTCAACAACATCACAAAGCTTCCTCATATCTAATTTACCAAGCTCATACTTTAGAATGTAATAAAGCTGAAGCGTCACATCTGCATCTTCTGCTGCATATTCACCGGCAATATCAATATCGACTTTATCCATTGAGATCTGATCCTTGCCTTTGCCGATCAGTTCCTTTATGGAAATTGGTTTATAGCCAAGGAATTTTTCTGAAAGTGCATCCATATTATGCGCGCCTTCAGGTCTGAGAATATATGAACCAATCAGAGTATCAAAAAACATATCCGATAATTCGATGCCGTAATTTCTCATCACGAGATAATCGTATTTCAGATTCTGACCTACGTATTTTATTTTTTTATTTTCGAGCAATGGCTTTACCATTTTTATAGCTGTGCTTATATCAATTCCTTTATCTGCTTCGTTTTTAGATATTTTATTATCAACATTATTCGAAGTATCAAATAAAGATATTTCCTTTTCAGCTTTACTTCCTTTTTTAAAATTCTTATCAAACATCTTACCTGTTACAGGAACATAGTATGCCTTGAATTCCTCAAATGCAAATGACATTCCTACAAGGTTAGTATTCATTGCATCGAGAGCATCTGTCTCAGTATCAAAACAAATAATGTCTTCCTTTGAAAGAAGTTTTATAAGTTCTTCAAATTCCTTTTCAGTCTTAATAATTATATAATCATGCTTTACGTCCTTAATTGTTTTTAAGACTTTATCCGGACCGGTAATATCAACTTTCGCAAAATCGGGAATACTTTTTGCAGAGGCAGCTTTTTTTGCTGAACCTTTAATCTCAGCATCTGTATCAGATTGATCTCCTGAAAATTTTCTTGTAAGTGTTTTAAATTCTAAATCTTCAAAAAGTGCAGTCAGTAAAGGTGCATCTTCGGGCTTCTTATTTAAGTTATGAAAATTAATATCAAGCGGTACGTCAGTTTTTATCGTGACTAATCTGTAAGAAAGAAGCGCTTCATTTTTTTGAGACTCAATGTTTTCTTTGAGTTTTGGTTTAGTGATCTTGTCAATGTTATTGTACATATTTTCGATCGAGCCAAATTCTTGTATAAGCTTCGCAGCAGTTTTTTCACCTATACCTTTTATTCCCGGAATATTATCAGAAGCATCTCCCATAAGACCAAGTACTTCTATTACTTTATCAGGAGGCACTCCGAATTTTTTTATAACACCTTCAGAATCTATGATCTCATTATCAGTGCCGTATTGTGTGCGGGCAGGTTTGAACATAAATACTTTATCTGAAACGAGCTGCATATAATCTTTGTCAGGAGTGACCATATAACTTATAACATCTTCTTTTTCCGCCTGCTTTACAAGTGTACCAATTATGTCATCAGCTTCATAACCTTCAAGCTCGATCATCGGAATGTTAAATGCTTTTATAACTTCTTTTACTTTTTCGATCTGCCACGGCATATCAGAAGGAATCTCATCGCGTTGCGCTTTATATGCCGGAAATTCTTTATGACGGAATGTAGGTGCAGCAGTATCAAAACAAACTGCGATGTGATCAGGACTTTGCTCTTCGAGAATCTTTAACAGGGAATTCACAAAGCCAAAAACTGCAGAGGTATTTCTTCCTTTCGAGTTTATAAGCGGATTTGATATCATAGCAAAATAAGCTCTGTATATCACTGCCATTGCATCGATAAGAAATAATTTTTCAGCCAAAGGAATTTATTTATTTTGATTATTAATTATAAAAATCCGGGTACTCTATAAGTTGAAAGTAAAATTGATTTAAACTTTATGAAGAGCGAGAAGCGGGATCTTTGTATGATACGCCATTTTTTTTGTAAGACTTCTGCTGAAAATTTTATCAAGTAAACTTCTCTTTCTGATTGCCATTGCAAGTACATCCACATCATTTGAGTTTATGTATTCGTTTATACCTTCCAGTACATTCTCTTCAGTTACAAGTGCAAGTTTAATCTTATCAGAACCAATATTATTCTTAATTTCCTCAAATGCTTTTTTATTTTTTTCTTCTGTATCTTTTCCTGTTTCTATAATATGCAGTAAAGTAATTTCGGAATTAAAAATTTCAGAAAAATTCAGGAGACGCTGAAATGAAGGCATGTTTGCTTTAATATCATCATAAGCATAGACAATGTTATCAATGGATTTATTTTTTACATTTTGAGGAATAGCAAGAACAGGAACCGGAGAATTCTCAATTAGACTGGCAGTATTACTGCCGAGTATTAATTCAGTCAGACCACTGGCGCCGTGTGTTCCCATGATAACGATATCAATGTTGAATTCATCTATAATTGATAAAGCTTCATCTACTACAAGTCCCTGTGAAACGATAGCTTCTACTTCAAATAAATTTTTACCGGTATCATCTTTATTGAAGTCCATTATTTTTTTTCTCAACTCCTCAAGATTTTCCTTTGCTGATTTTTCTTCTTCCTGATAAGCTGAAAGATAGATCTCGGCAGGCATATTGGGATCAACTAACTGCACACTGTATGCATGAAATAGAATAAGTGTACCATTAGTTTTTTTTGCTATATCAATTGCTAAATTCAGAGCATTATCCGCATTTTGGGAAAAGTCTGTAGGGAATAGAATATTTTTCATAGCTGATTAAATTTTATGAAAATTCTTAAAAAAAAAGCTTTTTTACAATTGAATAATTTTTAACAATCAATTTACATAAATGCCTGTAAAATCATTATTGAAAAATTTAATAATGTTATTGTAATAGTTGAATTTAGCTGGTGAATAAATTTTTTAACTGATACACAAATAAATTAAATAATTAATACTTTGGAATTCATTTTCGATTAAATAAAATATTTTTAGCTTTGAATTTATTAATTCATACTTTAAACAGAAAACTGTATTTTTGGAATGCATTAAAAAATATTTTACATCGCTATAAAATTAAAATTTAGTATGATATAAATCATTAAATAATATTATGCTAAACAATATTTTAAATAAAATTAATAATTTACCTTTTATTTATTAACTTAAATTTATTAAATGAAAATTTTACTTACTATTCTATGCATAGTTTTGATCACGGGAATTTTATCAGCTCAGACATTTGACGAAAAAAATGGAACTGAAATAACTAAAAATTCAAAGTATCTGAAAGATCTAAAAAAGCTAAAAGATCTGAAAGATCCCAATAGTACTAAGGAAAATACAAGTAACAAAGATCCGGATGAAAATGAGGAGGACGGCACCGGAAAAGTCTGGGGCTATGCATTCGGTGATTTCTTTTATAAAGCCGGAGGCGACTCTACCATTTCTCTTTTAGATTATACTAATTATCCTAAAGATTATAATTCATTTGACTTCAGAAGAATTTATCTCGGTTATGATCATAACATCAGCAGGTATTTCTTTACAAGATTTGTTCTTGCTTATGACGGGAATGATGTACTTCCTAATTTAAAAAACGCAGTGCTGATAAAGGATGCATTTCTTGCATGGAAAGAAATATTTACCGGATCTACACTTACTATCGGATTACAGCCCACTCCTTCATATTCATTTATTGAAGAAAAAATATGGGGTTACAGGTCTGTTGAAAAGACTATTATGGATCAAAGAGGAATCGCAGGCTCAAGAGACCTTGGAGTCATGCTTAACGGAAATTTTGATGAGAAAAAAAATTACGGATACTATTTTATGATAGCAACCGGATCAGGTGTCAGAAAAGAGGTAAACAAATATAAAAAGTATTACGGAATGCTGTCCGGTAATTTTGCAGATAAAAAGATAACAGCAGATATTTATGCTGACTTTGAAAATGTAAACGATAATAATGACAGATATACTTTTAGTTCTTTTCTTGCTTATTCAGTGGAATCATTTTCAATAGGACTGGAAGGATTTTTCCAGAGAAATAAAATATTCAACTCGGTCACAAATAATACAGATCCAATGGGATTAAGTTTGTTTGCTACAGGAAATATTAGTGAAAATAAATTCAGATTTTTTTCGAGAATTGATTATTATAATGAAAATACAACAACTGCCCAAAGAGGATTTAATCAATATTTTGTAACGGCAGGAATTGATTTTATGCCGCATAAGAATGTTCACCTGATGCCGAATATCTGGCTGAATGCTTATTCACAGAAAAATTCATCTGCAGCGGGATTGAAGACAGATGTAGTACCGAGGATCACTTTTTATTATGACTACAGATGAAGAATCAATTACTTATTAAAAATTACTAATTAAGTATTACTAATTAAGTATTACGAATTTCGAATTATGAGTTAGAAATTACGAGTTACGAAATTTGAATTACGAGATACGAATATCAACTTAGGACATATGAATTATGAGATACTTTTTAATTAGTTACAATTTAAATTTATCGAAAAAAAATAATAAATTTTTCAGTGAAATTATTTGACACAAAATCTAAATTTTTAATAGCATGTTTCAGAATAATTCATAAGTAAT
>Ga0209477_1000923_pt1 | contig 18151 bp, 18 predicted proteins | sample KloWWTupernatant_FD_187180 | JGI IMG/M metagenome (GOLD analysis project Ga0209477, IMG submission 187180) | Active sludge microbial communities from Klosterneuburg, Austria, studying microevolution and ecology of nitrifiers - Klosterneuburg... | ecosystem: Engineered > WWTP > Aerobic digester >... | reverse complement strand
GGCCAGGATTGCCGCGCCCAGCAGGATAGCCTGCAGCATCGCCGAGCTGGCGAGCAACCAGAGGCCGGCGGCGCGCTCGCGGACGTGAAGCAGGATGCCGCCGAGGCTGTTCACGGCAAGTATGCCAGCGCCAAGGTAGGCCATTCGCAGGAGTTCTGCCTTATCCCCGACGCGAACAACGCCCCCGAGCGCGGGAAAGCTCAGTTCGACTACCTGCGGCAGCCCGGGGTATTCGGCGAAGACATACCCGCCCAGCACGGCACAGAGCAGGGCTGACGCGCTGGCGGCAATTATCGCGACGCGATCGCGCCAGAAAGGCAGCGCCGCGAGTCCCGTCGCCTCACTCCGCTGGACGTGCGATTCCACGGGGCCGAGTGCGGCGCGAGCCTGGATCTCCTCGGCAAACGCGGCCTGGTCGAGCACCGTGATCGCGTACGACTCGTCGTTCGTGACCACGTACAGGAGCTCATCTGGCGCGGAGTGGGTCGAATAGAAGAGGGTATATCCCACGCGCTTCACGTCCGCGCCGCCGACGTGGCAGCCCCACCAGTTGAGGCCGCTGACGTGGGCCTCATCGAGGGTGCGGCCGGGAACCATCCGCTGGATGGCCTCTATCGGCACGATGAGCCGCCGGAATCCCCAGCGAATGGTCATCGTGTCCCGGTCGATGTGGTAGGCGAGGGTGAACAGACTGTAGGACCAGTTGGCGAAGACGAAGGCCAGGACCGCGCAGACGGCAGCGACCGCCCACGCGAGGAAGGTCTTGAACTCGGCCTCGGCTCCGCTGGCGGTCCGGAAGGCCAGGCCGGCGGCAATGGCGGCCCAGAGGGTGAAGCCGCTGCCGGCGATGACGCCGAGCGCGCGTGGAGGCCTGAAAACGACTGGGGCTATTTGGTTACGCGTGCGCGTGCCGGCGTGCACCAATTCCGGTACTTCTCGCTTTTCCCGCGGATGCAATCGTAGAAGAGATCGCTGAGCTGGCTGGTAATCGGCCCCGGCCGTCCGGTGCCAACGGGGCGCCGGTCAACCTCAACGACCGGCGTGAGGTGGGCGGCCGTGCCCGTCATGAAGACCTCGTCCGCGATATACAGTTCCGTGCGGTCGATTTCGCGCTGGAGAATCGGCACGCCGAGCTCGTTCGCGGCCAGCTCCATCACGCTCCGCGCGGTGATGCCCTCGAGTACGTTGTCGGCGGGCGTGGGGGTGATGAGCCGGCCATCGCGCACCATGAAGATATTCTCGCCGCTGCCTTCGGAGACGTGTCCGTTCTCGTTGAGCATGATGGCTTCATCAAAACCGTTGGCGTTCGCTTCGCTCTTCGCCAGGGCGCTGTTCACGTAGATGCCGGTTACCTTGGCGCGCGGCGGAATGCCGGTGTCCTGGACGCGGCGCCAGGTGCTGGTATGGCAGCGGGCCACTTCGGGGAGGTAAGCCGGGAACGGGGTGAGAAAGATGAGCGTGTCGCTTTCCAGGTTGTGCAATCGCACTCCCAGCTGCTCGCTCGAAAGGTAGACCATCGGACGCAGATAGACGTCCTCGGTGAAGCCGCTGCGTTCAACCAGCTCGACCGCGATTTCGCAGAGCTGATCGACCGCCTGGTGCATCTGGAGCGTGAGGATCTTGGAACTCTGGCCGAGGCGCTCGAAATGTTCGCGCAGGCGAAACAGGTAGGTCGTCTGGTCGTCGTCGTTCCAGTTGCCGCGGATGCCTTCGAATACCGCCGTACCGTAGTTGAACGCGTGGGTCATGACCCCGATTTTCGCCTCGCTCAGCGGGACGATATTGCCCTGGAAGTACGCGTACGGTGTCGGCATGGCTCTCCTCTGCCCGGCAGTCCGGGTGTAGTGCTCAGTATAGTCCGGGGCGCGGTTCCGTCCCCCCGGGGTTCAGGGCGCGGCCGGCGTACGGCTGAAAAACGTCGGGTCTTTGCACTCTGGGATGGTCGGTTCAAGAGAGGCGAGGCGGCGCCGCGCCTCGTCCGGGGGCGTGGGTGGCGGCGTGGTGACCAGTGAGGTCGGGTCGCTGATCGCCGATTCGAGATAGGCTACGAATGCCGTGTTGTATTCCGCCAGGTCGGCGGGCGGGTTGAGTGCCCGCATCTCATCCGCGAATTCCTCGACCACTTTCGCGATGTCCGCGGCGGTGGTCTTGCTCAGGAGGGCGTTGGAGAAGTTGCTTGTCCCGATGCAAACCGCCCGCAAGTAGTCCTCATCGCTGCCCGCCGGACCTGAGGGACCGGCCGGGGAATCGTCATCGTCCCCGCACGCGGTCATGGCAAAGCCGGCCGCAGCGAGGGCAAGGAGCATGAGCAACCGTCTCATGGAATCCCATGCTACAACGCGCCATGGTTCAGGCGAGTTCAGAGCAGGAGGCGCCTGGGGGCTGACCGTGGCTCTCGCCGCCAGTTGTGCACCAGATACCGCTTCTCACCGTCCCGCTCGACAATCTCAATCCGGCAGCGTCCGCTTGCGCCGGCGATGGCGGCGGTCTGTCGCCGCCAGGCGCCGAGGGCAGCTGCATCCGAGAGGGTGAAGACCGCCGGGAACTCCTCCAGCGCGCCGAACATAGCGTCGCCCAGGACTGCCAGCCAGCCGAGACAGATCTCCGCCAGCCCGAAGTGGAAGTCCCGGTCGCCGAACGTCATGAGCACCCGATCCGGCCCGGATTCGTTCCCGGCCGTAAGCAGCGTCGAGCCAAAGTGCGAAAGCGAGAGGTCAGTCGCCACCCGGTAGACCGGGCCCAGCGTCTCGTGGGCGGCAAGCACTTCCGCGGCGCGGAAGGCATGAAGGCGGAACTCGGTCGCGTGGACGTCTGCGGCAAGGCTGACCCCGCCGCTATCGAGCCACGCCTGCCACTCCGCTCCGCCGTCGCGGAGCACGTAGAGCATCGACGCCTGGTAGTCGGCGGCGGCCCTCACCAGGGCGATGGCCGCGACGTAGTTGCCCCATTCGACCGCATGCAGGGCATCGAGCCGTGCCAGCCACGCGCGCGACCAGAGGCCCAGTGAGGCCGCGAGAAGCTGCGTCCGGGACTTCGCACCGGTCGAAGCCGCCGCGATAGCCCCCTCCAGCTCGAGTCCATGGAGCACAAGGTCGCACTCAGCGCCGAGCAAGAATCCCGTCTGGCGGTGGGCATCCGTGCTCCCCTCCGAACCCGCGGGGGGCCGCGGCGCACGCGTGGCGCCCGGTGTCACCCGCGGCGGGGAGACCCGGTGCTCGCTCATTCCTCGCCGTCCTCGTCTTCGTCGTCTTCGTCGTCTTCATCGAGGCTGGCGTAGTAGGCGCGCAGCTCTTCGAGCAGGGCACGCTGCCTCGCGCGCGAACGCTCGTCGGCGAAGCTCGTGTGCAGCACCCAGTTCAGCACCAGCGGGTCGAGCCGGACCTCGGGCGCCGCATCGACGAGGTCGAGGGCATGGTCCAGGTAGTGACGTTCCCAGGCGTGGAATGTCTCGATCGCGGACGCCTCCCCGAACGGCTCGCCGAGGCGTTCGTCCGGGATTTCGTGGAGCACGGCAAACAACGCCCGCAACGAGACCCGCAGCCCGGCCTCGGCATCCGCCAGGGCCGCTTCCCCGCCGTCCACTGCCTCGCACGCGAAGCGGGGCGGCTCGGCTGGCGCGCCCGCCAGCCAGCGGCGAAGCGCGGTCGCACAGGCCTCCTGGCTCGCCGCGAAGTGCGCCACAAGCTGCGCAACAGTCCCGCCGGTCCCCTCGATCATGCGGGCGGTGCCGCCGTCGGGAAGGGAAGTGACGATGTGGAGCGTCGTGGCCTGGTCGAACATCAGGCGGTCGATGATGGCCCGGAGCTCCGGCGTCATCTCAGTGCCGCGCTCGCGGCGGGCGCCGTTCGGTCCGTGCTCGTGGGCGGGGGGCCGCCTCGCGGACAGGCCGGGGCCCGAGCTGCTTGATGGAATCCCAGCCCGCATACGCCGCCGCGGGGCCGAGCTCGGCCTCGATCGCCAGCAGCCGGTTGTACTTCGCTGTCCGTTCGCTCCGGGCCGGCGCACCGGTCTTGATCTGGCCGGCGCCGGTCGCCACGGCGAGGTCGGCGATGAACGTGTCCTCGGTCTCGCCGGAGCGGTGACTGATGACGGCCGTCCAGCCGGCGCGCTGGGCGGTCTCAATCGCCTCCATCGTCTCCGTCAGCGTGCCGATCTGGTTGAGCTTGATCAGCACCGAGTTCGCCGACTTCTCGCCGATCGCCCGGCGGATACGCTCCGGGTTGGTCACGAGCAGGTCATCGCCAACCAGCTGACAGCGGCTGCCAAGCTTCGCGGTGAGTGCCGCCCAGCCTTCCCAGTCATCCTCGGCAAGGCCGTCCTCGATCGACCGGATGGGGTACTTCTCCACCCACGACGCCCAGTGCTCGACCATCTGCTTCGAGGTGAGCACGCGCTTTTCCTTCGCGAGGGCGTACTTCCCCTTCGCGAAGAGCTCCGTGCTGGCCGGGTCCAACGCGATCACGATGTCGCTCCCGGGCTTGTAGCCGGCCCGCTCCACCGCCTCCAGCACCGCCTGCACCGCTTCCTCGTTTCCGGGCAGCGAAGGAGCGAACCCGCCTTCATCACCAACTGAGGTGATCGCGCCGCGGTCGTGGAGCACGGCCTTCAGCGCCTGGTACACCTCCGCGCCCATGCGGAGCCCTTCGCTGAACGTCTCGGCCCCAACCGGCATCACCATGAATTCCTGGAAGTCGGTCGAGTCCGGCGCATGCTTCCCGCCGTTCAGGATGTTGAACATCGGCACGGGCAGGCGGTGGGCGGAACTCCCGCCGAGGTACCGGTACAGCGGCAGGCCAAGGGAATCGGCAGCGGCCCGGGCGACAGCGAGCGAAACACCGAGGATCGCATTCGCGCCAAGCTTGCCTTTGTTGGGCGTGCCATCCATCTCGCAGAGCAGCCGGTCGATGACGCGCTGCTCAGTCGCGGGAAACCCGCTAAGGCCCTTCGCGACAACGCTGTTGACGTTCTGGACCGCCTTGAGCACGCCCTTGCCGCCATAGCGCCGTCCCCCGTCGCGCAGTTCGACCGCCTCGTGCGCGCCCGTGGAGGCCCCGGAAGGCACCATCGCTTCGCCCATCGCGCCGTCGTCGAGGCCGACAGCCACGTACACGGTGGGATTGCCGCGAGAGTCGAGGACTTCGCGCGCCTGGATCTGCTCGATGAACATGTCTGCTCCTTGGCCTGGCCGGCGGTCTAGCCGCGGACCTCGGGCGCGTCGCTCAGGGGAATGAGCGCGTCCGGGCTCGCGAGGTAGTCGATGTAGAGGATCCCGTTGATGTGGTCGATCTCGTGTTCGAGCGCTTCCGCCATCAGGTCGTTCTCCGACTTGATGCGGACTTCCTTGCCGGAATAGGGGTCGATGCCCTGCGCGACAACCTTCACCGAGCGCGTGATCTCGCCACGGTAGCCCGGCACCGAAAGGCAACCCTCGTCCACGCGCCGCTCTCCGGAACGCTTCACGATCTCCGGGTTGATCAGGGCGATGGGCTCCTTGTCCCCGACATCGATGACCACAACCCGCAGGGAGACACCGATCTGGGGAGCCGCGAGGCCCACCCCGGGCGCGTCATACATCGTCTCCCACATGTCTTCGATGAGCTTATGGATCGACTTATCGATGGTCCGGACGCGCCGGGCCTTTTCGCGGAGGACCGGGTCGCCTGCGCGCCGGATGGGGATGATTGCCAAAGCTCTGCTCCCTGGCAGGGTGGATGGCGGTTGCCGCACGGTAGTGTATCTCGCACGGGCGGTTAACGCGCACGTTGCGGCCGACTTAGTGTAGAACCTACACTAAGTCCGATGGTCACCCCTCGCCCGGGACGCTGGGCTCTCATCGTCATTGGGAGCGGCATTTCCGGATTGTTCGTTGCCCTCGAAGCCCGCCGCCTTGGCCCTGTCCTCGTGCTCACCAAGGGCAGCATTGATGACTGCAACACCCGCTGGGCGCAAGGCGGCATCGCGGCGGCAGTCGGCCCCCTCGACACCCCCGAACAGCACCTCGCCGACACGATCGCCGCAGGCGCCGGCCTCGTCGATGAAACGGCCGCGCGCATCCTCTGTTACGAGGCTCCCGCCCGCATCCGCGACCTCATCCGCTACGGCGTCGCATTCGATTCCCTTGGCGGCGAAGTCGCACTCGGCCGCGAAGCCGCCCACAGCCGTTCGCGCATCCTCCATGCCGGAGGCGACCGCACCGGGGCGGAGATCGAGAACGCGTTGACCGCGGCCGCCCAGGACCCCTCCATCACCATCCTCGACCACACCCTTGCGACTCGCCTGATGGTCCGCGATGGCCGGGTCGCCGGCGTCGAGGCAGTGGCACTGCAAACCGGCGCCGCGGAAACGTACGAAGCCGACAACGTGCTGCTGGCGACGGGCGGCGCCGGGCAGCTCTACTCGCACACCACCAACCCGGAGGTGGCGACTGGAGACGGCATCGCCCTCGCCTTTGACGCGGGCGCGGAAATCGCCGACATCGAGTTCTACCAGTTCCACCCGACCGCCCTCTGCGTACCCGGGGTGCCCACCTTCCTGATCTCCGAAGCCGTGAGAGGCGAGGGCGCCACGCTGCGCAACGCGGGCGGCGAAGCCTTTATGTCGCGTTACCACCCGCTCGGCGACCTGGCGCCCCGCGACGTTGTCGCCCGCGCGATTGTGGCGGAAATGCGCCGCGAGCGGGTGGAAAGCGTGGCCCTCGACTGCACCGGGCTCAAGTCGGTCGACCTGGCCGCCCGCTTCCCCGCGATCTTCGCCTTTTGCCAGCAGGTAGGCATCGACATGCGCCACGACCCGATCCCGGTCTCGCCGGCAGCCCACTACCTGATGGGCGGCGTGAGGACCGATACCGACGGACGGACGACGTTGCCCGGGCTCTACGCCTGCGGCGAAGTCGCCTGCACCGGTGTCCACGGGGCGAACCGGCTCGCCAGCAACTCGCTCATGGAGACCATCGTGTTCGGCAAGCGCGCGGTCGAGCACATCGCCGCCGGAGCCGGGGGCTCCGCGCTGAAAACCGCATCCGTGCTCCCGGCCCGGGCGCCGGAGACGGCCGCGCCGTCCCACGCCGCCCTCCAGGCCCTTATGTGGGACGGCGCCGGGATCGAACGCACCGGGACAGCGATGCAGGACGCGCTCTCCGCGATCGACCACTGGCCCGCGGCCACCGGCGATGTGACCCGCCCGGGGTTCGAGCGGCGCCAGATGACCGTCATGGCATCACTGATGCTGCGGGCCGCGCTCGCCCGCACCGAAAGCCGCGGCGGCCACTACCGCGGCGACTTCCCTGAAACCGACGACGCGCACTGGAAACGACAGCAGGTGTTTGTCCGTGATCACTGAACCTCCCGCTCCCGGCGTCATCCGGGATGCCGCGGCCGCGGCCCTTGCGGAGGATCGGGCTGCCGACGATGCCACCACCCTCGCGACGGTCGCTCCAGACCTTCGGGGAACGGCGCGGTTCCTCGCCAAACAGGATGGCGTGCTCGCGGGGATGGGGATCGCGCTGGAAACCTTCCGCCAGGTGGACCCCTCGGTCACGCTCACCGTGCTGGTCCCGGAGGGTGGCCGGTTTTCGAAGGGTGACGTCATCGCCGAGGTGAGCGGGCCGGTGCGCGCCATCCTCCAGGGCGAGCGGGTTGCCCTCAACTTCCTCCAGCGCCTCTCTGCCACTGCGACGCTCACCCGGGCCTTCGCCGATGCCGTGGCGGGCACCCGCGCCACAATCCTGGATACCAGGAAGACGACCCCCGGGCTCCGCGACCTGGAGAAGTACGCCGTCCGCTGCGGGGGCGGCACCAACCACCGCCGCGACCTCTCCGCGATGGCGATGATCAAGGACAACCACCGCGAGGCGCTCGCCCGCGAAGGGCTGACGCTCGCCGAAGGTGCCGCCGCTATCCGCGCCCGGACACCCGGGATCGCCGTCGAGATCGAGATCGACGCGCTCGACCAGCTCGAGGCGGCACTCGCCGCGAAACCCGAGTGGGTCCTGCTCGACAATATGCCCCCGGCGGCCATGGCCGAAGCGGTCAGGCTATCGCGGGGGCGGACGAAGCTCGAGGCGAGCGGCGGCGTGAACCTCCAGACGGTGCGCGCCATCGCCGAAACCGGTGTCGATGCCATCTCAGTCGGAGCGCTAACCCACAGCGCCCGGGCGCTCGATATCAGCCTCGACCTGGAGTTCTGAACGGTCAGCGCAGGCCGATCTCACCGAGGAAGCCGATAGCGCCCCGCACCGCGGCGTCATCCTGGTGCTGGTTGATCTCGAGGGTATAGGCCGGCAGATGGCGGATGCCCGCGACCACGTAACCCCACTCGACATCGCCATCTCCGGGAGCCCGGTGGTCACCGATGCCGAGGACGTCGTGCAGGTGCGCCCCGACGCAGCGTGAGCTCCACCCGGCAAGCCAGTCGTGGCGGTCGATGAAGCCGAGCCGGTGCAGTACCTCGGCGTGGCCAACATCGTGCCAGTACCCGGCCTGGGCCGGGTCAAGCCCCTCGAAGACCTGTTCGTACTCCCCCGGGTGGGGGATCTCGTGATAGTGGTACCGGTTTTCGATGCCGATGGTCACACCGTGGCACTCGGCCCGCCGCACCAGCTCGACCAGCGAATCGCGCGCCTGTGCCAGGTGCGGTTCGGCAAGCTCGCGGCGCTGCCGGATCGCGGTCTCCCGGATCTCCTCAAACCGCGACGCATCAAACTGGCCTGCATCGAACATCCGGCGGAGCTGCAGCTCTTCATCGAACTGTTCGGCAACATCGCCAACGTGCCCGAGGTGCACAACCAGCCTCGTGGCACCGATGCGGGCGCATAGGTCGATGCTCTTCGCCGCATAGTCGATCGCCGCCCGGCGCTCGTCCGCGTCCAGTGCCGCCAGGTTGCAGTGCGAGTTGCCCCGACCGTTCGAGTGCCGCACCCATGGCGCGGGCTGGTGGACGGACGTGACCGGGAGCGCCGCACTCTCAAGGATGCGTTCGACCTTCTCCATCGGCGTCGAGTGACTGATCTCGATCGCCTGGTAGCCCGCGTCCCGAGCGTAGCGGGCAAAGGCGGCGCCATCGGCAAAGCGTTCCTGCTGGGCATACATGGTCGAAAGCGCGAGTGGCTTCATTCCGGGTTGGTCTCTCCTGGGGTGGGCTGCCTCGCCGCCGCGACGGCACCGAGGCTCGCATGCCGGGCGGCGAGGAGCAGCGCCGGCGCGGCAAGCGCCGCGGCCATGCTCAGCCAGATCCCCGCAAGGTCATCCTTTCCAAGGACCGGGACAGCGAGCCCCGCCACCAGCCCGGCGAACAGGCAGAGCGGCAGGTTCATCAGCCCCGCCCGCCCCCGTGTCGCGATAGAAAGCGCGAACCAGGGGATAGAGGCAACGAACAGCCACGCCACGACAAACAGGCTGACGAAGATGAGCGTGAACACGCAGCCTCAGGTTAACAGCCGGGCGATATCGAAGTAGGTGATCACCAGGACGCCCGCCATCAAAAGGGCGAATCCGGCCAGGTGCACCAGCTGCTCCTTCTCGGGCGAGATCCGGCGGCCACCGCGGAGGATCTCGATGAAGACGAAGAACATCCGGCCGCCATCGAGCATGGGCATGGGCAGCACGTTGAAGATGCCCAGGTTCAGGCTGAGGAGGGCCGCGAATTCAATCAGCGACCGCCACCCCTCCTGCTCAATGAGCCGCCCCGTCGAGTCCGCGATGCCGACCGGGCCCGTGAAGGCGGGCTCGCCCTCGCTCATCGAGGCCCCGCTGGTGCCGCTAACCTGCACGCGGATCTCGTTCACGGTCAGGCGCATGATGTCGAAGAGCGCCTCGGCCCCGTGTGGGACTGCCTCCCACGGCGGATACCAGACACTCTCCGTGAACGGATAGAGGGGTTCGGCCAGGGTACAGTTCCCGTCGTCGTCAAATTCAATGCAGGTAGCCGGTTGTGAAATGCGGATCCCCGTCGGGCCTTGTCCCGGCGGCGGGGACCAGCGCGCGTACACCTCCGCGGTGAGCGTCGATCCACCCCGGTTGATCACCCACTCCTGCACCTCGCCAAGGTTCAGGCGGTTGGCAAAGACCAGCTCGCTGGTGTTCTTGATCTCGCGGCCCTCAACTTCGAGGACGATGTCACCGGGCTGAAGCCCCTGCAGTGGGGTCGAGCCATCGCGCATCGATCCGGTAATCATCGCCTCCGCGGCGGGCGACCCGGGGCTCACTTCGGAGACCTGGGCCATCGAGAGCGAACGCTCACGGGGGATCATGTAGCCGACCCCCATCAGCAGGACGGCGACCACCAAGTTCATGAACACGCCCGCGAACAGCACCACCAGCCGTTTCCAGGCCGGGGCCGCTGCCAGCGAACGCGGGTCAGTCGGGTCTTCTTCGCCCAGCAGCCGGACAAAGCCGCCGATCGGCAGCCAGTTCAGGGTGTATTCCGTCTCGCCACGGCGCATGTACGTCCAGGCCCGCGGAGGGAAGCCGATGCCGAATTCCAGCACCTTGATCCCGAACGCCTTCGCCGCGATGAAGTGCCCGAACTCGTGGATGACAACCAGGATCACCAGCAGCGTGAGGAACGGCACGACCGCCCGGAGGATCGCGACGGCGTCGAAGGCGAGGAAAAGCAGGGTCATGCGGGTGCTCCAGCGGAGACGGCCCGCGCCTGCGCGCGCGCCCGGGCGTCCGCTTCAAGGATCGCCTCCAGATCAGGATCGGCAACCGGGCGGTGTTCCTCCATGACCGATTCGATGACCGCCGGGATGGCAGGGAAGCCTATCTCGCCGGCGATGAAGCGCTCGACGGCTACTTCATCGGCGGCAGCCATCACGGCGGGGTAGGTGCCGCCCCTGCGGCCTGCTTCCATGGCCAGACGCAGGCAGGGGAAACGGGCCACATCCGGGCGGCCGAAGTTCAGGGCGCCAATCGCCGCCAGGTCGAGTGCTGGCATCGGAGGAACGGGCATCCGCTCCGGATAGGCGAGCGCGAGCTGGATCGGCAGGCGCATATCGGGCACGCCGAGCTGGGCCTTGACGCTGCCATCGCTGAACTCGACGAGGGAATGGACGATGGATTCGCGGTGCAGAACGACTTCGACTTTCTCCATGGGCACATCGAAGAGCCACATCGCCTCGATAGTCTCCATGCCTTTGTTCATCAGGGTCGCGGAATCGACGGTGATCTTGGCCCCCATCTTCCACGTGGGGTGGTTAAGTGCCTGTTCAGCGGTCACGGAGGCGAGCTGCGAGCGATCGAGGTCGCGGAACGCGCCGCCGCTGGCCGTGAGGAGGATGCGCCGGATTGCATGGCCCTCTTCTCCCCAGAGGCACTGCCAGATGGCGGAGTGTTCGCTATCCACGGGCCGCAGGTCGCCCCCACCGTTCAGCATGGCGCGGCGAACGAGCGGCCCGGCCATCACGAGGACTTCCTTGTTGGCGATGGCCACGGGCCGCCCCGCATGGAGCGCCTGAAGCGTGGGCAGGAGGCCCGCCGACCCGGCTGTGCCAATCAGCGGAATATCCACCTCCGGAGCGACGACCATCTCCTCGGGCGGAATGCTGATGGCACCGGACGTTGCGATTGCGCTTGCCAGGCCCGGTGACTCCGATTCGGCAGCGACGTAACGGGGGCGGAACTCCGCGACCTGCTCGGCGAGAAGATCGGCGTTGCGGCCAGCCGCCAGGGCGACGACCTCAAACCGGTCGGGCAGCTGGCGGATAACATCGAGCGCTTGCCGGCCGATTGAACCGGTTGAACCAAGGACGGCGATACGGCGGCGGTTGCTCACGTTCCGATCGTACGCGGCGGCCGGTCAGCGGGACAGCCGGGCCTAACCATCAGCTTGCCGCGTACTCGCGGCAGCGGATCGCGCGCGCCAGGTCGTCGTTCGCTTCGCGCGCGGTGCGGACCAGCACCGGCAGGTCAACCCCGGCCGCCGCGACCAACCGCTCGCCGCATTCGAGGATCTCCCGCTCGATGCGATAGGAAGGCGCCATGAAACGGTAGAAGTCGCTGGCGAACTCGTTGTCGCGGTCCCGGAAAACCCCCGTCACTTCATCGAAGAAGCGGTCGACGAAGGGCCCGAGCAACTCGCGCTGGTGCGTCCAGTTGAAGCCGGACATGGCGGCGCCGGTCAGGTAGAGCGAGCCGTAGCCCGGGCCGCTGATCTTCTCCCAGGCAGCGGCCTTGGCAGCCGGATCGGGCAGTGCGGTTTCGGCACGGAGCTTCGCACGCACGCCGCGGTCCGATGGGTCGCGCGCGAACTCTGCCTCCACACGCGCGGCGGCGCCCGGGACCCCGTAAGCGACGTGCTTGATCGCGATACTCCAGCGCATGTCCTGGTCGACCGTGAACCCCTCCACGGATTCGGCGCCATCGGCCAGGCGGCCAATGAGCTCCAGGTCCCCCGGGACCGAGGCGGCGGCGATCAGCGCCCGAGCCCAGATGATCTGGAGGTCGTTCGACGGTGCGGCACGGAGCGCGGCCCACGCTGCCTGTGCGAAGTCGTGCGCTTCGCGGTCGCGCCACTGTTCCGGGACGTACCGGCCAATCGCGGCGATCGCGTTGTTGGTGGCCGCCTCGATCAGCTCGGCGGTCGGTTCGAGTGGTACCTTCGCGCGCACAAGCTCCAGGAAGTCCAGCGACTTGAGCTGCTGGTCGCGAACCATGTTCCAAAGCGACGACCACAGTTGCGCCCGCAGCAGCGCATCATCGATGCGTTCGAGGTTGCCGCGCACGAAATCAAGCGAGGCCGGGTCGAGCGCGACCTTCGCATAGCCGTGGTCGTTGTAGTTCGGGAAGACCAGCCCCGGCGCCGGGAGCCCGCGGGCCGCCGCCACCTCGGCCTCGCCGCCATCGATGGTGGCGGGCAGCACCGTCATGCTGAGCGCCCCACCCTCATCCCTGACCAGGCCCACTTCGAGCGTATGCGGACGGAGCGTGGGGTAGTCGGCTGGAGCCGCCTGGGTGAGAGCGAAGCTCGTGATCCGCTCGCCGTCGGCCTCCCAGCGCGTCCCGATCGTGTTGAGCGACGGGGTTTCGAGCCACAGGCGCGACCACTCCCCGAGCGGCCGCCCGCTGCCCTGTTCGAGTGCCTGCAGGAACTGGGCAAGTGTGGCGTTGCCGTAGGCGTACGTCCGGAAGTAGTGCCGCATCCCCTCGCGGAAGCCATCCATCCCGATCGCCGCCACGAGCTGCTTCAGTACCGATGCGCCCTTGCCATAGGTGATGCCATCGAAGTTGAGGAACGTCTGGTCCGTATCAGCGACCTGCCCCGCGATGGGGTGCGTCGTAACCAGCTGGTCCTGGCGGTACGCCCAGTTCTTGATCGACGCGGCGAAATCCTGCCAGCCGGTCGTAAAACGGGTGGCCTTCTCCAGGCAGAGGTAGGACATGTAGGTGGCGAAGCTCTCATTCAGCCACAGGTCGTTCCACCAGCGCATGGTCACCAGGTCGCCGAACCACATGTGCGCCATCTCGTGGAGGAGCGTCTCGGCGCGGCCGCGGCGCTGGTTCTCCGTCGGCGGGTCGCGGAAGACCATGTACTCGTTGTGGGTCACCAGGCCCACGTTCTCCATCGCCCCGGCATTGAATTCGGGCACGAATACCTGGTCGTACTTGCCGAACGGGTAGGGGAAATCGAAGAAGCTGGCGAAAAAGTCCAGCCCCTGGCGCGTGAGCTCGAACAGCTCGCCGGTATCGAGGTGCTTCGCGAGCGACTTGCGGCAAAAGAGTCCGATCTCGACCTCGCCGTGGCGCTCCCGCGCTTCGTGGTACGGCCCCACCACGAGCGCGAAGAGGTACGTGCTGAACGGTTTGGTCTGCTCGAACTCCCACCGCTTGCTGCTCCCGGCTTCAGTCACCGAGGCGGCACGGCTGTTGTGCAGCACCACCCACTCGCCCGGGGCGGTGACGGTCAGGGTGTAGGTGCCCTTGATGTCGGGCTGGTCGAACTGGGGGAAGAGGCGGTGGCTCTCGTACGGCTCGAAGTTCGAGTAGAGGTATTCCTCGCCGTCTTCCGGGTCCTTGAACTGGTGGAAGCCGTCGCCCTCGTGGTCGTAGTCGTTCTCGTAGACCACGCGGACGCTGTTCGAAGCGGCAAGGGCCTCGCCCGGCAGCCACAGCCGGAACCCGTCCCAGCGCGGCTCCACCTTCGAACCGTTCACTTCAAGGAGCTCGATGGTCTTCCCGCGGAAGTCGAGGAGGAGGTCACCCGGGCCAGTCGCGTCGAAGCGCAGGCTCGCGACGCCGCGGTACGTCTCCGCGCCCCGCGTGAGTTGGAGGTCCAGGGTGTAGTCGCAGTGGCGGACGCGGGCGGCGCGCGCCTCCGCATCGGCCTGGGTCAGGTTGTCACGTACGTCAGTGGTAGCTGTAGTCATGGGGCGCTCCGTTCGAAGCCGCGCGGGGCGCGGGTGGTCGCACGGTAGGGTAGGGGATCGCCGCCTGAGGCGCTTCAGCCGGCCAGGACGCGAGCGTGAGCTATCTCACGTTCGCGGAGCGACCGGACGGCGTCCGCCGAAACCGTGACCACGGCCACGGTCTCGCCCAGCAGCGTCACAAACTCAACCTCGAACCCCTCGCCGCCCCTGTGGACCATCACGACTGTGCCGGTATCTCCTGCCTCGAGGCCATGCTCGGGCAGCGGTCTCGTCAACGCCACAATGTCCATCTCTCGAATCATTTGTGCCCTCCGAGCGGGTAGACGTGAACCGCGTTGTTGCGGTGGAATTCGTGCCCCTCCTCCCACTCTTGGGGCACGCGCCGCAGGGTCGGTGTCGACCTCAACGGCCCGGAGCCTCCGGCATGTTTTCGTTGAGGCTCACGCCAACAGGCTCGCCGTCGGACTCATCGATGAGCAGCCGATCACCAAGTGGTTCGGAAAGGAAGATTGTATGGGCGTCCGCGCAGTCATTGACATGGCCGCCGCGCGCGCTCACCAGCACACGCACCTCCCGCTCGGTCTCCTCAACCCGGCTGCGCAGGCGGGCGTTGCAGGTGCCTATGAGGAGGGAGATTCTCGTCCCACCTGGCGACCGCCACCCCTCCTTCACGTCGGCGTCCTGCCACGACGAGCAGCCCGTGAACACGAGGCTCAACACCACCAGGATCGCAACCGCCGCGAACGTCTTCACGAGTTGCACGAGCCGATGCGGCCGCGCCGGGCAACTCTGCGGCAAGTTGGACATGAGTGCCCCCTCTACCCGTGGGCCCCTGCTATTGTGGCGGCTGGCAGATCATTACCTCCACCGTCTACGCCGGTCGCTGCTCACAGCCGATGCAGGGTGCCCAAAGCCGCTGTCGAACGCTTCAAACCCCTCGCGATCCGGCGCGCGCAGGTCGGCGTCTCGATGGCGGCGCCTCACCACCTGCGCGGCGTGCCGCGAAGCCGGCCCAGCGCGATCACTCCAGCAGCGAACAGGATTCCCGCACCGAGGGCCACCACGGGAGCGCTCCGCTCCATGCCCGCGGGCGACGCGGCATCTGCTTCTGGTGCGATGGAGTTACCCGCGTTTGCAGGTCGTGGGGCGGGTTCACCCTGGCCTCCCCCATCGGGCGAGGTCCCCGTACCCGGTGCCGCCTCTGGCGCGAGGTTCCGGATGATCTGGGTCGCGCCCACGACAACGATGGGCTTCACGAAGAGCGTATTCCCGTTGCGGTCGATGAGCGTGAGCGTCGTGCCCTCTTTGCTGCAGGCTTCCGGCTGGCCGGACGAACCAACGGGTACTCGTATGTCGGTTCCCTCGCTTGCGCCGAAGTCCACGGACACGCACTTCTGGCCGTCGGCGAAGACCGTGAGGCCGCCGACTTCAGACCGCATCGTCCTGCCCATCGAAAGGCGAGCGCCCAGCGATGTTTCGGGCACCACGAGGACAACTGGGGCCTCGGCGCCGCTTTCGATGAACGCGAAACTCAGGTCCTCTCCGAACACCGGGCGGGGGAGACAATCGCCGAAGACCCCTAAGGCTCGGAACTCACCCCGCAAGGCAACTGAGTCGGCCAGCGCGATCCGGGCCTCGAATTCGCCCGACGCGTCGACCGTCACCGGGACCGCGCCCGTGAACTCGCGCGAATCAAGAACGGGCTGGCCCATACCCCCAGGCGGCCCAAACAATCCAACCTGGACAGACCGGCCGGCACAGCTGGCGAAACCTCGTCCCGTCAGGACCACGCTCGTGTCCCTGCCCAGCACCCAGACCCGCTTCTCCGCTTCGACGACGGGGCTCCCCTCCTGGGCTCCGGAGGCCTGCACCAATGGCAGCGCAAGGGCGACGGACGCACAAAGGACGGCGACCCAACGCATGGTTCCTCGAAGAGCTATCACGTTCCGGTATATCATCTTAGTCATGCCCTACCAATCATTCCGAATGACGACTGCCACTGCCTCGTTGAACGTTGCAGTGTAATTTTTCCCCCATACACTTTGGTTGTTCGCATCGCGACAAACTGCCGCGATGGCGTTGTTCATAAGAGGGTACCAGAACCAATTCTCCAAGTAGCAGGGAACGGGCGCGTCTCCAAGCTCTAGCGCATGTCCCGCCTCATGGCGAGCGATGTGCAGCAAAGCATCGCTATCTGTTTGGTATGTAACATCGGCGTCGAGAGAAACTAAAAAGAGAGGGTGCTCTGGGGATCCCGAAGGACAGGTTGCAGAGGGCAGATTCCGATACCCTTGGCCCGCTGCTATGTACGTACCTGCAGCGTAAGACACCTGCGGGGCGATACATTGCGTCCAGTAGAGAGCGTTACCTTCGTATGCGTAGATGATGCAAGACGTGCTTCCGGAGCCGCAGCCGCTTGAGCCCGGGGCCAGTTTGTTCCTCGCCGTCCAGGCGTTCCATGCGTTAGCGGCATCGGTGGGGTTCATCGGTGTGCCTTGACTCTGGACCAACCCGCCGTCAACGCCCATGCCATACAAGTACCCCTGTGGAGGCGAGTAATCCGCCCAAGCGGAGTTGGCGCCCGAAGTTGCCAGAGCGGTCGAAATCGACAGCCAGAGCAGCGCAACCATTCCCCAAGTACGGCGGTGATTCATGAACCCACACCATGTTCGGCGCATTCTTCTCCCTCGCTAAAGATCTCCAACGTGACCGTTGAGCAGCTCCTGCGCCGCCCGGGCGAGGCTACCCCGCTCGGGCGCCTGGCGACTACGAAGTTTCGCCCGCAAATCGGCTGTCATTTCTGAGCAGCGAAAACGACGGCGCGGTGCAGCACCTGGCATGCAGCACAACCCAGAGACCGGCCAAGACGTCGTCGTGCCTGGGGAGGCCGAGGGGCACAAGCACGAAGTCCTTTACCTCGTCCCAGCGCCGCTTTGTCTGTGATTCCGAGTAGGACGACAGCGCGGCCGCGCCCTTCGTGGTCCCCGCATGCACCCGGGCTGCAATGACCAGGTGGTGCTCGGCACGAAGCCCCTTCACGCAGAACCGCTGCAGCTCCCCTGCCACGCCGGGCATTCGCTCACCCGCTTCCAGCACGCTCAATCCTCCTCCCGCCCTCTGCTTCAGGGGAGCACCCAGAGTATAGGCAGCCCCGTCAACCGTCCGGCTTTACCCGATACACGTCCCCAACCGGCCCATTAGCGAGGACGGCCCGCGCGGACAGGGCCGGGCGGCTGGACCGCCTGGTCATCCGCGACCGGCTGGCATTTCGGGCACCATGCGGTCCGGCGGATGTCGACGCCCTGCGGCGCCGAACGCAGCCGAGTGAAGCAGCGCAGGCACGGCTGCCCTGCCCGGCCGTACACCCAGGCCCGCGGCCGTGATTGCAACCCCAGGTCATTGGGCTTCCCGGCGCTGGCGCGGAGGAGCGCGCGCGCCTTCTCCAGCACCCGCCGCAGTTCCTCGTCCGAGAGCTCACCGACCCGCCGCCACGGGTTCAGGCCGGCGTGGAAGAGCGATTCGTGCTTCCAGATGTTGCCCACACCGGCCACGGCGCGCTGGTCCATGATCGCGTCGCCGATGGTCAGGGCCGCGCGGCCCGGCTCGCGCAGGCGGCGGAACGCCTCGTCAAGGTCACAGTCATCATCGAGAAGGTCAGGGCCGAGGCCGGAGACTGGCTCGTGGTGGCCCAGAGCCCGCTCCTCGAGCAGCTCGATGACCGGCGCGCTGAAGTTCACCACCACGGCGTCGTCTACTTCCAACACGAGCCGCGCCTGGTGCTCGGGCTTCCGC
>Ga0209477_1000920_pt1 | contig 18165 bp, 13 predicted proteins | sample KloWWTupernatant_FD_187180 | JGI IMG/M metagenome (GOLD analysis project Ga0209477, IMG submission 187180) | Active sludge microbial communities from Klosterneuburg, Austria, studying microevolution and ecology of nitrifiers - Klosterneuburg... | ecosystem: Engineered > WWTP > Aerobic digester >... | reverse complement strand
CTGCGAAGAAGCCGGCCGCCAAGAAGGCGGTAAAGAAGGCTGCTGCGAAGAAGCCGGCCGCCAAGAAGGCGGTGAAGAAGGCTGCTGCGAAGAAGCCGGCCGCCAAGAAGGCGGTAAAGAAGGCTGCTGCCAAGAAGCCGGCTGCGAAGAAGGCTGCTGCGAAGAAGCCGGCTGCCAAGAAGAAGGCCGCCAAGAAGGCCAAGCCGGTTGCGATGCCGGCGATGCCTGCACCGATGATGTAAGACGCACCGGCCGGGAGCACCCGGCCGGGCAGTCGCTGCACACTGAAGGCCCTTCCCGTTGCCCAGGCGGGAGGGGTTTCTTTTTTGCCCGCGGCTTATTCCGGCGAGGCGTTCGCGGCCGAGGCTTCCACGCCCGCCTGCGTACCCGGCTGGTTGGCGTACATCGCCGGTTCCGGCGCCGCCAGCTCGTCGTCCAGCCACTGGCCGCCGGTCAGGCCCAGCGCACTGTCGAGGATGGTCGGCAACAGGCCGGACGGCAGCGCGCTCTCGCTGTTCCACAGGATCGCGATGCCGAGGTCGCTATCCGGAAGCAGCGCCATCGCGCCGCGATAGCCTTGCACCGCGCCACCATGGAACACCACGTCGTGGCCGGCGTAGTTGAACACCCGCCAGCCCAGTGCGTAACCGGCGGCACCCAGGCGGGTGCGGCGCCAGGCCGCGCCGCGCAATTCGCCGGGGGTGGACACCAGCGGTGAATGCAGGGTCGCCAGCAGCGGCGCCGGCAGGACGTCCGGGCGGTGCCCGGTCTGCGCGATCAGCCACTGCGCCATGTCGCTGATGCTGGCGTTGACGCCGGCCGCGGGCGCGACGCGATAGTAGTTGGGCTTCGGCTTCAGCGGCACCCAGCCGCCGCCGCCACGCACGTGCGGCTTTGCCCAGCGCGCACTGGCCTCGATGCCTTCCAGTCCGTAGCTGGCGTCGTGCATGCCCAGCGGCTTGAAGATGCGGCGCGCCACTTCCTCGCTGTAGAACTGGCCGGTGGCGGCGAACACCACGTCGCCGACCAGGCTGAATGCCACGTTCTGGTAGGCATAGCACTGGCCGGGCGCGCAGGTCATGGGCGCGTTGGCCATCTTCATGGTCAGCGCATGGAAGTCCGCGTTTGCCTCGAGGTCGCGGTCGTACGCGTTGTGGGTGAGGCCCACGCGGTGGCTGAGGAGGTCGGCCACGGTGACCTGCTCGGCAGCGTTCGGCAGCGACAGCCTGAAGTCCGGCAGGTAGTCGGTCAGCCGGCTGTCCCAGCGCAGCAGCCCGTCGTTGACCAGCATGCCGGTGACGGTGCCGGCGAACGACTTCGACAGCGAGGCGAGGCGAAACACCGTATGCGCGTCCACCGGCTCGCCGTTGCGGGCGTCGGTGACCCCGTAGCCGCGCGCGCTGAGCACGCGGCCGTCTCGCACGATCGCGACCGCCAGCCCGGGAATGCGCCCGCCGGCAACCAGTTGCTGGGCCATGGACTCGAAGCTGCGCACGTCGAATGGGCGCGCTGCCACTTGCGAGTTGCCTGCAGGAGGCGCGCCGGTCGCAGCCGCTTGCACCGCCGTCGACGGTGCCGGCTGGGCCTTCCACTGCAATCCGCTTTGCGCGGCGGAACCAAGGGCCAGCGGCAGCAGCGCCGCCACCAGCCCGATACGCCAAGCCTGCCGAGTGCTGGTGTCTTTCATCGGCCTTGCCCCCTGCGTATGCTCCGACCTGCGCCCGATTCTAGCGCCTGTTTCCACGATTGCATGAATGAGGGGAGCTTTGATGCTTACGCTGCTGATATTGCTGGTGATTGTGGCCGCCGTCGCATTCTGGGGCGTGGGCATCTACAACGGCCTGGTGACCGCGCGCAACGCGTTCAAGAACGCCTTCGCGCAGATCGACGTGCAGCTGCAGCGCCGCTTCGACCTGATCCCGAACCTGGTCGAAGTGGCCCGCAAGTACATGAGCCATGAGCGGGAAACGCTGGAGGCGGTGATCGCCGCGCGCGCCGCCGCGCAGTCCGGCCTGTCCGCGGCCAAGGCCAGCCCGGGCGATCCGGAGGCGATGGCGCAGCTGGTCGCCGCGCAAGGGCAGTTGAATGCCGGGCTCGGCCGCCTGCTCGCGGTCGCCGAGGCCTATCCGGACCTCAAGGCCAACCAGAACATGATGCAGTTGACCGAGGAGCTGACCAGCACCGAGAACAAGGTCGCGTTCGCGCGGCAGGCGTTCAATGACGCGGTGATGGCCTACAACAACCGGCGCGAGATGTTCCCGAACAGCATCTTCGCCGGCATGTTCGGCTTCACCGCCGCCACCCTGCTGGAAATCCCGGCGGAGCGGAAGGCCGACGTGCGCGCCGCGCCGAAGGTGCAGTTCTGACGGATTGACACGCCCCTCCCGCCGGCGGAGGGGTTGCGGCGAGGACGCACCTGCATGAATTTCTTCGAGCACCAGGCGGCGGCGCGGCGCATGTCCTCGCGGCTGTTGTTGCTGTTCGCGCTGGCGGTGGCCGGGATCGTCGCCGCGGTGGATGCGGTTGCCTGGTTGCTGACCGGTTCGGTGCAGGTGGTGGCGTTCACCAGCGTCGCCACCCTGGCGGTGATCGGGTTCGGCTCGATGTACCGGATCGCCAGCCTGCGCGGCGGTGGCGACGCGGTCGCCCTGCAGATGGGCGGGGTGCCGGTGCCGGAGGATGCCACCGACCTCAACCTGCGCCGGCTGCGCAACGTGGTCGAGGAAATCGCGATCGCGTCCGGGGTGCCGGTACCCAGGGTCTACGTGCTGGAGCACGAAGCGGCGATCAACGCCTTTGCCGCCGGTTACTCGAGCTCGGACGCGGTGGTCGCGGTCACCCGCGGCGCGCTTGACCGGCTCAACCGCGACGAACTGCAGGGCGTGGTCGCGCACGAGTTCAGCCACATCCTCAACGGCGACATGCGCCTCAACATCCGCCTGGTCGGGGTCCTGTTCGGGATCCTGATGATCGGCCTGATCGGCCGCAAGATCCTCGCCCCCGGCCGTTTCGGCGGGCGCGGCAAGGGCGCCGGCGGGGTGCTCGGGGTGGCACTGGTGGCGATCGTGGTCGGCTACATCGGGCTGTTCTTCGGACGCATGATCAAGGCCGGCGTGAGCCGCTCGCGCGAGGTCCTGGCCGACGCCAGCGCGGTCCAGTTCACCCGCCAGGCGCAGGGCCTGGCCGGCGCGCTGAAGAAGATCGGCGGCCTGCACGAAGGCGCCAGGCTCAACGACCGCGGCGATGCCGAGGAAGTCAGCCACATGCTGTTCGGCGATGGGGTCGGGTTCTCCGGCCTGTTCGCCACCCACCCGCCGTTGCTGAAGCGGATCCAGGCGCTGGAGCCCGGGTTCGATGGCGGTGCCCTGCAGGCCCTGCAGGCGAAGTGGGCGGCTTCGCCGCCGAGCGGGCTCGACGAAGACCGGCACATGGGCCTGGGTGGCGACAGCGGCACGCGCCTGCCGTTGGCGGCGCAGCAGCTCGAGGTGACCCCGCGCACGGTGGCGGCGCAGGTGGCGACCCCCGCGGCCGACGACGTCCGCCGCGCCGACGGCATCGTCGCCGCGATCCCGGAGGCGCTGCGCGACCTCGCCGCGGGGCGCGAGACGGTGATGCCGCTGCTGCTCGGCCTGTTGCTGGCCGACGACGACGCCCTTGCCGCGCGCCAGCAGGCGGAAATCGGCGCGCGCCTTGGCGAATCCCACGCCGACCACGCGCTGCGCATCCACCAGCAGCTGGTCGCCGACCTGCACCCGATGCTGCGGCTGCCGTTGGCGGCGCTGGCGTTCCCGGTGCTGCGGCTGCGCCCGCGCCCGGAGCTGGATGCGTTCCTGGCCACGGTTGCGGCGGTGGTCGCCGCCGACGGCGAGGTCTCGCTGTTCGAGTACTGCCTGGGCCGGCTGCTGGCGGTGCAGGTGCGCGAGTCGCTGGATCCTTCCCGCTACGCGCGCTTCGGCCGGCGCAAGCCCGGCAACGTGCGCCAGGAATTCGCGACCCTGCTGGCGGTGGTGGCGCAGGCCGGGCATGCCGATGCCGCCTCCGCCCGCCGCGCCTACCTCGCCGGCATGCAGCGGGTGCTGCCGCGCGACCATTTGCCGTATGCGCCGCCGGCGAACGGCGTGCAGGCGCTGGATGCGGTGTGGGAGCCGCTGGATGCGCTGGATCCGCTGGCCAAGCAGGTGATGGTGGAGGCGGTGACCGATGCGGTCAGCCACGACGGCCGGGTCAGCGTGGCCGAGGCGGAACTGCTGCGCACCATCTGCGGGGTGCTGCACTGCCCGCTGCCGCCGATGCTCGAATCCAGCTGAGGCAGGCGCCCACCCGGGTCCGCGGATCCCGGCGCAGCCGCCGGCGCGATGCCCGGGCGCTCAACCCGCCCGGATCAGGTCCGCCGCGCGCTCCGCGATCATGATCGTCGGCGCATTGGTGTTGCCGCCCGGCAGGTTCGGCATCACCGAGGCATCCACCACGCGCAGGCCTTCGACGCCGCGCACGCGCAGCGAGGCATCGACCACGGCGTCGTCGTCGTCGCCCATCCGGCAGGTCCCGACGGGGTGGTACACCGACTCCGCCTTGGCCCGGATGAACTCCAGCAGTTCGGCATCGGACAGGTCGTTGCGGGCCGGGAAGATGGGCGCCCCGCGATAGGGATCGAACGCGCGCTGGGCGAAGATCGAACGGGAGACCTTCGCGCACTCGAGCATCACCTTCAGGTCGAAGCCCTCGGCATCGCCGAGGTAGTTCGCTTCGATCCGGGGCTGGTCGCTGGCACGGTTGCTGGCCAGGGTCAGCCGGCCGCGGCTGCGCGGGCGCAGGAAGCAGGCGTGCAGGGTGTAGCCGTCGCCCGGAAGGCGGCGGCGGCCGTGGTCGTCCAGCATCGCCGGCACGAAGTGGAACTGCACGTCGCATCGCTCGTCGGTCGCCAGCGGCGAGCGCCAGAAGCCGCCGGCCTCGGCGATGTTGCTGCTGCCGGCGCCGCGATGGCCGCGCAGGTAATAGTCGAACGCCATCCTCGGTTCGTTGATGCGGTCGTAGGTGATGCGCCGGGTCGAATGCTGCAGGGTGCAGATATCCAGGTGGTCCTGCAGGTTGCCGCCGACGCCGGGGGAATCGTGGACCACGTCGATGCCGAGGCTGCGCAAGGCGTCGGCCGGGCCGATCCCGGACAGCATCAGCGCCTGCGGGGAATTGATGGTGCCGCCGCAGAGGATGACTTCGCGCGCAGCGGGCTGATGGAAGGCCTTGCCCCGCATCGAGTAGGTCACGCCGTTGGCGCGGCGCGCGCCATCGAAGGTGATGCGGTTGACCAGCGCGCCGGTATGCACGGTGAGGTTGCGCCGTGACTTCGCCGGGTTGAGGTAGGCGACCGCGGCAGAGCAGCGCGCGCCATCGCGCTGGGTGACCTGGTACAGGCCGACGCCTTCCTGGCTGGGCCCGTTGAAATCGCCATTGGCGGGGATGCCCACCTGGCCGGCGGCGTCGAGGAAGACCTGCGACAGCGGGTTGCTGTGGCGCAGGTCGCTGACGCTGAGCGGACCGTCGGCGCCGTGCAGCGCGTCGCCACCGCGGCTGTTGCCCTCGGAACGCCGGAAATACGGCAGCACGCCGTTCCAGTCCCAGCCTTGCGCAACCTGGCCCCATTCGTCGTAGTCGCGCGCCACGCCGCGGATGTAGCACATCGCGTTGATCGAGCTGGAGCCACCCAGCACCTTGCCGCGTGGCCACCACAGCACGCGCTTGTGCAGGTGTGGCTCCGGTGCGGTGTCGTAGTTCCAGTTCACGCCCTTGCGGTTGACCAGCTTGGCCAGCCCGGCGGGCATGTGGATGAAGGGGTGCCAGTCGCGCGGGCCCGCTTCCAGCAGCAGCACCTTGACGTCCGGGTCTTCGCTCAGGCGGTTGGCGAGCACGCAGCCGGCCGAGCCGGCGCCGATGATGATGTAGTCGAACCTGCCGTCGTGGATCACGTGCCGTCCCGCTGCGATGACCCCCCGACGCTATGCCCCGGCGCTAGAGCAAATGCTCAGGCTGGTGTCCGCTATCGACTGCGGTTACCGTTGCGCATCGCCGCGCGCAGGTCCCAGCCCCGCAGATGACGGACACCACCGCCAGCACCGCGCGCATCGGCGGCAGGATGGGCAATTTCCGCGCCGCGCTGGCCGAATCGCCGCCGCTGCTGTGGTCGTTCCTGTACTTCTTCTGCCTGCTCAGCGGCTACTACGTGCTGCGCCCGGTGCGCGAGGCGATGGGCGCCTCCAGCGACGTCGCCGCGGTGTTCCCGCCGGCGATGATCGAATTCTTCGCGGTGCGCGGCATCGAACTGAAGGAACTGGTGCTGCAGGTGCTGTTCACCTGCACGTTCCTGATCATGCTGGTGTTGCAGCCGGTGTATGGCTGGCTGGTCAGCCGTTTCCCGCGCAGGGTGTTCCTGCCGGTGGTGTACGGCTTCTTCATCGCCACCCTGCTGGTGTTCTACGCCATGTTCCACGGCGGCGTGCCCGGCCGGGGAATGGCGTTCTTCCTGTGGATCACGGTGTTCAACCTGTTCGCGGTGGCGGTGTTCTGGAGCTTCATGGCCGACGTCTACGACGACGCCGAGGCACGCCGCTACTACGGTTACATCGGCGCGGCCGGCACCCTGGGCGCGATCTTCGGGCCGATGCTGACGCGCACGCTGGTCGAACGCATCGGCATCGCCAACCTGATGCTGGTCTCGGCCGGGTTCCTGCTGCTGTGCATCGTCTGCCTGCTGCGCCTGCGCCGGCATGCGGTGCAGCGCGAGCTGCAGCGCAACCTCGCCAGCGGCGAGCTGCCGATCGGCGGGCAGGTGCTGGCCGGGCTGAAGCTGGTGGTGCGCGAACCGCTGCTGCGCTGGATGGCGGTGCTGACCCTGTTCGGCGTCGGCGTCGGCACCCTGCTGTACAACGAACAGGCCGCGATCGTGCGGCAGTTCCATCCCGACCCGAAGCTGGCAACGGCGTACTACGCGAACATCGACCTGGCGGTGAATGCGCTGACCCTGTTCGTGCAGCTGTTCGTCACCCGCGCGTTGCTGTCGCGCTTCGGCATCGGCCCGGCGCTGCTGGTCCCGGGCGGCGCGATCATCCTGGGCTATGCCGCGCTGGCCGCATCACCGTTGCCGCTGCTGGTGGCGACGGTGCAGGTGGTGACCCGCGCCAGCGAATTCTCGCTGGCGAAGCCCGCGCGCGAGACGATCTACACCCGGGTCGGCCGCGAATGGCGCTACAAGGCCGGCGCCGCGATCGACACCGTGGTCTACCGCGGTGGCGACCTCACCTTCGTGTGGCTGCACAAGCTGCTGTCCGCGTTCGGCTCGCAGGTGGTGTTCGGCGCGGGCCTGCTGGTCGCGATGGGCATGACCCTGGGCGCGTGGAAGGTGGTGGGCGAGGCCAGGAAACTGCCCGCGGCGCGGCCGCCGGCCGACCCGCCAGCCTGAGCCCGCGCCCGCCGCACGCGCGGCGGGCGCGAAGCGGTCAGTGGTTGATGATGATCGGGTTGGACTGGACGCTGGTGTCGCCGTCGGGGACGCCGTCGCCATCCTGGTCCTGGCCGGCATGCGCTTGCGACTGCGATTGGCCGGTGTCGGCGATGCCGTCGTTGTCCTGGTCGTCCTGGTGCGGCTTCTTCGAATTGCCCATTGGGATGCTCCTGCGGAAGTGCGTTGGCGGAATGGCCAGCCTCGGCAGGCTACGCCGGGGCTGGTGGAAAAGCGTGCCGTTCGTCGGTTGGCGAGCTCAGTCGTTGATGATGATCGGATTGCCGCGGACGTCGGAGACGCCAGCGCTCGAGCTGGTCGAGTACACGGTTCCATCCAGGCACACCCTCAGGCGGTAGATCCAGGTACCGTCGCTGCCACCGTCGGGATGGATATCGACGAGGGTGAGCGACTTCGCGAAGACCTGCGGCTCGCCGAAGATGCCTCCTGGCGGTGGCGGGTCGCTCACCCACTCGAAACCCGGGGAATTGCCGCAGATCGGGAGGAAGCTGCCTTGCGCAAGATTTCCGGTCAGGTTCCAGCTGATGAGCTGGGCGCCGGGCTTCTTGTCGATGCGGACATGCCCGTGGTCGTGGACCTTCAGCGCGTGGGGGGTAACCGACGTATCCAGAGTCACGTTGATGTTGTTTGTCATCAGGAGCTCCGTGCGGTGGCGCATCCGTGCAGTGGCGCCGCCGCTCCGCGGCTGGCGGGGACGCGGACTGGTTCAGGGGTTGAGGGAAGCCGCGGCGGCGCGCGCCACCCTGGCAACGGCGGGTGCCCGATAGCCAGAGGCCCGCAGTGCCGTGTCGACGGCGCTGGCGTCGGCCCTGCGCCCAAGCTGGCGCAACGCATCGGCTTCAAGCACGCGCAGGCGCGGGTCGTTGCGCGCGGATGCCTGCGCTTCGATGGTGGCAAGCGACGTGGTGGCGAGCCGAGTCCGTTCCGGATCACTGGAAATCGCGGCCAGGCGCAGGCGGGCGTCGACCGTGGCAAGCACGCTGCTGCGGTCCTGCGGACTCTGGGCCAGTTGCGCTTCCAGGGTTTGCAGGGCCTTTCGAAGCTGGGTGTCCAGATCGCCTTCGCGCGTGCCGGCGGCGATCGCCAGGTGCGCACGCTCGGTGATGGCCTCCGCTTGCCGGCTCTGCCAGGTGGGCTGGTCCTTGCTGGCCCTGACCAATGCATCGAACAGCCCGGCGGACTCCTGTGCCAGTTGCAACGCCGATTCGGAATTGCCGAGCTGGCGTTCCAGCCGGGCGAGTTGCAGCGCGTACAGGCCAACGTCGCTCTGGAAGTCCGTGCTGCTGGGCTCCATCGCGTGGAGTGCGCGTGCTTCATCCAGCGCCTGCTGCATCAGTCGGCGCCCTTCTTCCGCCTGCCCGATCAGTGCAAGCGTGCGGCCCAGGGTGAAGCGGGCGATCAGCAGGCCGCGGCGTTGCGCATTGTTCCTGGGATCGCGCGCGGCCAGCGCGCGCTGGATCGCGACCTGGCGGCGATACCCCTCGATCGCCATCGACAGGTTTCCGCCCAGCAACGCCATTTTCGCCAGGTTGTTGTGCGCCAGCGCCAGCTGGTTCTGCCAGTCGTCCTCGTCCGGCGCAAGCGTGGTCAGCCGCTGTGCCGCCTCCAGCATGCGTCGGTAGTGGCCGGTCGCCTGTTCGATCTGCCCGCGGGCCTCGAGCACGTGGCCGTTGTTGTTCTCGACGGTCGACAACTGGAAGAGGAGCTGCGGATCGTCGGGCGCCAGGCGGCGCGCACCGGCGAGGACGTCATACGCCGCATCGAAGCCCTGCTCCGCGCGCGCAAGGTCGCCCTGGTACCAGTGGCTGAGTCCGACGTAGGCCAGCACTTCGGCATGTGCCAGTTGCGTCGCCACGTTGGCCGGGGCAGCCCGTGCCAACGCGCCCGACAGCTTCGACGCCGCCTCGAAACTCTCCATCGCCTTCGACAACTCGCCCTGATCGGAGCGGACTACACCGATCTTGACCAGCGCCTTGGCACGTTGCTGCAGCACCGCCGCGGTGACGTCGGTGTTCGGCAACGACTTGAAATAGGCCATCGCCTTGTCGTTGACCGCGGACAGGATGTCCAGCCGGCCCACTTCCGAGAGCTTGTCGTTGAGGTCGCCCAGCATGAAGTCCACCAGCGCCTCGGCCTGCTTCTGCCGGCGCTCGGCGGCCTTTTGCGCCACCACCGCCTGCACCGCCAGCACGCTGGTGACCAGCATCACCAGCACTGCCAGCGCGGTCACCGCGGCCATGCGCCGGTGCCGGCGCTGCGCTTCGCGCTGGCGCAGGGTGTCCAGCGGCAGGCCGAACAGGCCGGCCAGCAGCTTCAGCCGCGCCAGCGACTTGCCGTCCTTGCCCGCGCGGGCGTCGGCGGCGATCGGGTTGGCCGGGGTGCTGCCGATGCTGCCGTCGGGCTCAAGCTCGAAACGCAACGCCGCCGGGAAGCACTCGCGCTGGTCGCCGGCATTGGGTTCGCCGTCGATGATGAAGGCATAGATGCGGTCGCCGCGGCCAAGCCGCTTGTAGGCGAGGATTTCCGAATCGACGAACGGCGAGCGCGCCGCGCTCGGCGAACACACCACCACCAGCGCCTCCGAGTCGGCCAGCGCTGCCTCGATCTGCGGGCCCAGCTGGCCGGCGCTGGAGAGGTCGTCGCGGTCGCGGAAGATCGGCACCAGCCGCTCCGGCAGCGGGCCGTGTTCGCCGCTGCCGCCGCGCAGCCGCGACGGCAAGCGGTAGCCCTCCAGCTGCCGGTGCAGCCAGGTGGCCTGGCGCGCGTCGGCGTGGCTGTAGCTGATGAAGGCGCGATAACGCAAGCCACACCTCCCGGGTTTCAGCCGTGGCCAGGCACGCGGGCCAACCCAGTGGGCAACGCGAAGCCGCGGCTCATGCGGACATCCCGCCCACGTCCAGCGGCCGCTCGCGATGCAGCAGGATCCACTCCGCGTGTTCCTCCAGGCAGGCGCAGCCCAGCGCACGCAGCAACTGGCGCGACTCGGCGTCGTCGGCCGCGCGGTCCAGGCGCGCGCGGCAACTGTCGAACAGGCGGCTCATGAAGCGGAACTGCTTGATCAGCTCCTTGTCCGCGTTCTTGTACGAAAACGCTTCGCGGATACCCGCCAGCAGCGGCAGCAGGCCCATCGCCAGCAGCAGCTTGCCGTGCAGGCCCGGGTCCAGGCGTCCGCCGGCGACCAGCAGCGCCAGCGCGCCGAGCACGCCGCCGGCCAGGGCGACGCCGCCAAGCACGGCGGTGGTGCGATAGGCATCCTCGCGCCTGCGGCTGCCTTCACTGAAATAGGCCAGCTGCCCACTGGCGACGGCGGTCGCGCTGGCGCGTCGCCCCACCCAGCGCGCGATCACCCAGTGCAGCCAGTCGGCATCGGTGCGGAAGTCCTCGCTGCGCAGCAGCCCGGTACTGCGCATGGCGTGGCGGATCCAGCTCAGGTCGACGTCCTGCTTCTGCAGGAAGCTGTCGTAGCCCAGGCTGCTGTTCGGCGGCGTCTCCACCCCGGCCAGCCGCCAGTACACCTGCACCCGCAGCCCTTCGGCGAGGCCGCGGTAGTCGAGGTACTTGCGGTGCCATTCGCGGCGTTCGCCGATCCACTTCACGAGCAGGCCCAGCGCGAACATCGCCAGGAACGCGGCGACGTAGCGGCGGTCGCTGTCGACGTCGGAATACAGGATGAAGGCCAGGCCCATCGCCGCCGCCAGCCCATGGGTCAGCAGCATCCCGCGGCGCACGCGCTGGCGGAAATGCACGGCCAGCCAGTCGGCGGCGCCGAACAGCGCATCCACCTCGCGCACCGCCGGTGGCGCCGGCGCCGGGGTGTCGGCCGCCAGCAGCGAGCGCGCGTCGCGCGCGATCGCCGCCGCATGCCGCGCGGCATCGTGGTTGAACGCCTGCATCTGCGCGAACACGTGGCGGTATTGCGCCGGCATCGGCGCCTCGCCGGCCACGCTGGCTTCCACGGTGAGCCAGCGCGGGACCCCGGCCAGGCCGTCCGCCTCGCGCTCGCCGGCGTCGGGATGCGGCAGCCGGCGCGGGCAGTGCAGGTGGTAGACCAGGTCGCTCTCGTCGTCGGCCAGCAGGTTCGGGGCGACGTCGCCGGCGCGGAACCCGGGCATCGCATTGCGCAGGTGGTAGTCCACCACCTGCGCGGTGCCGCCGGTGGCGTCGCTGGGCTTGCCATCCCACAGCGCCAGCAGTACCTGGCAGTGCGAGGACACGAACATCCCCAGCTGCGCGTACTGGCGGTTGCGCGCCGGTCCGCGCTGGTGGAGGGATTCCGCGGTGTTGCCGGGCGCCAGCGGCAGCGTGCGCACCTGCGCGCGGGCCATCAGCGCGTGGAAGCGCTCGCGCGCGCCGGCGCGCTCGAAGTCCTGTTCGTAGTCCGCCTGCGGCATCGGCAGCGGCACCATCAGCTCGATCCCGAGCGCCAGCGCCTCCTCGGCCACCAACTGGTCGCCGCCCTCGGCCAGCGCGGAAATCAGCCGCAGCGGCAGGTCCGGGAATTCGGCCTGCAGGCGCTGGAAGAAACTGCGCACCTCGCGGCGCAGGCGCGGGACCTCGCTGTCGATGACGTCGCGATGCGCGGTCAGCCCGATGTTGAGGCGGATCCTGGCGGTGGCGTCGCCGGTGTTGCGTGCCTGCATCCAAGCGTCCCCTTGCCTGCCGGCGCACGCCGGGTCCGGCGCCACCACGTCCGCGCGCAGGCGAACCTCATCCCCGCGCAAACGCAGGATGGCATCGCAAGCGGTCGCGTGGCCAGTGGCCTTGGCGCCGGGTCAGCGCGGGGTTTTCGGCGACACCCACATCGCGATGGTGGCGGTGAACACCGGCTCGCCCTGCGCGTTCGCGACCACCACCTCGAACGGCAGTTCGTAGCCTTGCGCGGATTCCCGCGGCGCGAACGCGGGCGTTGCGGTCGCCCGCATGCTGCCGATCGCCTTCTTCAGGTAGGCCACGGTCATGCCCTTGGGGATCCAGCGCATCGACGGCGGGATGCTGGCATCGCAGGCGAGGCCGCCGACGAACTCGGCCAGGTTGCACAGCGCGATCGCGTGCACGCTGCCGAGGTGGTTGCTGACCGCGCGCCGATGGCGGAGGGTGGCGACGCCACGCCCCGGCTCCAGCAGTTCCATGCGCGGGTCGATGCTGGCGAAGTAGGGCGCCTTCAGGCACACCAGCCGGGAAAACAGCCAGCGGCCCGCGGGCCAGCGGGCCAGGCGGCGGTAGGTGGCAAGCACGGACATCTCGGGGCTCGCTTGCCCGGCCGGGCCGGGCGTCACAGGCAAGTGGTGGGATGGTGCCGACGCCGCGATCCCGGCGGGTTGCCGGGATCGCGGCGGGGGCTCATGCAGCCGCGCGCGCTTCCGTGGCGTCCTGCTCCAGCCGCGAGCAGGCAGAGCGCAGTTCCGCCGGGTCGAAGTCGTCGACGCTGATCGCGTCGATCGTCATCACCCGCAGTTCCTCCAGCTGCACCCGCTCCTCGGCGGTGATCCAGCCTTCGCGCACGCCCTCTTCCAGCTGCGCCCGGAAATCGAGCGCCTCGATGTCGCTGTTCTTCAGGGCCTTGATCAGCTTGCGCTCGACCGGTTCGGCCAGCACCACCTTCGGCAGGTAGCTGATGATGCGGCCGGCCGGATTGTTCTCGCAGGGGGTGGTGAACACGCCCACCGCCAGCCGGTCGCGCGCCTCGTTCGGCGACATCAGCAGCGAGGCGACCTTGTGGCACAGGCGGTCGCTCGGGTACTGCGCGCGGCGGCCCCACGGGAACACCAGCGCCCACAGCAGCCAGCCGACCGGGCGGATCGGGAAGTTGCGCAGCGCGCCGGAGAACGCGTTCTCGATCTTGAACACCGCGTTGTGGATCGACCACGCCAGCAGCGGCTGGTCGGCGGCCGGGCTGCCTTCGTCCTCGTAGCGCTTGAGCAGGGCGCTGGCGATGTACAGGTTGCTGAGCACGTCGCCGAGGCGGCCCGACAGCGATTCCTTGAACTTCAGCTTGCCGCCCAGCATCAGCATCGAGGTGTCCGCCATCAGCGCCAGCGCCGCCGAGTAGCGGTTGAGCTTGCGGTAGTAGCGGCGGGTGTAGGTGTCGCCCGGCGCCGCGCCGATGCGCGCGCCGGTGAGGCCGAACCACAGCGAGCGCACCGCGTTCGAGATCGCGAAGCCGATGTGGCCGAACAGCGCGTGGTCGAAGTCGCGCAGGCGCGCGCCGGCGTCCGGGTTGGTCGCCGCCTTCATCTCCTTCAGCACCCACGGGTGGCACAGGATCGCGCCCTGGCCGAAGATCATCAGCGAGCGCGTCATGATGTTCGCGCCTTCCACCGTGATCGCGATCGGCGCCGCCTGGTAGGCGCGGCCGGCGAAGTTGCGCGGGCCGAGGATGATGCCCTTGCCGCCGATGATGTCCATCACGTCGCGGGAAACGTCGCGGCCCATCTCGGTGCAGTGGTACTTGGAGATGGTGGACGGCACCGCCGGCAATTCGCCACGCGCCACCGCCGCCGCCGAGGCCTCGGCCAGCGCGCTGATGGTGTAGGCGTTGCCGCCGATCCGCGCCAGCGCTTCCTCGACGCCCTCGAAGCGGCCGATCGACAGCCCGAACTGCTTGCGGATGCGTGCGTACGCGCCAGTCGCCACCGCGCCGATCTTGGCGCCGCCGCTGGCGGTGGAGGGCAGGGTGATCGAGCGCCCGATCGACAGGCACTCGACCAGCATCTGCCAGCCCTTGCCGGCCATCGCCTCGCCGCCGATCAGCTGGCTGAGCGGGATGAACACGTCCTTGCCGCGCACCGGGCCGTTCTGGAACGTGCTGTTGAGCGGCATCGCGCGGCGGCCGATCTCCAGGCCGGCGGTGTCGCGCGGGACCAGCGCCAGCGAAATGCCGATGTCGCGCTTGTCGCCCAGCAGGGCATCCGGGTCGTACATGCGGAAGGCCAGGCCGACCAGGGTGGCGACCGGTGCCAGGGTGATGTAGCGCTTGTCGAAGGTCAGGCGCACGCCGACCACCCGCGCGCCGTTCCATTCGCCCATGCAGACGATGCCGTAGTCGGGGATCGAGGTCGCATCCGACCCGGCGAACGGGCCGGTCAGGGCGAAGCAGGGCACCTCGCGACCATCGGCCAGGCGCGGCAGGTAGTGCTGCTTCTGTTCGTCGGTGCCGTAGTGCATCAGCAGCTCGGCCGGACCCAGCGAGTTCGGCACGCCGACGGTGGAACTGACCACCGCGCTGATCGATGCCAGCTTCTGGATCACCTTGTGGTTGCCCAGCGCGGTGAACCCCAGGCCGCCGTATTCCTTCGGCACGATCATCCCGAAGAAGCGGTTCTTCTTGATGTAGTCCCACAGCTCCGGCGAGAGGTCGGCGTCGACGTGGGTGATCTGCCAGTCGTTGGTCATCCGGCACAGTTCTTCGACCGGGCCGTCCAGGAACGCCTGCTCGTCTGGGCGCAGGGTGGGCCTGGGCTGGTCGGCCAGCACGTTCCAGTCCGGCTTGCCGGAGAACAGCTGGCCTTCCCAGCCCACGGTGCCGGCTTCCAGCGCCACCCGCTCGGTTTCCGTCAGCGGCGGCAGGATCTTGGTGTAGAAGCCGAGCAGCGGCCGGGTGATCAGCGGCATCCGCAGGAACGGCAGCAGCAGCGGCAGCGCGACCAGCGCCACCAGCACGGCAGCCACGCTGGTGGCGGTCTTGTCGGCGCCCAACAGCCAGCAGGCGACCAGCAGGGTGGCCGTCGCCGCGGCCCAGACTGCGAGGCGCAGGCGGTGGTAGGCCGCGAACGCGGTCGCGGCCAGCAGGATCAGGAAGGGAAGCAGGATGCTCATGTGGGGACTCCGGGGGCCGGGTATCTGGGCATGGCAACGTTGCATGCGGTTGCAGCGTTTCGTACCATACGGTCAAGTATGGCGTGTCGGTCGCCGCTGTCAATTGGCGAATCCGAGCAAAAACTCAGCATACTTCCCGAGCATACCCCTCCAAGCCCCGGCGTATGGACGCACAAAGACCAGGATGACCACCGAAGCCTTACCACGCAGCGGGCGCCTGAGCGCCGACGACTGGGCCCGCGAGGCACTCGAGCAGATCGCCGAGGCCGGCGTCGGTTCGGTGGCGGTGGAACCGCTGGCACGCCGGCTTGGGGTCACCAAGGGCAGCTTCTACTGGCATTTCCCGTCACGCGACGCCCTCCTGCAGGCGGCACTGGAGCGCTGGGAGCACGACGAACAGGCCGCCTACGGGGCGCTGGAGTCGATCTCGGACCCGACCGCACGGCTGCGTTCGCTGTTCCAGCTGATCGCGCACCACAACAAGACCCACGTCATCTATTCCGAGCTGCTGAAGGCGAGCGACCATGCCGCCGTGCAGGCGGTGCTGGCGCACGTGCTGGACCGCCGCATCGGCTTCCTGTTCGCATCCTTCCGCCAGGCCGGCCTGAGCCAGAAGGACGCGCTGAACCGGGCGCGCATGACCTATGCCGTCTACGTCGGCTTCCTGCAGCTCGAATTGCCGAAGTTCCAGGCGCGCCAGCCGATCGAGGGGCTCGACGGCTACATCGAACACATGATGGCGACCCTGATCCCGAAGTCCTGAACCCCGAATCCTGACCCCGGACGCGGCGTCGCCCGCGTCCCACCGGTGCCCGCCTGGGCCGAGGCCACTCCATGAACGCACTCTCCAAACACAGCTCCGACGCCACTTCCACCGGCAGCGCCCTCGCTGCGCTGAACGACTGGGTGGCCAGCGTCGCCATGCGCACCCGCCCGGACGCGATCCACTGGTGCGACGGCAGCGACAGCGAGAACGACGCCCTGGTCGCGCGCATGCAGGCCGACGGCACCCTGCTCAAGCTCAACGAACAGACCCACCCGGACAGCTGGCTGCACCGCTCGGATCCGGACGACGTGGCCCGGGTCGAGCACCTGACCTACGTGTGCACCACCCACCACGAGGACGCCGGCCCGAACAACCACTGGATGGCGCCGGACGAGGCCCACGCCGAGATGGACGCCCTGTTCGACGGCTGCATGCAGGGCCGCACGATGTATGTCATCCCGTACTGCATGGGGCCGATCGACTCGCCGCTGTCGCGCTGCGGGGTGGAGATCACCGACTCGCCCTACGTGGTCGCCAACATGCGGATCATGACCCGCATGGGCGCGGCCGCGCTGGCGCGGATCGAGCGCGAAGGCGCATTCGTCAAGGGCCTGCATTCGATCGGCGAGCTGGACCCCAACCGCCGCTTCATCATGCATTTCCCCGAAGAACTGACCATCAAGTCGTACGGCTCCGGCTACGGCGGCAACGCCCTGCTCGGCAAGAAGTGCCATGCCCTGCGCATCGCCAGCCACCAGGCGCGCCAGGAAGGCTGGCTGGCGGAGCACATGCTGATCCTGGGCGTGGAGAACCCGCAGGGCGAGACCCACTACATCGCCGCGGCGTTCCCCAGCGCCTGCGGCAAGACCAACCTCGCCATGCTGATCCCGCCGGCGGGCTACCGCGAGGCCGGCTGGAAGGTGTGGACGATCGGCGACGACATCTGCTGGATGCGCCCCGGCGCGGACGGCCGCCTGTACGCGATCAACCCGGAATCCGGCTTCTTCGGCGTGGCCCCGGGCACCTCGGAGAAATCCAACCCGAACGCGCTGGCTTCGATCCAGTCCAATACCATCTATACCAATGTCGGCACCACCGCCGACAACCAGCCGTGGTGGGAAGGCATCGACAACGGCCAGCAGCCCGCCACTGACTGGCGCGGCGAGGCCTACGACCCGGCCAAGCGCCCGGCCGCGCATCCCAATTCCCGCTTCACCGTCAGCGCCAGGCGCTGCCCATCTTATTCGCCGATGGCGGAAGATCCGCAGGGCGTGCCGATTTCCGCCATCGTCTTCGGTGGCCGCCGCGCGTCGCTGGTGCCGCTGGTGTTCGAGGCCCGCGACTGGACCCACGGCGTGCTGGTCGGCGCCGCGATGGGTTCGGAAACCACTGCCGCCGCCACCGGCGCGGTCGGGGTGATGCGCCGCGACCCGATGGCGATGAAGCCGTTCTGCGGCTACAACTTCGCCGACTACTTCGCGCACTGGCTGTCGTTCGACACCGAGGGCGCGAAGCTGCCCAAGGTCTTCCACGTCAACTGGTTCCGCAAGGGCAACGACGGCAAGTTCCTGTGGCCGGGCTTCGGCGACAACCTGCGCGTGCTGGAATGGATGATCCGGCGCGTCGAGGGCACGGCTGACGCCACCGAAACCCCGATCGGCCGCCTGCCGGCCGAAGCCGACCTCAATCTGGAAAGACTCGAACTGTCCGCCGAAGCCCGCGCCAAGCTGTTCGGCTACGACCGTGCCGGCTGGCAGGCGGAGTTCGAGAGCATCGGTGAGTTCCTGGACGAGTACGGCCCGCGCATGCCGGCGGCGCTGAAGGCGGAGCAGGTGCGGATTTCCGGCGCATTGGCCTGACGAAGGTGGTGCTGCATCGCAGCATGATCCGGCCTTGCGCCGTCGGCAGAGGAACGAGCCTGCACCTTTGACCGGATCGACGCGACAAGGCCAACCCTGCGTGCGCCCGTTCGGGATGTCGCCAGTTGCACGCCGCCGGGCAATCCGGCGGTCCGATGCTGCACTGCGGCATTTTGACGCGGCGCGAAAAATTCCGCGCCCCGCAATGTGAA
>Ga0209477_1000919_pt1 | contig 18177 bp, 15 predicted proteins | sample KloWWTupernatant_FD_187180 | JGI IMG/M metagenome (GOLD analysis project Ga0209477, IMG submission 187180) | Active sludge microbial communities from Klosterneuburg, Austria, studying microevolution and ecology of nitrifiers - Klosterneuburg... | ecosystem: Engineered > WWTP > Aerobic digester >... | reverse complement strand
GGCTAGCGAAATGAACTCGCAGACACCGATTCAACTGGACGAAGACACTCGAATGATGAGTGTCATCGCGCTCCAGAAGACGATTACGTTCAACATGCGGTTCCCAAACTACAAGTCGTCTCAGGTTGATCCAAAAGTGATAGCACAGGCAGCAAGGGAGAACTTGAATCACACCGTCTGCAAGAGCAAGGCCACTCGCGATCTCATTGATATGGGCGTTCAGTACGTCTATCTATACAACGGAAATGACGCAAAACTCATCACCCGCGTTGTCATAGACAAATACCGCTGCTGAACAAACCTCGCTTGCATAACGCGGTGACGCCTAACCCCTAGCTCAAGCGGAGCGCCAACGGCGGGCCTCCCGCCTGTTGAGGCACAGCAGTTCAAAGCAGACTGGACTTTGTATGTCATTTGTACTAACATAATGGCATTAGATCCACATCCAAAGGCCTCCCAATGTCTGCCGTAGCTTCACAAACACCTCGTTCAGCCCGCTTGGGATTGCGTGCAACCCAAGAGCAGGAAGTTGTATTGCGCCGTGCAGCCGAAGTCGCGCACAAGTCCCTTACGGATTTCATTTTGGACAGTGCATGCCTGGCAGCCGAGCAAACGCTGCTCGACCAACGGCTGTTCATGGTGTCAGGTGCCCAATACCAGGCCTTTATGGATTTGCTGGATCAGCCAGAACAGCCCAACCCTGGGCTGCGCGAGCTGTTCTCCCGTAAAGCGCCTTGGACAGCGCAGTGAACTTACGAAGTCCCGAGCCTCTGGGGCCGCAGCATCGTGTGGAAGGATTTGATTGCGGCAAACAGGCCCTCAACGATTGGCTCATTCGGCATGCCAGACAAGCACAAAGTGCAGGTTCCTCAAAAACATATGTAGCCGCTGACGAAGATCGACTGGTTGGCTATTTCAGTCTGACTGTCGGCCAGATTGATACGCTGGACGCACCCGATCGTATTCGCAAGGGAATGGGGCAGTACCCGCTACCAGTCGTGATTTTGGCCCGCTTGGCAGTATCCAGGACCGACCACGGGCGGAGCATTGGGTTTGGTTTGTTGCAGGATGCGATACGGCGCACGGTACTGATTGGCGAGCAAGCTGGTGTGCGCGCCATGTTGACACACCCCATTGACAGCGAAGCCGCTGCGTTCTACGCCCGTTTTGGATTCATTCAGTCACCATTGCGTGAGCAGCAACTGCTGTTACTTCTAAAAGACGCAAAACGCTGGATTAAATGAGCGCACGCTGAAGCGCAAATAGATTTTTAACTTAGACGGAGCCATAGTAAATGACCACCCTCGGTACCCCCCTGTCCCCCAATGCCACCCGTGTCATGCTGCTGGGCAGCGGCGAATTGGGCAAAGAAGTGTTGATCGCCCTGCAACGCCTGGGCGTGGAAACCATTGCCGTGGACCGCTACGACAACGCACCCGGCCAGCAGGTGGCACACCATGCGCGCACCATCACCATGAGCGACCCTGCCCAGCTCAAGGCACTGATCGAAGCCGTGCGCCCGCACCTGGTGGTGCCGGAGATTGAAGCCATCGCCACGCCCATGCTGCAGGAGCTGGAAGCCGCCGGTACGGTGCGCGTGATTCCCACCGCCCGCGCCGCGCGTCTGACCATGGACCGAGAAGGCATTCGCCGCCTGGCGGCCGAAACCTTGGGCCTGCCCACCAGCCCCTACCAATTCTGCGATTCGCTCGAAGAGCTGCAGGCCGCCATCGATGGTGTGGGTGGCAAGCCAGGCATTGGCTACCCCTGCATCGTCAAGCCGGTCATGAGCAGCTCGGGCAAGGGCCAGAGCAAGATCGACGGTCCGGCCGACGTGAAGAAAGCCTGGGACTACGCCATGTCGGGCGGCCGCGTGGGTCCAGGGCGCATCATCGTCGAAGGCTTTATCGATTTCGACTACGAGATCACCCAGCTCACCGTGCGCGCGCGCAGCGCCAATGGCGAGATCGAAACGCATTTCTGCGACCCCATCGGCCATGTGCAGGTCAGCGGCGACTATGTAGAGAGCTGGCAGCCCCACCCAATGACGCCCACTGCGCTCGCCGAGTCGCGCCGCATCTCCAAGGCCGTGACCGACAACTTGGGGCTGGGTCTGGATGGCAAGCCTTCGGGCCTGGGTCTGTTCGGTGTGGAACTGTTCGTCAAGGGAGACAACGTGTGGTTCAGCGAAGTGAGCCCACGCCCGCACGACACCGGCATGGTGACCATGATCACGCAGTGGCAGAACGAGTTTGAACTGCACGCGCGCGCCATTCTGGGTCTGCCGGTCAGCACCGCGCTCAAGAGCCCGGGTGCCAGCGCCGTGATCTATGGCGGCGTGGAGGCCCAGGGCATCGTGTTTGACGGCGTGGATGACGCCATGCGCGTGCCCAACAGCGAGATCCGCCTGTTTGGCAAACCCGAAAGCTTTGTGAAGCGCCGCATGGGCGTGGCACTGGTGCACGATGCCGATGTGGAAGTGGCCCGCACGCAGGCCAAACTGGCCGCCAACAAAGTCAAGCCACGGACTGCATAACGTTCCGTATATAGAAAACATAACCTGCTGGAGACAAACCCATGACTGCTGTACAAGCCCTGCTCGGATTCGCTGCCTGGACGCTGCTGCTCGTTACAGGTGTATTTTTGTACCGCGGTCTGCGGTTCGTCACCGGCACCCCCATCAACCACTGGCCGCGCGGCGCCAAGCCCGCGGACGATGCGCCACTGGTCAAGCGCCTGGAAGACGCCCACGCCAACAGTCTGGAGAATCTGCCGATTTTTGCAGTCATCGTTCTGGCTGCAGCGGCACTGGGCAAGCTCGACGCCATTGCGGCGCTGGCACCGTGGGTGCTCTATGCCCGCGTCGGCCAGTCCATGGCGCACCTGTCCGGTGTGGGCGTTCTGCAGGTGCTGGTGCGGGCGACCTTCTGGAGCGTGCAGCTCGCGCTGTTCTTCTGGATGCTGGCGGTGCTGCTGGCCTGAAGACCGCGCTAGAGGGGGCTAGAGGGGAATCGCGCGCGTTTCTCCGTGCTTCATCAGCCACACCCGCTCCTGCGGCAAGCCGCGGTCGTGCAGGGCAGCGGCCAGATCGCGCGGCGGATGGTCAAACGCTTCCTGCGTCAGCAGAAACGTACCCCAGTGCACACCCATGGCCTGTTTGGCATCCAGGTCGAGCATGAGCTGCACCGCGTCCGCGGGGTTCACATGCATGGGCTTCATGAAGTCGCGCGGCAGGTAGGCGCCAATGGGTAGCGCCAGAAAATCCACAGCCCCCAAACGCTCGCGGATGGTCTTGAAATCGTTGCTGTAGCCGGTGTCTCCGGGAAAAAGAAAGCGCCAGGGTTCTCCCCCCTCGCCCTCCGTCTGCCGCGCCCACTCCACCATGAAGCCACCCCACAGCGACGCATTCGTGTCCCACGGCGTGCGCCGGCTCCAGTGCTGCGCGGGCGTGAAATGCAGGGTCACGCCCTCCTTGAGCGGCGCCTGGTACCACCAGTCCAGTTCGGTCACCCGGTCCATGCCGCGTGAGGTGAACCACTGCCCCAATCCCAGCGGCACATAGAAATGCGGTGACTGCCCAGCCGCCACCAGCCGCGACAGAGTGGCGTCACACAGGTGGTCGTAGTGGTTGTGCGAAATCAGTACCACGTCAATCAGCGGCAATTGCTCGGGCGTGAGCGGTGCCGGCACGCGGCGCGGCGCACCCACACGTCCGAATGGTCCCGCGCAGTCCGCCAGCGTCGGGTCGATCAGGATGTTCAAACCCGCGACTTGCAGCAGCATGGACACATGGCCGAGCCAGGTCACCACCGGTGCAGTCTGGCGAACAGCAAGGCGCGCATGGTCGACCGGTGTGGACCACGCTTTGGCAAACGCCGCGTAGCCTTCGGCCGGAGCCGAGAGCGGCTTGAAGTCGCCCCGCAGCGAGCGCCACACCATCTCGTACCAGGGGAAATTGCCAATGACGACCTCGGGATCGGTGTTGGTAAACCCCCTTGGGCGATGGTGTTCAGGAAGTGCCGTCAAAAGGTTTCCCACTCCTCATCACCGCCAGCCGGGGCGGGCTTGGGCTGGATCTTGGGTACAGCCGGCGGCCGTGGCGACGCAACAGGTTTCGTGCTCATTCCGACCTTGGGCACGCCGGCTTTGGGCGCAGCCTTCGGAGCCGGGCGGCTGCTGGAAAGATTGAGAGGCTTTGCCGCTGGGGCCACACGTGGTGTCGCGGTTTGCACTGGCGCACTTCTGAACTGGCGTGCAGTCTGGTGCGCGCCTTCCGCTGCGCCAAACACTGCCACAGTCTGCACCAGTTCTTCGGCCTGGGACTTGAGACTGCTGGCTGCGGCGGCCATCTGCTCCACCAGTGCAGCGTTTTGCTGGGTGGCCTGGTCCATCTCGGTCACAGCCTGGCTGACCTGGGCAACGCCCGCAGCCTGCTCTCCGGTGGCGGCACTGATTTCACCCATGATGTCGGTCACCTGCCGGATGCTGGTGACCACTTCGGTCATCGTCGCACCCGCCTGCCCGACCAGCGCCGTGCCCTGCTCCACGCGCTCGACGCTGGCGCCGATGAGGGCCTTGATTTCTTTGGCGGCTTCGGCAGAACGGCCGGCCAGCGAGCGCACTTCACTGGCCACCACGGCAAAGCCACGGCCCTGTTCGCCCGCACGCGCGGCCTCGACCGCCGCATTGAGCGCCAGGATATTGGTCTGGAAAGCAATGCCATCGATCACGCTGATGATGTCCGAGATCTTGCGGCTGGATTCATTGATGCCCTGCATGGTCTCCACCACCTGGGCCACCACGTCGCCGCCCTTGGCGGCTACCGTGCTGGCATTCATGGCGAGCTGGTTGGCCTGGCGCGCGCTGACAGCCGACTGGCGTACCGTGCCGGTGAGTGCGGACATGCTGCTGCTGGTGCGCTGCAGGTTGGCCGCAGTCTGCTCGGTGCGGTTGCTGAGGTCCTGGTTGCCGCTGGCAATTTCGGAGCAGGCCACTTCGATGCTCTGCGCCCCGGAACGCACGGTGGACACAGCTGAGTCCATGCGGCTCAGGGTGGCCTTGAGCGCATTGGCCCCTTCGGTCTCGGTGGCCACACCACGCACATCCAGCGAAATGCCATCGGCACGGTTAACGCTGGACACCAGTACACCGAGTTCATCGCCCTGGCGGGCAGCGCGGTTCATATTGATCGCCAGCACCACCTCTACAGCGGACTGCACCACCACATAAACGGCGTGCACCACGATCAGCCCGAAGTTGGCCTCCGTCAGGCAGAAGAACCCCAAACCCGCTGCCTGCAGGCGGTCAAATGCGATGTGGTGCACCGCAAAGGCGGCCGCCCCGAAAATGATGAGCTTCCAGTCCAGGTACACCAGCAGGAAAGCCAGCACCACGAACACACCGAAGTGGAATTCGATCATGCCGCGCGCCAGCTGAATGTGCAGTGCCACAAATCCCACCAGAACGAAGGTCAGGACATAGCGGCTGGCCACGCTGCCCTTGGCGGTGACGTAGATACCCACCGCCAGCAGCGCCAAAACGGCGGTAAAGCCCAGCGCCAGCCCGGACTCGATGAACTGCAGCCCCAGGCCAATGCTGGCCAGGGCACTGACGCCCACCGCCACCATCAGGACCCGATCGCCGAGCAGCGCGCGCGCCGAGGCGCCGGAAGATGTATGTGTTTGACTCATGGCTCAGGTCTCCTGTTAATAGCCACACACCAAGGCGTGCAACCTAAAATGTATACAAAAGGATAGCACCGAATGCGACTCCTCAGTTCCCCTTTATGCCGCCTGCAGCCGTCTTTCGGTACTCGTCAGGGGTGGTCCCTGCCAGCCGCTTGAACATGGCGATGAAGGCCGATGCACTGCCGTAGCCCAGATCCAGTGCAATCGTCTCTACCGTCTGACCGCGCTCGAGCAGCGCCATGGCCTTGACCACGCGCAGCCGCTGGCGCCACTGCAACAGCCCCATGCCCAGGTCACGCTGGCTGCGTCGCATCAAGGTCCGTTCGGTGGTGTGGACTTGCGCTGCCAGTTCAGGCACAGGGCGGTTGTCGCCCGGATGGGCTTCGAGCCAGCGCAGTACGGCGCCCAGCGCTGGGTCGTCCGACGTGGGCAGGTAGCTGCCTACTCGCGGCGCCGCAACCAGCAAATCCACCAGCACCTGCAGCAGCCGCGCACCAGCTTCGGACGCCGTCTTCCGGACCGACTGGGCGTGCAGATGCTCCAGCAGGGCGCGCGCCAGCGGACTCACGGTCAGCGCGCAGGGTTCGGCGGGCAACACGGCGCACAGCGGGGCGGACACGTACAGCGAGGCATGGTGTGCCTCCTGGCGGTTCAGCCCCACATGGTCCAGGTTCGGGGGCAGCCACACGCCGTACTGGGGTGGTGCGAGGTAGTGGTGGCCTGCCACTTTCACCTCCATCACCCCGCTGAATGAATAGACAAACTCGCCCCACGCATGCTGGTGCTGCGGGTAGAGGCCCTCCGCCGGCACGTACGCACTGCGGAACATGACGGGCACCGGCAGGTGCGGGCTGGACAGCGGAACGTCCAGCTTGGGACTGAGGATGGGCATGCTTTGTCGGATTCTGCGTATGGACTGTCGATTTTTCACTATATCAATGAAAGCCGTCAAACCCATAATCCAGATCCCCCTTTGGATCACAACACCACCCATGGACACCCGCAAAGCCCTCGACCCCCAAGCCATTACGCTCATGCTGGTGCTGTGCGCTATCTGGGGCATGCAACAGGTGGTACTCAAGGCCACGGCGGCGGACATTGCACCGGTCATGCAGATCGGGCTGCGCTCCGGCGTGGCCGCCCTGCTGGTGGGACTGGTCATGCTGGCCCGGGGCGAACGCATGCGCCTGAGCGATGGCACCCTGAAGCCTGGCGTGGTGGTGGGTGTGCTGTTCGGGCTGGAGTTCCTGCTGGTGGCCGAGGGCCTGCGCCACACCAGCGCGTCGCACATGGTGGTGTTTCTGTACACCGCACCCATCTTCGCGGCGCTGGGCCTGCACTGGCGGCTGCCAGCCGAGCGGCTGGGCCCGCTGCAATGGGTGGGGATTGCGCTGGCATTCGGCGGCCTGGCCCTGGCTTTTTTTGGGCGCAGCCAGGCCACGGCAACTGAACCATCCAACATCCTGTGGGGCGACTTTCTGGGCCTGCTCGGCGGTATGGCCTGGGGTGCGACCACGGTGGTGGTGCGCTGCTCCGCACTGGCCGGAGCGCCGGCCACCCAGACCCTGCTGTACCAGCTGATCGGCGCTTTTGTGCTGCTGCTGGCGGGTGCCTTCGCCACCGGTCAGGCGCATTTCAACCCCACGCCCCAGGTATGGGCCAGCCTGGCGTTTCACTCCCTGGTGGTGTCGTTTGCCAGCTTTCTGGTGTGGTTCTGGCTGCTGCGCCACTACCTGGCTTCGCGCCTGGGCGTGTTCTCGTTCCTGACGCCGCTGTTCGGCATCGCGTTTGGTGCATGGCTGCTGGGCGAACCGGTGGAAGCCAGCTTCCTGCTGGGCGCTGTGCCGGTGCTGGTGGGCATTGTGCTGGTCAGCGGCGGCGGCTGGGTGGCACAGCTATTCAGGCGGCAGGGCTGAGATCGGACACGGACACCACGCGGTTGCGTCCCGTGTTTTTTGCCTGGTACATGGCACGGTCCGCCAGCTTGAGCACGCTTTTGACATCCGGCACATCCGCCCGCAACGGGGCCACCCCCAGGCTGATGGTGAAGGGCACGCTATATCCAGCTTCTACGGCGGGACTGGCCTGCACCGCCTGACGCAGCCGCTCGGCCAGCAGCACCGCAGACTCCAGGGATGTTTCCGGCAACAGCACTGCAAACTCTTCACCGCCCAGGCGCCCCAGTGCATCCATGCTGCGCAGACAGGCGCGCAGCACGGCGACCAGGTGCTTGAGCACGGCGTCGCCCACATCATGGCCGTAGGTGTCGTTGACATTCTTGAAAAAATCGATGTCCAGCATGATGACTGACGCCTCAGCACCACCCCGTTTGATCCGTGCAAGCTCGGCCTGCGTTTTTTCCATGAAACTGCGCCGGTTCTCTGCCCGGGTCAACGGGTCGCGGTAGGCCAGATCCTTCAGCACCAGCTGTTGGGTCTTTTCCAGGGTGATGTCCGACAGGAATCCACTGTAACGGTGCACGTCTGGCGTGTGGTCGGACGCTACCGGCATGGCCGTCATCTTCACCCACCGCTCCTGTCCCTGGGGGGTGGTGAAGCGAATGTCGCAGTCAAAACTCGCCTTGTGGGAAAAGGCCCGCTCCACCGCAGCCTGCAATTCCCGGGCATCGTCCGGGTGCACACTCTGCAGGAACAGGCCGGGCTGGCTGGAAAATTCCTCCGGCGTTCGCCCCAGCAGCTGGGTGCTGTAAGGCCCCACATACAGCAGGCGTGGCTCCATCCCGGCAGCCACCTCAAAATCGAACAGAACACAGGGCACGGCACTTGCCATTTGCTCAAACCGCTGGTTGCTGCGCTGCATGGCCTGCTCAGCCTCCTGCGCCTGGCGACGCAACAGCTTCGCACGGGTCCGGAACTGGGCCAGCCCCCATCCGCTGCCCAGCAGAATTGCCAGCCACAGCCCCACCAGGACCGCCGTCTCCATGCGCCAGGGTCCATAAACTGCGGAGGACTCCCGCCCAGCCACGGCCACAAAACGGTGGTCTGCCGCTATGCCGCCCAATGCCACGGTGCGCACCATGCCAAAGCGTTTGCGCTCGTCCAGACTGTTACCACCCTGGTAGCTTTCCGCCAGGCCGCTACGCAGGTGTTCACTGAAGAAATTGCTGGTTTTTGAATAGTCACGGGCCAATATCGCCTGATCTGGTGGCGACGTCACATAGATCTGCCCCTCGTCGTGCAGCAGCGTCACCCGCATGTCCGGGGCGTAACGCAGCGTTTTCATCACGTCTTCAAAATATTCGGGGGACAAGGTCGCAACCACCACCCCGCCAAACGTACCATCGGCCCGGGTGATCGGCCGCGAAATGGTGGCCGCGCAGGCCCCCAGCACCGTGCGGTAGGGCGCGGCAATGCGCAGTTCTGCGCTTCCGTGGCCCGCCTTCGCACGGGCAAAGTAATCGCGCCCGGACAGATCCATTCCGATCAGTTCGTGCCGATTGGAGAGCTGACAAATACCCTGCGCGTCCAGCACGGCGAAGGTGCGCGCGCCGGGCATCATCTTTTCGACCCGACCCAGGTGCTCATGGGCAAACGGAAGGTAGCCCTCGGGCCCACGCCAGCGGTCCAGGCCTTCGAGCATGGTGCGCAGCGCTGCATCGGCAGACTGGATCTGGGACGTGAGCAACTGGTCGGCCACCCGCACCTGGGTCAACAGGTGCTCCCGCTCAGTCCGTCCGATCTCCCGGTATTCACGCCACTGCACCACACCAATCAGCAAGCCCATTACCAGCATCAGCCCCGTCCAGATGGGCCACTGCACGGCGGGACGCTTCAGGCGTTCGTGAAGAGAGAGGTTCTGGTGCATGCTCGGTCAGCAGGGAATGCCTCCCATTTATAACCCATTCGGGTGGGGGTATGCACCCGAATGCGGCATAGTCCCCCGAACCAGTGGCCATTGCTTCGATAACAGAAAACTGGCGTTCCAACATGGCGGTTCATGCAGGACAATGGCGGATCACCGTTAGCTTTGAACATCCCATGGCCACGCTGTTCTCCAACTTCACTCCCACACTGGGCCACAGCCGCCTGCGCTGGTTCGGATGTGCGTGGCTGTTCTGGCTGCTGCTGAACACCAGCGCCTTGGCCGCCCCACGCGAAGTGCGTGTGGGGGTGTACCAGAACGAACCCAAGATCTTCATGGGCTCCGACGGGCAGCCCAGTGGCATCCTCGGTGAGTTGCTGGTGGAGATGGCGAAACGTGAAGGCTGGACGCTGCGCCCGGTCCGCTGCGAGTGGCAAGCCTGCCTGGATGCACTGAAAGACGGCAAACTGGACCTGATGCCCGATGTGGCCTTCAACGAACAGCGGGACACGGTGTTTGACTTCCACAAAGTCCCTGCGCTGCTAAGCTGGTCGCAGATTTACAAGCACAGTGGCATCACCATCAATTCGGCACTGGACCTCAGGGACAAGCGCATCGCAGTACTCGAAGGTTCGGTGCAGCAGAGCTACCTGCGCGACCTGCTGTCCGGATTCGGCGTACAGGCGGAACTGGTCCCGGTGAAGTCGCTCGGCGAGGGGTTTGATCTTGCGACTTCGGGCAGCGTGGACGCCGCTGCAGCCAACCGCTTTTTTGGTGAACTCCAGGCGCCACGGTACAAGCTGGCGGCCACCCCCATCCTGTTCCAGCCCTCGCAGCTGTTCTATGCCACCAGCAGTGGCCGCAATGCCGATTTGCTGGCGGCCATTGACACCCACCTGACCGAATGGGGGGCATCGCCCGACTCCCACTACTTTCAAATTCTCAAGCGCTGGATGGCGACGCCTCCGCAGTTTGCAGTTCCCCGCTATGTCACGTGGACGCTGGCGGCCCTGGTGCTGGCGCTGCTGATCGCCGTCGGCGTGGGCGTACTGTTGCGCCGCGAGGTGGCCCGCAAGACCGCGCACATCCAGGCCGGCGAGGACCGGCTGGCCACCATTCTCAACAGGGTGGACGCCTTCATCTTCATTAAGGGCCCCGATCTGCGCTATCAGTATGCGAACCGCAAGGCGTGCGACCTCTTCGGCATCACCCAGGACGAAATTATTGGCCGGACCGACGCCGATTTTTTTGACCCAGACACGGCGCAGAAGCTCCAGCACAATGACCTGCGCGTTCTGCGGGATGGTGAGCGCGTCGAAGAGGAAGAGACCAATCTCCGTGCGAACGGAACCGAGGCACGCACCTACCTGTCGATCAAGCTGCCGTTGCGCGACGCGCAGGGCCTCATTTATGCCCTGTGCGGAATTTCCACGGACCTCACCCGCCACAAGCAGACCGAGCAAGCCATCCACAAGCTGGCGTTCTACGACCCGCTGACCCAGCTGCCGAACCGCAGGCTGTTGCTGGAACGCATACAGTCCGCCTTGCTGGCCCACAGCCGCGACCACCAGAATGGCGCTCTGCTGTTCATTGATGTGGACAACTTCAAGGACCTCAACGATACGCTGGGCCACCAGATGGGCGACGAACTGCTGCGTCAGATGGCCCACCGGCTCACCGCCTGCATCCGGGCGCAGGACACCCTGGCCCGCCAGGGCGGCGACGAATTTGTGGTCATGCTGCAGGGGCTGAGTCCCTCCATGCCGGAGGCCGTGCAGCAGGCACGCCAGGTGGGCGATAAGATACTGCAGCGCCTGCAGGAACCCTATGCACTGGAACAACAGCAGTACAACTCCAGCGTCAGTATTGGCGTGGCCATGATGGAACCCGGAACTTCCAACCAGGACACCCTGATGCAGCAGGCCGATCTGGCGATGTACCGGGCCAAGGAGGAAGGGCGCAACACAGTGCGCTTTTTTGACCCGCAGATGCAGGCCCTGGTCAGCCAGCGCACCGCCCTGGAGGCCGACATGCGCTCCGGCATTTCCGCCGGGGAATTTGTCCTGCACTACCAGCCCCAGGTGGATGCACAGGGCCAGGTGTTCGCGGTGGAAGCGCTGGCACGCTGGAATCATCCGAAGCGCGGCTTGGTACCGCCGTCTCAGTTCATTGGCGTGGCCGAGAGTTCGGGGCTGATCCTGCCGCTGGGCGAATGGCTCCTGGATGCCGCCTGCCGCCAGCTGGTGAGCTGGGCAGAGATTCCCGAGATGGCCCACCGCTTCATTGCGGTCAACGTCAGCGCACGCCAGTTCAAGCAGCCCCATTTTGTGCAGTTCATCGAGTCGGCGCTCGGCACCACGGGCGCCCCGGCCGGGCGCCTGGAACTGGAACTGACAGAGAGCCTGCTGATTGAAGATGTTGCTGGCGTGGTCGCCAAGATGAATGCCCTCAAGGCCCTGGGCGTGCGGCTGTCGCTGGATGATTTTGGTACCGGATATTCCTCGCTGGGCATCCTCAAGCGCTTGCCACTGGACCAGCTCAAGATCGACCAGGGTTTCGTGCGCGACCTGTTGACCGACGCGCAGGACGCCAGCATCGTACGGGCCATCATTTCGCTTGGTGAAAGCCTCCAGCTGCAAGTCATTGCCGAAGGTGTGGAAACCGAAGCGCAACGCGACGCGCTGCTGGCGCTGGGTTGTACGCATTTCCAGGGCTATCTGTTCGGCCGTCCGGCCCCGATGGTCTAGCCCATGCAAGATACCCGCAGAACACCACCCACCTCTAACTTCTGTAACACTTTTCCCTTCGCAAACCCGGTGAACCGCACCACAATATGACCATGATCAATCGTCGCCAATTTTCTCTCGCCGCTGGTGCTGCCAGCGTGGTCGGTTTTCCGGCAGTGCACGCCCAGTCGGATCGCATCGTGCTCGGACAGTCGGCTGCCTTTACAGGCCCGGCGGCTCAGCTGGGCATCCAGTTCCACGCCGGTGCCAAACTGTTCTTTGACCAACTCAATACCCAGGGTGGCGTGGGCGGACGCAATGTAGAAATTGTGCAGATGGACGACGGCTATGAGCCCGACCGCTGCGCAGAAAACACGCGCAAGCTGATCGACAACGACGTCTTTGCCCTGTTTGGCTACATCGGCACCCCCACCAGCATTGCGGCGCTGCCGCTGGCCACCAAGGCCCGGGTGCCGTTCGTGGCCCCGTTTACCGGCGCCATGGCACTGCGCGCCCCGCTGAACCGCTACGCATTCCATGTGCGCGCGTCCTACAACGACGAAACCGGGCTGATCGTCAGGCAGTTGCACAACGTCGGCATCACCAAAGTGGCGGTGTTCTACCAGAACGATGCCTACGGCAAGGCGGGCCTCGATGGTGTCACGCTGGCGCTGGAGGCCCTCAAGCTCAAGCCCGTAGCCGTCGCCACCGTGGAGCGCAATTCCGTGGATGTGGCCAAGGCGGTGCAAACCATCAGTGCAGCGGCACCGGAAGCCGTGGTACAGATCAGCGCCTACAAGTCGTGCGCAGCCTATATCCGGGCCGCCCGTAAAGCGGGCTACGGTGGTGGCTTTTACAACGTGTCCTTTGTCGGCACACAGGCCCTGGCCGATGAGCTGGGCAAGGAGGGTGCCGGCGTGGTGGTGTCGCAGGTGATGCCCACGCCCTACACCAACGCCAAGGGCATTTCGCGCGAATTTATCGAGATGGTGCGCAAGAGCAATGGCGCGGTGTCGGCCAACTTCTCCAGCATGGAAGGCTATGTAGCAGCCAAGGTGATGGCCGAAGGCCTGCGGCGCAGCAGTGCCAAAGGCGGGCGCGACGGGCTGATCGCCGGACTGGAGAGCATCAGCAACCAGTCTTTTGGTGGATTCAACGTCCACTTTTCCCCGACCGACCACGTAGCCTCCAGCTTTGTGGAGCTGTCCATGCTGACCGGCGACGGACGGGTGCGAACCTAAACCCGCGTCGGGTAGGTTCTACCGCCAAAAATGGCGGTACCCACCCGCACCATGGTGCTGCCCGAGGCGATGGCGGCTTCCAGATCACCCGTCATGCCCATGGACAGGGTGTCGAGTGCCAGCCCTGCTGCATTTAGTGCATCAAATAGGGCTCTAGCCCGCATGTGTACTGCGCAAGCTGCTTCAAAATCAATAGCAGGCTCGGGAATGGTCATGATCCCGCGCAAGCGCACGTTGGGCAACGCCACTACGGCCTGGGCCAGCGCCAGGGCGTCCTCTGGCGCTACACCGGCCTTGGTTGGTCCGCCATCGATGTTGACCTGGATGCAGACGTTCAGCGGCGCTGTACCCTTGGGTCGCTGTTCGCTGAGCCGCTGGGCGATCTTGAGCCGGTCTACCGAATGCGCCCAGTCAAAATGTTCGGCAACCAGTCGCGTCTTGTTGCTCTGGATCGGGCCAATGCAGTGCCACTCCAGTGGCAGGTCCGCCAGTGCGACGATCTTGTCGACCGCCTCCTGAATGTAGTTTTCACCAAACGCCGTCTGGCCGGCGGCGAAGGCCTCGCGCACCGCCTGCGGTCCGAAGGTCTTGGAAACCGCCAGCAAAGTCACCGCTTCGGGTGGGCGTCCGTGGGTGTTACACGCGGTCGCAATCCGGGTGCGTACCTGTTGGAGATTGTCGGCAATCATGGTCATAATCTACGAGCGTAACAAACAACGAACCATTCCAAGAGGACTTTGTGGACATTACCCAATTGCTGGCCTTCAGCGTCAAGAACAAGGCATCCGATCTGCACCTGTCCGCCGGCCTGCCGCCCATGATCCGTGTGCATGGCGACGTGCGACGCATCAACGTCGAAGCACTGGACCACAAACAGGTGCACGCCATGGTGTACGACATCATGAACGACGGCCAGCGCAAGCACTACGAAGAATTCCTGGAAATCGACTTTTCATTCGAGATCGATGGACTCGCCCGCTTCCGCGTCAACGCCTTCAACCACCAGCGTGGTGCCGGCGCCGTGTTCAGGACCATTCCCAGCAAGATTCTTTCGCTGGAACAACTCAACGCACCCAAGATTTTTGCCGACCTGGCCCTCAAGCCCCGCGGCATGGTGCTGGTCACCGGCCCCACAGGTTCGGGCAAGTCCACCACGCTGGCAGCGATGGTGAACTACCTCAATGAGACGGAGTTCGGCCACATCCTGACGGTGGAAGACCCGATCGAGTTTGTGCACGAGTCCAAGAAGTGCCTGGTCAACCAGCGCGAAGTGGGGCCGCATACGCTGTCGTTCGCTGCGGCGCTGAAGTCTGCGCTGCGCGAAGACCCGGATGCGATTCTGGTGGGCGAAATGCGCGACCTGGAAACCATCCGCCTGGCCATGACAGCAGCCGAAACCGGCCACCTGGTGTTTGGCACACTCCACACCTCCAGCGCCGCCAAAACCATCGACCGGATCATTGACGTGTTCCCGGCCGACGAAAAGGAAATGGTCCGCGCCATGCTGTCCGAATCGCTGCAGGCCGTGATTTCGCAGACCCTGTGCAAGACCAAGGATGGCCAGGGCCGCGTCGCTGCCCACGAGATCATGCTGGGCACCAGCGCGATCCGCAACCTGATCCGCGAAGCCAAGGTGGCACAGATGTACTCCAGCATCCAGACCGGCAACAGCCTGGGCATGCAGACGCTGGACCAGAACCTGACGGACCTGGTCAAACGCAACATCATCAGCCCGTCCGAAGCGCGCGCCAAGGCCAAGATTCCCGAGAACTTCCCTGGGTAACTAGACAAAAGGAGGTTTTCTTATGGAACGCGATCAAGCCACGAAATTCATCAACGACCTGTTGAAACTAATGGTCAGCCGCAATGGCAGTGACCTGTTCATTACGGCCGATTTCCCGCCCGCGATCAAGGTCGACGGCAAGGTGACCAAGGTGTCCCCGCAGCCGCTCAACGGCGCGCACACCATGGCACTGGCGCGCTCCATCATGAACGACCGCCAGGTGGCCGATTTCGAGCGCACCAAGGAAGGCAACTTCGCCATTTCTCCGCCGAACATCGGGCGTTTCCGGGTCAATGCCTTTGTGCAACAGGGCAAGGTCGGCATGGTGCTGCGGGTGATCCCGCAAATCCTGCCCACCATCGACGGCCTGGGCGTGCCACAGATACTCAAGGACATTGTGCTGTCCAAGCGCGGACTGTGCATCATGGTGGGCGCCACGGGCTCCGGTAAATCGACCACCCTGGCGGCCATGGTGGACTGGCGCAACGAGAAGTCCTGGGGCCACATCATCACGATTGAAGACCCGGTGGAGTTCGTGCACGCGCACAAGAACTGCGTGGTCACCCAGCGCGAAGTCGGGCTGGACACCGACAGCTGGGAAGCGGCCCTGAAGAACACCCTGCGCCAGGCACCCGATGTGATCCTGATGGGCGAAATCCGCGACCGCGAAACCATGGAGCACGCGGTGGCGTTTGCCGAGACCGGCCACCTGTGCCTGGCAACCCTGCACGCCAACAGTGCCAACCAGGCACTGGACCGCATCATCAACTTCTTCCCGGAAGAGCGGCGCAGCCAGCTGCTGATGGACCTGTCGCTGAACCTCAAGTCGCTGGTGTCCCAGCGGCTGATTCCGAAGCAGGACGGCAAGGGCCGCGTGGCGGCGGTCGAGATCCTGATCAACTCGCCCCTGATTTCCGACCTGATCTTCAAGGGCGAGGTCGCCGAGGTGAAGGAAATCATGAAGAAGAGCCGCCAGGCCGGCATGCAGACCTTTGACCAGGCGCTGTTTGACCTGTATGAGGCCCACGCCATTACCTACGAGGACGCGCTGCGCAATGCCGACTCGCTCAATGACCTGCGCCTGCAGATCAAGCTCAATAGCGCGCGAGCCAAGTCCAGCGACCTGAGCGCCGGTACCGAAAACTTTGCACTGATGTAAGCCATGTCCAGTATCAACTCCAAAACCTACGAAGCTTCCACCCCGACCAAGGTGGCCTTTCTGGGCCTGGGCGTCATGGGCTACCCCATGGCAGGCCACCTGGCGACTGCGGGCCACCAGGTCACTGTCTACAACCGGACCGCTACCAAATCCATAGCGTGGTGCGCAGAATTTGCGGGGGCTACAAGCACAAAAGGCTCGCACTCCCACGCCACAACGCCGCGGCTTGCTGCCCACGACGCCGACATCGTGTTCTGCTGTGTGGGCAACGACGCTGATTTGCGCAGCGTGACCCTCGGACCCGATGGTGCCTTTGCCGGCATGAAGGCCGGCGCCATTTTCGTGGACCACACCACGGCATCGGCCGATGTGGCGCGCGAACTGGGAGCCACGGCACGGCACATGGGCCTGCCGTTTGTCGACGCGCCGGTCTCGGGCGGCCAGGCCGGCGCACAAAACGGCATGCTGACGGTGATGTGCGGTGGCGATGCAGCGGCCTTCGAGGCGGCCAAGCCAGTGGCCATGGCCTTCTCCCGTGCGTTCACGCTGCTGGGTGAGAACGGTGCCGGGCAACTGGCCAAGATGGTCAACCAGATCTGTATTGCGGGCCTGGTGCAGGGCCTGTCGGAGGCCATTGCCTTCGGGCAGCGCGCCGGGCTGGACATGAACCAGGTGCTTGACGTGATCGGCAAGGGTGCCGCACAAAGCTGGCAGCTCGACAACCGTGGCAAGACCATGGTGGCCGACAAGTTCGACTTCGGATTTGCGGTGGACTGGATGCGCAAGGACCTGGGCCTAGTGCTCGACGAGGCCAAGCGCAATGGCGCCCGCCTGCCGGTCACGGCCCTGGTGGACCAGTTCTATGCCGATGTGCAGCAGATGGGTGGCAACCGCTGGGATACCAGCAGCCTGATCAAGCGGCTGCGCTGAAGTACACCTGTAAGTATCATCAGCGATACGTGATCTCACTATGAAAGTTCAGCAAGTGCAAAAGATGCATCAATTGATTGCAGCAGCTGTAGCTGCTTTCATGGCGCCATTGATACACGCATCACCAGAGTTACTTCCCATTCCTGAAGTGAGGGACACAATTCCTGCTCAAACTGTCATCCGGTTAGGCACTGGATTCCGAGCGGTGTGTTCAAAGACCAAGCACGTTCCATCGATCACGGCTTCCAGAGGGAAACCCGCCGAGTCAAAGAGCTTTCTAGTGAGCTCCTATCAGTCCCGCTTTCCCCAGCTGAGTTTTTCGTTCGATGGCGTAGGACTGACTTGGCGTTTCGACCCAATCAAAGGCGAGCTCCTTGATTTCCCACCAGAAATCGAGGTGCCGTCTTCCCTATCCTTGTCCAACTCTGAACGTGCTCGTTTAATGCAGATGCTGGGACCAGCGTTATCAATTGTGATGAAAGCCTACACTTCTGTGTATGGTGTACCGCTTATTCAAAGCAAACAAATTGTTCGCGAGTTCGTCCTTCCCCCAATGTTTCAGGGCAGCCCTGCTTGGCATGGCTTCCTCGGTTACACCCCAATCAGCGCCGGGGAGGTGGATGGACGGAAAGTATTGATCCTGGCTACACATGGTCAAATGCGAACAAGCGAGCTCAACAAGAAGAGTGGGGCCAACGATGAGATCGCCTTTGATAGCTCAGGTTGGGAGGCGCGCGACACCCAATCAGGTCTGATTTTGCAATCGTCTACCGAGAATAAGTTAATGATTAATCAGGAAGCAACAGGGTACTCAGAGATCGAAAATGTT
>Ga0209477_1000917_pt1 | contig 18216 bp, 13 predicted proteins | sample KloWWTupernatant_FD_187180 | JGI IMG/M metagenome (GOLD analysis project Ga0209477, IMG submission 187180) | Active sludge microbial communities from Klosterneuburg, Austria, studying microevolution and ecology of nitrifiers - Klosterneuburg... | ecosystem: Engineered > WWTP > Aerobic digester >... | reverse complement strand
GAGCTGCGCCTGCCCGCCACGGCGCAGACGGCGCGGCCCTTCCTGCATGTATCGGGCATGTTCCCAGCCGACCGTGGCTGCCTGGCCGTGATGTGGCCGTTGGCCAGCCACCCGACCAACAAGAACGAGATCATTGCCTGGGACCTGGCGCACGACCCGCGTGAATTGGCCACGCTCGACGCCGATACCCTGCGCCTGCGCATGTTCACGCGTTCGGCCGACCTGCCCGAGGGCGTCACCCGCCTGCCCATCAAGACGGTGCACCTGAACAAGTCGCCCATGGTGGTGGGCAACGTGAACACGCTGACCCCCGCCCTGGCGCAGCGCTGGGGCATTGACTTGGCCCAGGCTGCGGCGCACGCCGAGGTGGCCCGCGCACTGCCTGACATGAGCGCCATCTGGCCCGCCGTCTTTGCGCGCCCGCCCGAGCCAGCGCCCGATGTGGAACAGGATTTGTACGGCGGCTTCGTGGGCAACACCGACCGCCGCCGCCTCAACGACCTGCGCGCCATGACGGGCGAGCAGCTGGCCCGCACCCGCGCCGCTTTTGACGACCCGCGCCTGGGCGAACTGCTGTGGCGCTACCGCGCCCGCAATTTCCCCGAAAGCCTGTCGCCCGAAGAAGTGCAGCGCTGGGACGCGCACCGCGCAGCCTGCCTGTTTGACGGCCAGGGCGGGGCGCGCACGGTGGAGCAGTTGTTTACCGAGATCGATCAGTTGTCCGAAACCGCCGACGAGCGTGCCGAAACCATCCTGGGCGCGCTCTACGACTGGGCGGAAGCCATCGCACCGGAGCGTTGACATGGCAGAACCCACCAGCATCGGCAAATACCGCATCGAGCGCGAGCTGGGTCGGGGCGCCAGCGGGGTGGTGTATCTGGCACTCGATGGTTTTCGGGGGCGGCGCGTGGCCATCAAGCAGTTGCATGCCCACCTGCTGGCAGACCCGGTGCAGGCCCACCGCCACCGCCGCCAGATGCGCAACGAGGCCGCGCTGGCAGCGCGCTTGCGCCATCCACACATCGTGCGCCTGCTCGACGCCGACGAGGAGGCCGACCCTCCCTATCTGGTGCTGGAATATGTGCAAGGCCGCCCGCTGTCGGACTTTGCCGCGCCCGATGCTCTGTTGCCCGTAGCGCAGGTGCTGGATATCGCCTTCAAATGCGGCCATGCGCTTGAATACGCGCAGCGCCAGGGGCTGGTGCACCGCGACATCAAGCCCGCCAACATCCTGTTGACCGACGATGGCGAGGTCAAACTCGTGGATTTTGGTGCGGCCCTGGCCGTGCGCAGCGAGGCCACGCAACTCGCGGGCCTGGTGGGGACACCCTCGTACATGTCGCCCGAGCAGGTGCGCGAAGAGCCGCTCACGCACCACAGCGACATGTTCTCGCTGGCCGTGGTGGTGTACGAGCTGCTCACGGGGCGCCGCCCCTTCGATGGGGAAACCGACTACGCCACGCTCTACCGCATCAGCAACGACGCGCCCACGCCGCCCAGCCTGCTGCGCGCATCGCTGCCGACAGCGCTGGATCAATGGCTGCTGCGCGCCCTGGCCAAACCGGCCCACCAGCGCTATGCCACCTGGGGCGACTGGACCGACGCCCTGACCGCGCTGAACCAGAGCCTGCCCCGCCAGCGCTCGCAAGACACCGAAACCGAGCGCTTCACGCGGTTGCGCGCGTTGCCGTTTTTTGCGGATTTTCATGACGTGGCGCTGTGGGAGTTGATGCGCCTGGGCAACTGGCGCCGCCTGCCGCATGGCACCGTGCTGATGCGCGAGAACACCCCGGGCGATTCCTTCTGCGTCATCATCGAAGGCCATGTCACCGTCAGCCGCCAGAACTGGAACCTCAGCACCCTGGGCCCCGGCGTCACCCTGGGCGAAATGACCTACCTGCGGCCCGACAACAAGCTGCGCACCGCCACAGCCGTGGCCGAGTCCGAGGTGCTGGTGCTCAAGGTGCGCAACCCAGCGCTGCGCGAGGCCTCTGAGGATTTGCAGTCGCGTTTTGACAAAGCTTTCATCAAGCTGTTGGTGGGGCGCCTGATTGCCACCAACGAACAACTGGCCGAGTGGGACCTGGTGACGGTGCCGTCCAGCGACAAGGGTTGACGGGCACCCCGTTGTCAAAAATGCTATAAAAATAATAGCTTTTAGCGCTTATGGGGTGAGCGCTAGAGTCCATTTTGGCTATATTTTTAGGCATTCGTGCAGCCATGTCGCAGGCATTGGGGTCGGATCACGATTTCGCACAGCGAAACTTGTGCTCAAACCCCAATCCCGGAACGGTGGGCGCAGCGCAGGTTCTTTGCCGTTTCCGTCTGAGGTAGTGCATTCCAACCCGAGAAGATGAGCGGCAGACGGCGGTAGGCCGTTGGCTGGTCGTTCAATGGAAGGGTGGTATGGCACTTTTCAAGTTCGCCAACTCCTCAGCTGGAAGGATCTTTGGCGCTACCTGGGGCAAGCCTGAGCCATTGAACAGGGGTGACTTTCTGTATCTCCCGCTGATGCGACTGGCGACAACGATCCACAAGAAGCGTGCGACAACGCCCAGAAGCCCGCGCTGCTTCGGCTTCGGGTTGCCCAGCGCCGTGTCCGTGTTTACGACAGCAACGTTGGTTCCGAAGTCTTCATCCATCCGGCCCTGATCGAGGCAGGTGTGAACCAGACCAATGAACGACATCTTGGGGTTAGCCATCGTGTTACCCATGGGCGTTCCGCAGCATGACGCATACCAACGCACCATGCCTTTGTCGCTCAGGCGGATTGCGGCCAGACGATCCTCGCCTTGAAGGAAGCGCAGACGTGATTGAGCAACTTGGAGGATCTCGGTCCCGCCTTGTTCGTCAAGTACCTCGGAAGTTTTGCCAAGAAAGTGCGCGAATGCACGGCAATCTGTGCAGTAGCAGATGATTCGATTGTGGATTCCTGTGCTTTCGAGTTGGCCTCGTAGGGCTCCACACTGACATCGAACTGGATGCATCGGCTGGTACTCCTTGGATAGCGACGGCCCGTCTTGTGCCGTATTAAGTGAAGGGCTTGCGCAGCTTTTCGCGCAGGTCCGCTCGGGTGAAAGGTGATGCATTTTGGCTGCGCCTGGCTGTCCAGCGCTTGATATCGTCTTCCATCAGGGTGCTCAGCCGCCGCACACTTCAGGACTTATTGGAAGCTGTCGGTTCAAACACCGACACCGCCCCTGCGGGCACATTTAACATCAAAAACAATAGCTGCTAACGCTTGTCAAATAAGCGCTACAGGCCAATTTGACCTGAACTTTCACCCAAAAAACCAATAACAAACCCCAATCGCCGCCAACACCCCCGCCAGCTCGGCCAGCAGCGCACAAGGCACGGCATGCCGCACGCGCTGAATCCCCACCGCCCCAAAGTACACCGCTAGCACATAGAAGGTGGTTTCCGTGCTGCCCTGCACCGTGGCGGCGACCAGGGCAGGGAAGCTGTCTACGCCCTTGGCCTGCATGGTCTCGATCAGCATGGCGCGGGCGGCGCTGCCTGAGAAGGGTTTGACCAAGGCGGTCGGCAGTGCATCGACAAAGCGCGTGTCCCAGCCCGCGCCTTCCACCAGCCAGCGGATGCCGTCGAGCGCGTAGCCCAGCGCACCCGAGGCGCGCAGCACCCCCACGGCGCAGAGCATGGCGACCAGGTAGGGCAGCAGCCCCTTGGCCACGTCGAAGCCCTCGCGTGCGCCTTCCACAAAGGCCTCGTACACCGGCACGCGCCGCCAGGCGCCCAGCAACACGAACAGCAGCACCAGGCCAAACAGCGTCAGGTTGCCGGTGAGGGACGACAGGCTTGCGAGAGCCGCAGCGCTCAGGGTCGAGAGGAACGCCACCAGCGCGGCAATGCAGAGGGCCAGCGGCAGCAGGTAGGCCAGCACGACAGGGCGCCACAGCGGCAGCCGCTGCACAAAAGCTACGGTGAGCAGCCCCACCAACGTGGAGGCCGAGGTGGCGAGCAGGATGGGCACAAACACCAGCGTGGGGTCGGGTGCGCCTTGCTGCAGGCGGTACATGAAGATGGAGACGGGCAGCAGCGTGAGCGACGAGGCGTTGAGCACCAGGAACAGGATTTGCGCGTTGGTGGCAGTCTGGGGTTCGGGGTTCAGGCTTTGCAGCGAATGCATGGCTTTGAGGCCAATGGGCGTGGCCGCGTTGTCCAGGCCGAGCGCGTTGGCGGCAAAGTTGAGCGTCATCAGCCCCAGGGCCGGGTGGCCGCGCGGCACGCCGGGCATCAGTTGTGCAAACAGCGGCGCCAGCCAGCGCGCCAGGGTTTCGACCAGACCGGCGCGCTCTGCAATGCGCAAAAAGCCCAGCCAGAGGGAGAGGGTGCCAAACAGCAGCAGCATGACCTCGACGGAGAGCTTGGCCATGGCAAACAGGGCCTCGACCATGGCAGCAAATACCTGCGCGTTGCCGCCAGCGAGCCACTGCACCAGCGCGGCGAGGGCGGAGGTGACGAAAAATCCCAGCCACAGGGTGTTGAGCATCAAGTCTTCGTGGGTCAGTAGCGGTGCAATGAGATTAACAGCCCAGCCTCAGGTGTATAAACATCCATCTTCAAATTTTTGAGTCTGGCGCGCGAAGCGCCAACACGGCAAGGAATCCGCATATGGGCGCACAGTGGAAGGCAAAGGGCAAGGCGTTGGTGGCCGATGCCAAGGGCAAACTCTTTGGCAAGCTGGTGAAGGAAATCCAGGTGGCTGCGCGCGGCGGTGCAGACCCGACCGGCAATGCGCGTTTACGCCTGGTGGTGGAGCAGGCACGCAAGGTATCCATGCCCAAAGACACGCTGGAGCGCGCCATCAAGAAAGGTGCCGGTATTGGCGGCGAGGCGGTGCACTACGAGCACGTCATCTACGAAGGTTTTGCACCGCACCAGGTGGCGGTGATGGTGGAGTGCCTGACCGACAACGTCAAACGCACAGCGCCTGAAATGCGCGTGCTGTTTCGCAAGGGGCAACTGGGTACCTCGGGCTCGGTCGCCTGGGACTTTGACCATGTCGGCATGATCGAAGCCGAGCCTGCTGTGGCCGGGACCGACCCCGAAGAAGCCGCCATCGAAGCGGGAGCACAGGATGTCGAGCCGGGCGATGAAGAGGGCACGACGCTGTTCATTACCGCAGCGGCAGACCTGGACGTGGTCAGCCGCGCCCTGCCAGCCCAGGGCTTTACGGTCTTGTCGGCCAAGCTGGGCTACAAGCCCAAGAACCCCGTCAACCCTGCCAGCCTGAGCGCCGAGCAGCTCGAAGAGGTGGAGGCCTTCCTGGCCGCCATCGATGCGAACGACGATGTACAGAACATGTTTGTAGCCTTGGCCGGGTAGGGCGCACGGACTACGGCAGGAGATAGATCCTTGCAAGCACTCCCCATTCGGCGCATCGCCATCAGCACCGGCGGCGGTGACGCTCCCGGCCTTAACGCCGTGATCCGGGCGACTGTTTCGGCGGCCTCCAACCGGGGCTGGGAGTGCGTGGGCATCCGCGATGGTTTCAATGGCTTGCTGCAGCCCGAGCGCTATCCCCAGGGGGGTCTGGTGCCCCTGACGCATGAGCGGGTGCGCGGTATCTCGCACCTGGGGGGCACTATTCTGGGCACCACCAACAAGGGCGATCCTTTCCACTTTCCGACCCGCCTGCCCGACGGCAGCATGGGCGAGAGCGATCGCTCTGACGACCTGCTGGCCTGTTTTGCACGCGAAGGTATTGACGCCCTGGTGTCCGTGGGCGGCGATGGCACCTTGTCCATCGCCCATGAACTGCACCGCAAGGGCCTGCGCGTGGTGGGTGTGCCCAAGACCATCGACAACGATCTGGACAAGACCTTCACCACCTTTGGCTTCGATACCGCGGTGGCCTTTGCCACCGAGTGCCTGGACCGCCTGCACAGCACGGCGGAGAGCCACCAGCGCATCATGGTAGTTGAAATGATGGGGCGGTATGCGGGCTGGATATCGCTGCATGCGGGCATTGCGGGCGGCGCCCATGCCATTTTGATTCCCGAGATTCCGTTTGATTTGGAGCCCGTCGTTGCCAAAGTGCTGGAGCGCGATGCGCTGAGCCGCTCGTATTCGATTGTGGTCGTGGCCGAAGGGGCGCACCCGCAGCAAGGCGCGCGTGCGGTGCTGGCGTCGGCCGAGGCCGGGCACGCCGAACGCCTGGGTGGCATGGGTGAGCAGGTGGCGCAGGAGTTGGCCCGCCGCACCGGCAAGGACGCCCGGGTCGTGGTGCTGGGCCACTTGCTGCGGGGCGGCAGCCCGACGGCGTTTGACCGGCTGGCGGCGCTGCGCTTTGGCACCGCTGCCGTGCGTGCGCTGGACGAGGGCTTGTCAGGCGTGATGGTGTCGCTGTCGTTTCCCAACGTAGTTTATGTGCCGCTGGCCGAGGTGGCTGGGCGCATGAAGGGCGTGCCCATGGACAGCGATACTTTGCAGACGGCACGCGATCTGGGTATTTGCTGCGGCGACTGATGCGTGGTGGTGCCAGTCAGCTTCCAGCAAGCCCATCATGAATAATTATGAATTCAAAACCTGCCTTTCGGCAGCGTGCGAGGCCAAGGAGACCACACCATGAGCAGTTACGCGGATTTTTATCGCCAGTCCATCGACCAACCCGATGTATTTTGGGCCGAGCAGGCCCGATTGATTGACTGGCAGACCCCACCGCAGCAGGTGTGCGACTACAGCAATCCACCGTTTGCACGATGGTTCGTCGGTGGTACCACCAACATCTGCCACAACGCTGTAGACCGGCACCTCAAAGACCGCGCTAGCCAGCCTGCGCTGGTGGCCATTTCCACCGAGACCGACACCGAGCGCAGCTACAGCTTCGCCGAACTGCACGCCGAGGTGCAGCGCATGGCGGCCAGCCTGCAAGCGCTGGGCGTGAAGAAGGGCGACCGCGTCCTCATCTATATGCCCATGATTGCCGAGGCCGCTTTTGCCATGCTGGCCTGCACGCGCATTGGGGCACTGCATTCGGTGGTGTTTGGTGGTTTTGCGTCGGGTTCGCTGGCGTCCCGCATTGAAGATGCCGAACCTGTGGCCATCGTCAGCGCCGACGCGGGTTCGCGCGGTGGCAAGGGCGTGCCCTACAAGCCGCTGCTCGACGAGGCCATTCGCCTGTCGCGCCACAAGCCTGCCAGCGTGCTGCTGGTAGACCGGGGCCTGGTGCCCATGGAGCTGGTGGCCGGGCGCGACCACCTCTGGGGTGCACTGCGCGAGCAGCACCTGAACACCACCGTGCCCTGCGAGTGGGTGGACTCCACGCACCCCAGCTACACGCTCTACACCAGCGGCACCACCGGCAAGCCCAAAGGCGTACAGCGCGACACGGGCGGCTACGCCGTGGCGCTGGCTGCCAGCATGAAGCATATTTTTGATGCGCAAGCAGGACAGACCTACTTTGCCACCAGCGACATCGGCTGGGTGGTGGGCCACAGCTACATCATCTATGGCCCGCTGATTGCTGGCATGACCACCATCATGTACGAGGGCCTGCCCATCCGTCCTGACCCGGGCGTATGGTGGAGCATTGTCGAGAAGTACAAGGTCACGCACATGTTCTCGGCCCCCACGGCGGTGCGCGTGCTGAAAAAGCAGGATGCCTCCTGGCTCAAGAAGTACGACGTCTCCACCCTCAAGGCCCTGTGGCTGGCGGGCGAGCCGCTGGACGAGCCCACGGCGCAGTGGATCAGCGACGCGCTACAGGTGCCCATCATTGACAACTACTGGCAGACCGAGACGGGCTGGCCCATCCTCACGCTGGCCAACGGTGTGGAGCAGCAAACCACCCGCTTTGGCAGCCCTGGCAAAGCCATGTATGGCTATAACGTCAAGCTGATCGACGAGGTGACGGGCAATGAATTGACCGAGCCCAACCAAAAGGGCGTGGTCGCCATCGAAGGCCCGTTGCCCCCCGGTTGCATGCAAACCGTGTGGCGTGACGACGAGCGCTTCGTCAACACCTACTGGAAGAGCATTCCGGGCCGCATGATTTACAGCACCTTCGATTGGGGTATCCGCGATGCCGATGGCTACCACTTCATCCTGGGCCGCACCGACGATGTGATCAACGTGGCGGGCCACCGTCTGGGCACGCGCGAGATCGAGGAATCCATCTCTTCGCACCCCAACATCGCCGAAGTGGCGGTGGTGGGCGTGGCCGATAACCTCAAAGGCCAGGTCGCCATGGCCTTTGCCGTGCCGCGCGACGCCAGCGGCCTGGACAGTGACGCTGCACGCCAAAAGCTCGAGGCCGAGGTGATGAAGGTGGTGGACGGCCAACTGGGCGCCGTGGCCCGGCCTTCGCGCGTGATTTTTGTTACCGCACTGCCCAAGACGCGCAGCGGCAAACTGCTGCGCCGCGCCCTGCAGGCCGTGGCCGAGCGGCGCGACCCGGGTGACCTGACCACCATGGAAGACCCGGCCGCACTGCAGCAGGTCAAGGATTTGGTCTAAGGCTGATCGGGCGCGGGGAAGAGACTGGCCCCGCACGGGGCTGGTCTACTATCAAAAATATAGCTTCTAGCGCTTGATAGACGGGCGCTAGAGGCTATTTTTCTGATTAAGAACATATCTGAGATGGGTCTCACTCCCTCTCCCCTTGCGGGAGAGGGTTGGGGAGAGGGGGCCAATTCCGGGAGCCGCTCTTTGTACAGAGGCTGATGTTCCTATCGGAGGCATGCCGCTCATCAGCTATTTTTCTATAGAAACCTAGCTCGTATGTGGGCGCACGGCCAGGGCCGGGGCCTGCCAGTTTTTCACCCACGGGATGAAGTCGGCCACTGGCATGGGGCGTGCAAAGTGGTAGCCCTGGGCCATGTGGCAGCCCAGTTGCAGCAGCATCTGGCCCTGGTCGGGGGTTTCCACGCCTTCGGCAATGATGCGGTAGCCAAAGGAGCGCGCCAGCCCGATGACGCCTTGGACGATGGCCAGATCGCCCGCGTCGTGCATCATGCCGTGCACGAAGCTCTGGTCGATTTTGAGGGTGGACAGCGGCAGGCGGCGCAGATAGGTGAGCGACGAATACCCGGTACCAAAATCATCCAGCGAGGTGCCCATGCCCAGGTCCCGCAATATCTTGAGGGTGCTGGCCACATGCTCCACATGGTAGAGCGCAGCGGTCTCTGTGATTTCGATTTCGAGCAGTGCGGGCGGGATGTCTGGGTGCTCGGCCAGCTTTTGCGCCATCCAGTCGGCAAAGCCGGGTTGCTGCAGGTGCGGCGCTGAAATGTTCAGACTGATCGGCAATTGGAACTCGTGCTCCATCAGTTGCTTGACCAGCGCCAACCCCGCATCGACCACCCAGGCGCCAAACGCGACCTCGATTTCGGTGCCTTCGAGTACGGGCATGAAGGCGGCAGGAGACAGAACCCCTTTTTCCGGGTGTTGCCAGCGGGCCAGTGCCTCTGCGCCCACCACGGTGCCCAGGTGCATGTCCACCTTGGGTTGCAGATACAGCACGAACTGCCCTTGGGCCAGTGCTTCGCGCAATTCCAAAATTTGTTCGCGCAATTGGCGCGACTGGCGTTCCTGCGTGGCATCGAACTCATGAAAACGGTTGCGCCCGCCCTGCTTGGCGGCATACATGGCCTGGTCAGCGTGGCGCATCAGGGTGTCGGCATCGGCTTCGTCGCTGGGATACAGGGTGTAGCCAATGCTGGCTGTCACCGAAACCCTGTTGTTACCGATCTGGTAAGGCGAGGCAATGCTTTGCATCACCTGGTTCAGCCCATGTTTGCATTCGTTGTTGCTCGACAGTCCAGGCATCAGGATGACGAATTCGTCGCCCCCCAAGCGTGCCACGCAGTCCTGGGGGCGCAGGGCGCGCGTCAGGCGCTGGGCGGCAATCACCAGCAGGCGGTCGCCAGCGTCGTGGCCCAGGCGGTCGTTGACAGGCTTGAAACCATCCAGATCAAGGTAGGCCACGCCCAGCAGTGAGCCTTCGGCATGGGCCAGCGACATGCCCTCGGCCAACTTGCGGGCCAGCAGTACGCGGTTGGGCAGGCCGGTCAGGGGGTCGAAATGGGCCAGGCGGCGCAGCAGGATTTCCTGTTCGCGCTGGCCTGTGACGTCCATGGAAATTCCCAGCATGCGCAGCGGCTGGCCGCTGTCGTCAAAGCGAACCACTTTGCCCAGGGCGCGCAACCAGCGGTCGCTTTCGTGTGGCCGCCGGATGCAGATCGTGGCGTCGAAAGGGGTGCCCGGATCGGCAGTGTGGCGCGTGACCTCGGTGGTGATCTGCAGCACATCCTCAGGCTCCAGGTCGTCCGTCCAGGGAGCGCCTGGTGCGCCTGGTGCGTCGGGTGGCAGCCCGCGCATGGCCAGCCAGCGCTGGTCGCCCGTAATCAGGCCGGTGTGCAGGTTCCAGTCCCAAAGGCCCAGGTTGGCCGCCGAGAGGGTGAGCGAGAGCAGGGCTTCGCGCTCACGCACCTGCTCCTCGGACTTCTTGCGGTCGGTGATGTCGTGCAGTGCGAACAGCCAGACGTCCTGGCCATCAAACTCGGTGGCGCGCATGGACTGCAACAGCGTCAGCTGGCTGCCATCGCGCAAGGTGGCCGTGATTTCATGGCCATTGAGCGTCTTGTCGGCAGTGGCGTTGGCCAAGTCGACTACGCGTGCGCGCGCTGCCTCGGTGTAGACGCCCAGGTCCACAATGGAACGCCCCAGGGCTTCGCTGCGGCTGAAGCCGAACATGGCTTCCCAGGCCGGATTGACTTCAATGAAGGTGGCGTCTTTGCGGCGCGTCATGCCCATGGGGTAGGGCGCAAGCTGGAACAGGCGAGAGAAGCGCTCTTCGGACTGCTCCAGCCGAGCTTCGGCCCGTTTGGATTCGTCGATGTCCTGCATCACGCCCACAATGCGCATCACGCGACCGTTTTCCACCACCGGCTCACCTCGCCAGCGGCAGTAGATCCAGCGGCCATCGGCGCGAATGATCTCTACGTCCATGCTCCACTCGGTATGCTGGGCGATGCACTGGCGGAATTGCTCGCGCATGGGTTCGCGCCATTGCGGTGCAACAAACGTTTCGATGTAGTTGCGTGGCAGCGGTGCGCCCGGGGGCAGGCCATGGATGTCGTAGCACACATCAGACCAGTAGACGAGCCCCTTGCCGCGCACGTCCTCCCACGCGCCCAGCCGCGCCATGCGCCCAGCCTGGGCCATGGCGGCGTTGGCCGTCAGCACGGACTCGTGTGCGCGCTGCTCTTTCCTAGTGTCGTGGAACACAAACACCAGGCATTCCTCGCCATCGACCTGCACCTTGCGGGCAAACATTCGGCCGGGGATGACCACACCGGCGCTGTTGGCCACCATCGGGAGATCCTCCACCTGGCCCTCGCGCTGGATCGCCTCGACCAGCCGCGCCCGCTCCTCTACGCTGGCCCATACTTTCAGTTCGGTGGAGGTGCGGCCAATGACGTCGTCGTGCTGCAGGTTCAGCAGGCGGCAGAACGCCGGGTTCACTTCCAGGTATTTGCCATCCGACAACCGGGTCAGGCCTGCCGGGTCAGGCAGCATCTGATAGATGGCGTTTGCGTGGCTATTGGATGCGCGCAGCGCACCGGCAAGGTGCTCTGCAGTAGTTGAATTGCTTGGCGCAACAGACATCGCGCGAGTTTAGGGCTGTTCTGCGGCTTGCGCAGCCAACTTGCGCGTGCCGATGAGTCCTGTAGACAACAAAGTACCGGAAATAATCACCACGGCGCAGCCCAGCATCCAGGGCGTGACGGTCTCGTGGAGGAACACCACACCGTAGAAAACGGCAAAAACCGGTGCCATGAAGGTCACTGCCAGCGCCCGGCTGGGCCCGGCATGGGCAATCAGGCGGAAGTAAAGAATGTAGGCAATGCCCGTGCACAACACGGCAATGGCCACAATGGCGGCCCAGGCCTGCACCCCCGGCATGGTGGCTGGCCAGAACCACAGCATGGGAACGCACAGCCCCAGCGTCGCCCCCAGCTGGCTGCCGGTGGCCGTGGCCAGCGGCGGTACACCCATCAGGTACTTGCGGGCGTAGCTGGCCGCAATGGCGTAGCAGGTGGTGGCACCCAGGCAGGCCGCAATGGCCCAGGGCGCTGCGGCTGATTTGATGCCCGCGCCCCCCGGCGCCCGCCAGGCCAGCAGCGCCACCCCCACAAAACCAATGCCCAGGCCCAGCCAGCGCAGGCGGTTGATGCGGTCACCCAGCCAGACCCACGCCACCAGCGCGCCAAACAGCGGCACCGTGGCATTCAGGATGGAGGCCAGCCCGGTGGTGATGTGCAGCACGGCCCAGGAATACAGCGCGAACGGAATGGCCGAGTTCACCAGACCGGCCAGTAGCACCGGTTTCCAGTGCCGACGCAGCGCCGGCCACTGGCCCTGGTGCAGCAGGATGGGGAGCAGAAAGAGGGTAGCCAGCAGCACGCGCAGCCCGGCCGTGGGCAAGGGGCCAAACTCTGACGCCCCCATGCGCATGAACAAAAAAGAAGCGCCCCACAGGGCTGAGAGCAGGGCGAATTCACCGATCCAGGAGGAGACCGGCGCGTGGCTGGACTGTGTTGTCATGCGATAACGCCTTCGCGGCGTAGTAAATCTGTTTTGCGCTGCAAGCCACCGGCATAGCCTGTCAGGCTGCCGTCCTGCCCCAACACGCGGTGGCAGGGCACGACCACGCTCAAAGGGTTGCGCCCCACGGCGGCGCCCACGGCGCGAACCGCGGTCGGGCGGCCGATATTTCGGGCCAGTGCCCCGTAGCTGGTGGTCTGCCCCGGTGCAATCGATAGCAACGCCTGCCACACAGCTTGCTGAAAGGCGGTGCCGCCAGCCATGTCCAGCGGCAGGTCGAACCGCGTGCGGTCGCCAAGCAGGTATTGCTGCAGTTGTGCGATGGCGGCCTGCAGAATGGGTTGCCCCTGTGCCTGGGGCCAGGCACCGGGACCATCGAGCTGCGGGGGCTGGTGGCGCTGGCCGTCAAACCACAGGCCGCACAGCCCGGCGGGCGAGGCTGCCAGCCGAACGGTCCCTAGCGGGGTGGAGGTGTGCGTCTGCACGGTCAAGGGATGGAATTGCATGGCAGGCTTTGAATTAGATACCAAAACAGGCTTTAGCGCAGGAGGGGCAAGCGCCAGCAGCTATTGATTCAATAGTGTTGAAAGAGGTGAGGGCGCCATGGGCCCCGTGCCCGCCCAGGCCCGCAGCACGGCATAGCCGCGCCAGGGGCGCCAGGCGGCGGCCCGCTCGGTGGCTGCGCGGGCGGGGTTTTTGTGGCCTTGCACGCCCAGGGCCTTGTGTAGCGCCACATCGCCTGCCGGGAAGGCATCGGGCCAGCGCAGCGCGCGCAGGGCGATGTACTGGGCCGTCCAGTCGCCAATGCCCGGCAGCTGGCACAGGGCGGCGACTGTGGCCGCCACGTCGGCGCCGGGGTGCAGGGCGATCTGGCCGCTGGTCACCGCCCGTGCCAGTGCCACGATGGCCGCCTGCCGCTGGCGCACGATGCCCAATTGCCCCAGCGCATCGCCCTCGGCCTGCGCGAGTACGGCGGGCGCCGGGAACAGGCGGTGCAGCGCGGGCCAAGGCGTGGTGATGGGCTCACCAAAGCGCTCCACCAGGCGCTGGCCCAGGGTGCGCGCAGCCGCCACGGTGATCTGCTGGCCCAGCACGGCGCGCACGGCCAGCTCGAAGCCATCAAAGGCACCGGGCACGCGCAGGCCGTCGCCGTTGGGGAAATCGCCATGCAGCGCAGCGTTGATGGCCGTGGGGTCGGCGTCCAGGTCCAGCAGGGCGCGCACCCGGGCAATCACCTGGGGCAGCACGGGGTGCAGGCTTTCGGAGGTGTCCAGCAGCACCAGGTGGCGCTGCGTGTCAAACCGCGCTGCCAGCCAGCCGGTGATGCTTTGGGCGCCCACGGACAGGCGCACCGTGCGGCGCAGGGTCAGGGCATCGTCGGCCTGCGCCCACTCCACCCCCTCGAACTGGCGCTGTGCAAAAAAAGCCAGCAGCGCCGCCGCATCGAAGGGCGGGCGGTAGGCCAGGCGAACACTGCCCCGATGCGCCGTGCCGGGCGCCGTGCCCGCGCTGCGCAGCCGCGTGGGGTTGAGTCCATAGTGCTGCGCAAATGCGGCGTTGAAGCGGCGCACGCTGCCAAAGCCGCTGGCCAGTGCCACCTGGGTGACGGGCATGGCCGTGTCGGTCAGCAACTGTTTGGCCGTCAGCAGGCGGCGGGTTTGCAGGTATTGCAGGGGCGAGATGCCCAATGCCGTCTCGAAGATGCGGCGCAGGTGCCGGTCGCTCACGCCCAGGCGCTGCGCCAGCTGGGCCACCGTGGTGCCTTGGCCATCGCCCCAGGCTTCGCTGGCGTCGAGAAGGCGCACCGCCTGCTGCACCAGGATGGTGGTGGCGTCCTGCACCGACCACGCCAGCGCTTGGGGCGCCACCTCGGGGCGGCAGCGCAGGCAGGGACGGAAACCGGCGCTCTCGGCCTGCGCGGCCAGCGCAAAGAAGCTACAGTTCTCGCGCCGGGGCGTACGCACGGCGCAGACCGGGCGACAGTAGATGCCGGTGGAGGTGACGCCGGTGAAGAACTGCCCGTCAAAACGTGCATCGCGGGTGCGCAGTGCAAGGTAGCGCCCCTCGTCTTCGGCGGTGTCTGTGCGGGGTGGGGTGGCGCTGGGCATGTCTGCATGATAGGCGGCGCGTGTGCCGGTGCTGGCCGTTTTCGGACATGTGCCTTCAAGGGCCTGCCACCGGCTGCCAGGGTGGCCCCTACAATCGGCGCCGGTTCTGTATACCCGTGAAAGCGACACCCGTGCAACTCTCGCCCGCCATTTTCAAAGCCTATGACATCCGGGGCATCGTGCCCGCCACCCTGGACGACAAAGTAGCCCGGGGCCTGGGCCGCGCCTTTGGCGCCGCCGCGCGGGCCGAGGGCCAGACCACCGTGGCCGTGGGGCGCGACGGGCGCCTGTCGGGCCCGGCGCTGTCCGCCGCCCTCATGCTGGGGCTGGCCGAGGCGGGTATGGAAGTGATCGACATCGGCCTGAGCACGACGCCCATGCTCTACTTTGCCGCCAGCACGCTGTGCAACAGCGGTATCCAGGTCACGGGCAGCCACAACCCCAAGGACTACAACGGTTTCAAGATGGTGCTCAATGGCCGCGCCATCTTTGGCGAGGAAATCCAGCAGCTGCGCCGCACCATGGAAGAAGACCGCTGGCAGATCGAACCGGGTGGTTACATCCGCCAGGCCGACGTGCTGGCCGCCTACCGCGAACGCATCGTCTCGGACATCCGGCTCGCGCGCCCCCTGAAAATCGTGGTGGACAGCGGCAACGGCATTGCCGGGGCCTCGGCGCCCGACATCTTTCGCGCCATTGGCTGCGAGGTGATCGAGCTGTTCTCCGAGGTGGACGGCAACTTCCCTAACCACCACCCCGATCCGAGCAAGCCCGAAAACCTGCGCGACCTGATTGCCGCCCTGCAGGCCAGCGACGCCGAGCTGGGCCTGGCCTTTGACGGCGACGGCGACCGGCTGGGCATCGTTACCCGAGACGGCACCAACATCTTCCCCGACCGGCAAATGATGCTGTTTGCCCAGGATGTGCTCTCGCGCGTGCCCGGCGGCACCATCCTGTTCGACGTGAAATGCACCCAGCGCCTGGCACCCGCCATTGAGGCCGCAGGCGGCAAGCCGCTGATGTACAAGACCGGCCACTCGCTCATCAAGGCCAGGATGAAAGAGCTCGACTCCCCCCTGGGCGGTGAGATGAGCGGCCACATCTTCTTCAAGGAACGCTGGTTCGGTTTTGACGACGGTACCTACGCCGGCTGCCGCCTGCTGGAGATTGTGAGCCGCCACGACGATCCCAGCGCCGTGCTCAACGGCCTGCCCAGCAGCCACAGCACGCCTGAACTGAACGTGGCCTGCGAAGAGGGCGAGCCCCACCGCCTCACCGCCGAACTGCAGGCCCTGGCCCCCAATGCCTTTGCCGCCCCGGCGCAGATCAACACCATCGACGGCCTGCGCGTGGATTGGCCCGACGGTTTTGGCCTGATCCGCGCCAGCAACACCACGCCGGTGCTGGTGCTGCGCTTTGAAGGCCATACCAGCGAGGCCTTGCACCGCATCGAAGTCGCCATGCTCGCGCTGCTGCAGCGGGTCAAGCCCGGCGCGCAAGTGGGTGCTGCGGCGCACTAAGCCGACCAGCCACCCGTTCTATTTCATGGCCCGTTTCATCCTCCGCCTCTATTCGACTTTTCTCTGGTTGGCACAACCCCTGCTGCGTCGCAAGCTGCGCCGTCGCGCCATGGCCGAGCCGGGCTATGGCAAGGCCATCAGTGAGCGCTTTGGTCGCTATCCGCAGCCCATCGACAGCCTCATGCCGCACAGCAGCACCGACGCGCTGGGCCACTTTGTCTGGATCCATGCCGTCTCGCTGGGTGAAACCCGCGCCGCCGCCATTTTGCTGACTGCGCTGCGTGCCCAGTGGCCCGACATGCGCCTGTTGCTCACGCACGGCACGGCCACGGGCCGCGCCGAAGGTGAAAAACTGCTGCTGCCCGGCGATGTGCAGGTCTGGCAGCCCTGGGACACGCCGAGCGCTGTGGCCCGGTTCCTGCACAAGTTCAAACCTGTCGTCGGCATCCTGATGGAAACCGAGGTTTGGCCCAACTTGGTGGCCGGGTGCCAGCAGCAGGGTGTGCCACTGGTGCTGGCCAATGCGCGCTTCAATGAAAAATCGCTGCGCAAGGCGCAGCGCCTGGGCTGGCTGGCCCGCCCGGCGTATGGCGCGCTGACGGCGGTGTGGGCGCAAACCGAGATGGACGCCGAACGCCTGCGCGCTATCGGTGCGCCCGTGCAAGCGGTGCTGGGCAACCTCAAGTTTGACGTGGTGCCCGATGCCGAACAGGTAACGCAGGGCCGTGCCTGGCGCACCACCAGCACCCGCCCCGTGGTCATGCTGGCCAGCAGCCGCGAGGGCGAAGAGGCGCTGTGGCTTGAAGCATTGATGAAAAATGGGGCTCCAGCGCCCACTGGTAAAGCGCTGGTGGCTATTGAATCAGTAGCATCCAAGGCTGCTCCGGCCCGCTCTGCGGTGCAATGGCTCATCGTCCCGCGCCACCCCCAGCGCTTTGATGAGGTGTACCAACTGCTCTCGCGTGCGGGTCTGCGTGTGTCGCGCCGCAGCCAGTGGGTGGCGGCACCACCTGATACCGATGTGTGGCTGGGCGACAGCCTGGGCGAGATGGCCCTGTACTACGGCCTGGCCGATGTGGCCCTGCTGGGCGGCAGCTTTGCGCCGCTGGGCGGGCAAAACCTCATCGAAGCCGCCGCCTGCGGCTGCCCCGTAGTGCTGGGGCCGCACACCTTTAACTTTGCCCAGGCCGCCGTAGCAGCCAGTAGCGCAGGCGCTGCCCAGCGCGTGGCTGATATGGCGCAGGGCCTGCGCGTGGCCAGCGAATGGGCCAGCGACCCCCAGCGCCTAGCCCGGGGCTGCACGCAAGCCGCACAGTTTGCGCTGGACCACCGGGGCGCCGCCCAGCGCACGGCGGGTGCATTGGCCGATGTGCTTGCGGCAAGGCACGCACGCAAGTAGGGTGGTGCGGTGGCTGCTTTGCGCCGCCATGCAATGGCGAGGAAAGGATCGACGTGAAGACTTGGTATTCGCAGTCGCTCGGCGACGGCATTCTTGCCTTTGAACCCAAGGAAGAATTGCGGGCGCAATTTGAGCCCTTGTTTGCAGCGACAGGCAAGCCGACCGAAATGGCGGTGTTCACCCGGCATGAGCTGGAAGGGCGCTTGCAGTGCGAGGTCATTGCCTACTTTTCTCCGGCAGCTGCACCGTTGGCGCAGGCCGTAGGCGCCCGGCCTTGCGATAGGCCTACCACCACCGACCTCGACCTGCTGGCGGGCGACCCCGCGTGCTGGGCGGCGTTGTTTTCGCCAGAGCCATAACTTGCTGCGCACGGCTGGGCCGCGCGATCTGGGCTTATGCCAAAACACCCTCTCACGCTTATGGAATAAGCGCAGGCAGCTATGAAGAGTGGAGCACAATCAGTGTCCAGACCGCTTTATTCTGCGGTTTTTGCCTGGTTTACGTCGCTCCTATCCCCTCCGCACCATGACCCACCTGCGCACCCGCGCCGTCCACGCCGGACAGCACCCCGACCCCACCACCGGCGCCATCGCCACCCCCATCAGCCAGACCACCGCTT
>Ga0209477_1000916_pt1 | contig 18225 bp, 21 predicted proteins | sample KloWWTupernatant_FD_187180 | JGI IMG/M metagenome (GOLD analysis project Ga0209477, IMG submission 187180) | Active sludge microbial communities from Klosterneuburg, Austria, studying microevolution and ecology of nitrifiers - Klosterneuburg... | ecosystem: Engineered > WWTP > Aerobic digester >... | reverse complement strand
CCACCAGCGTCACGATGGCGGGGTACAGCGCTGCGCCCAGGATTTGCGATTTGAGGGCCTGGCTCTGCTCCAGGTCGTCGGCCAGACGTTCCAGCACCAGGCCCAGGTTGCCACTGTGTTCGCCGGCACCCACCACCGCGCAGTAGGTGACCGAAAACTCGCGCGGGTGCTGGGCCAGCGCCGTGGCAAAGGCGGTACCGCCGTTGACCTCGGAGCGCAGCGCCGACACCAGGCTGCGCTGGCGCTCGTCTTCGGCTTCGTCGGCCAGGGCGGTCAGGGCGCGCTCCAGTGGCAGGCCGGAGCTCACCAGCCCGGCGATCTGGCGCGTCCAGATCGCCAGCGCGGTGGAGCTGAACACGCGTTTGCTCCACAGGGTGGTGCTGCGGGTGCCGGATGCGCCGTCAGCGCCCGCATTACCGGCCATGACCGCTTCCACGGCCAGGGGCACCAGTGCCTGGGCCCGCAGCAGACCGCGGGCGGCACGGGCGCTGTCTGCGTCGATGATTCCCTTGCGGGTTTCGCCGTTGGCGCTCAGGGCTTCGAAGGAATACGCGGGCATGGGGCGATATTAGCGGGTGAAAGGACCAGCCCCCTGAATCGGCGCGGCATCTCGGGTTTTCCACCATGACAAACACCACACAAGCGCCTACCATGCATCAAAACGCACGACCGTGCTTTTTTGGACGGGAACGGTTCACACAACAGACCGGCACCGCGTCACCCAGCGACAACGCCCCTACCAACGAGGTCGCACTGCCTTCTCAGACCGATTCATTTCAACATTTGAGAGCCTTGAGGCTCCACTAGGAGACATTGTGAAAAAGATTCTGAAGAACTGGTTGGGGGCCTGCCTGCTGGCCCTGTCATTGCTCCCGGCATCGGGTATGGCGGCGGGTTATACCCAGACCACCTACCCCATCGTGCTGGTGCATGGCCTGTTTGGCTTTGACAACATCGGGCCGGTGGAATACTGGTACGGTATTCCGAGTGCCCTGCGCGCGGACGGTGCCAAGGTGTACACCGTACAGGTCTCGGCTGCCAATAGCACCGAAGTCCGTGGCGAGCAGCTGCTGACCCAGGTCAAGCAGATCCTGGCGGCCACCGGCGCCACCAAGGTCAACCTGATTGGCCATAGCCATGGCGGCCCCACCACCCGCTACGTGGCCTCGGTGCGCCCCGATCTGGTGGCGTCGGTCACCTCCATTGGCGGCGTGAACAAGGGCTCGGCCGTGGCGGACCTGATTCTGGGTGTGGCACCTCCCGGATCACTGACCAATGCGGTGGTGGTTTCGGTGACCAACGGTCTGGCGACCGTCATCAACTTCCTCTCCGGTGGTGGTGGCCTGACCCAGAATTCGCTGGCCGCTGCACAGTCCCTGAGCACGGCCGGCTCCGCCAAGTTCAATGCGGCGCACCCCTACGGCGTGCCCACTACGGCTTGCGGTGAAGGCGCCTATACCGCGCGTGGCGTGTCTTACTTCTCGTGGAGTGGCGCCAAACCGTACACCAACATTCTGGATCCCATTGACCCCGCCATGGCCCTGACCGGACTGGCCTTTGGTGGCGCCAAGAACGACGGTCTGGTGGCCAGCTGCTCGACCCACCTGGGCCGTGTGATCCGAGACGACTACGCACTGAACCACCTCGACGAAGTGAACCAGACCGTTGGCCTGGTCAACCTGTTTGAAACCAACCCGGTGACGCTGTTCCGCCAGCACGCCAACCGTCTGAAAAACCTGGGTCTGTGAGCCCCATGCGCCTGCGCCCCACATCCCTGGGTCTGGGGCTGGTGGTTGCGGTGGCATGTCTGGTCGCATGGCAAAGCTATGCGCCCCAGGATGCCACCCCCACGAGCGCTGCACTGCCCGCCGCAGGCAGCGCGCAGGCTCCTTTTGTCCGCTCCATGCAGGACACCCTGCCCGACGGCAATCTGCAAGCCATCCTGAATGGCACCGTGAACGGACATTTCACCCCGCAGGTCTACGCAGAGCTGCGCCGGCTGTTTGACTACTACCTGAGCGCCGTGGGCGAGCAAAGTATTCCAGCCATCACGCAGCAGATCCGCGATGAATTACAGCGGCGCCTGCCGCCCCCCCAGGCGCAGAAGGCACAGCGTCTGCTGGACCTGTATATCGCTTTCAAGCGCGAGCTGGTGGACCTGGAAAGCAAGCCCGCACTGGCAGGCAGCGGCGTGCAGGCCATCCGCAACCGCCAATGGGCCATGCAGGAGCTGCGCGGACGCTATTTCAGCCAGGAAGAATCGCAGGGCATGTTCGGTTTTGAAGATGCCTACGACACCGACGCGATTGCGCGCCTCGAAATCAGCCAGAACCCGGCTTTGAACGCAGCCCAGAAGCAACAGAAGCTGGCCGCACTGGACGCCGCCATGCCCTCCGTTCTGCGCAACGAACGCGACGCGAGCAGTGCCGTGTGGCGTGCCGACCAGCAGGCCCAGGAGATGCGCGCCAAAGGCGCCAGCGAAGACGATATCTACCGCATGCGTGCCAAAGAATTTGATGCACAGGCCGCGGCCCGGCTGGCCGAGGTCGACCGCGAGGAAGCGGACTGGAAAAACCGCATCGCGCGTTACCGCGAAGAGCGCACCAGACTACTCGCCGCCCAGGCCAATGCGTCCGAGTCGGAGCGCCAGTCAGCGCTGGCGCAGCTCCAGCAAAACCTGTTCAGCGAAGCAGAACGTCCGCGTCTGGTGGCTTACGAATAGCTGCGGGCCAGGCGCTTGCCGTGGGGCATGGTGGACAGGCGTGAGTACATGCGGCGGCAATAGCCGGTGATCTGCAGGCACTTGTTGATCTCATCCACCGGCAGCGGGCCGGACACCACCACGATGTCATTGGCACGGTCCAATGCACCTTCGGCGCGCAGGCGGCGGCGGGTGTTGTTGGCCCAGGAGTGGATGCGGGTGGGGCTGCCATGCTCGCGCAACTCGCCGGTGCGGGCATCAAAGGCAATCGCCACCGTATCGGTCATCAGTCGCAGGCGGTGTTCGCCAGTGACCTTGCTGGCCGGAGTGCTCAGGTCGTAGAGGTGGTAGTTGCCTTCTTTGAGTTGGTATTGCAGTGCCATCGTGTTCTCCTCGATGGCACTGATTCTGGGCGGCGGCCGGGAAAACTAAAGCGAAAAAAAGGCCGGAAAACCGGCCATTCGAATACTTTCAGCAGTTGCCCTTCTTGGCCTGCCCCGGAGGACAGAAGCCGCCGCCCTGGTGCGGAACGCCGTTGTTGCCGCGGCCGGTGTAGTACTTCTCGCCCCGCGGACCGTGGTGGTCCTTCCAGTACCGGGGGTCGCGGTACTGCTCGCCGTCCCAGTAGTAGCCCCGGTTGTCACGGGTACCGAACGTGACGGTGACGCCCGGTGCCTGGATACGGACATTGCCGATATCGATTTTTACATCCGCCGCGTTGGCAAGCAGCGGTGACGCCGCCATGGCGAGAACCAAGAGGTAGTGTTTCATCTGGAAAGTCCTTGTTGATAACCTGGACGGATTGTAGTGAAGCCTGCGCAGTGGGGTATCTGCGGCATGTCACTCACACCCCCCAGACCACATCATTCCTGGCCTGCAGGCTGGTGCGCAGCAATTCAATGAACGGAGCCGCGCGGGCACCCAGTCTGACACCGTCGCCTGTTGCAGCAAGCTCCCCAGGCGGATGGTCCGCCTGACGGAACTCGGCCGCTGCATGGGTTGCCACTGCGGCTTCGAGTGCCGCAATGGCGTCTGGTATCTGCGCCACGGTGATGACGCCCTGGGGCAAGGGCTCCTTGCCCACAAGGGTCAGCATCTGGTCCCCGTTGGCTGCAAGCATGATGACCTCTGCCGCAGCCTGGGACTTGAACTTGTAAATCATGGTGGAACCCCGCGTGTTGCTGAAGGCTGCACCATATTCCTTGCAGTGCACTGCTGTCTGTGGTGCAGCCAACATATCCCGGCAGACCAGAGGCTTCTTTTCGCACCATGGGCCCCCACTCGGGGATGGTCGTGTGTAGGTAGCTCAGTCCCGCGTTACGCGCACCAGCTCTTCGCGCGACGTGACGCCACTCTGGATCAAGCGCTCGCCGTCCTCGCGCATCAGTGTCATGCCACCGGCGATGGCCGCTGCGCGAATCTCGGCTTCGGCCGCGCTGCGGTGGATCAGTCCGCGAATGGCTTCGTCGGCCACCAATAGCTCAAACACCCCGGTGCGGCCGTGGTAGCCGGTCATGCCGCAGTCCGGGCAGCCTTTGCCACGGCACTCGGGGCACAGCTTGCGCACCAGCCGCTGCGCCAGTACGCCCAGCAGGGACGAGCTCAGCAGGAAAGGTTCAATGCCCATGTCGGCCAGGCGGGTGACCGCGCTGGCAGCGTCGTTGGTGTGCAGCGTGGCCAGCACCAGATGGCCAGTGAGCGAGGCTTGAATGGCGATCTGCGCGGTCTCGAAATCGCGGATCTCGCCAATCATGATGATGTCGGGGTCCTGGCGCAGGATGGCGCGCAGGGCCTTGGCAAAGGTGAGGTCGATCTTGGCGTTCACCTGCGTCTGTCCGACGCCGGGTAGTTCGTATTCGATGGGGTCTTCCACCGTCATGATGTTCTGGCCGCGCGTGTCGAGCCGCTCCATGGCGGCGTACAGCGTGGTGGTCTTGCCCGAGCCGGTCGGGCCGGTCACCAGAATGATGCCGTGTGGCTGCGCCACCAAGTGCTCAAAGCGCTTGAGTACATCGCCCTGCATGCCCACGGATTCGAGGCTGAGCTTGGCACCACTCTTGTCCAGCAGACGCAGCACGGCGCGCTCGCCATGGGCGCTGGGCAGGGTGCTGACCCGCACATCGACCGCACGGGTGCCGATGCGCAAACTGATGCGGCCGTCCTGCGGCAGGCGTTTCTCGGCAATGTCGAGCTCGGCCATGATTTTCAGGCGCGAAATCAGCGCCGCGTGCAAAGCCCGGTTCGGTTGCACCACATCGCGCAGCGTGCCGTCCACCCGAAAGCGCACGGTGGAGTGGCGCTCGTAGGGCTCAATGTGGATGTCGCTGGCGCCATCGCGTGCGGCCTGCGTGAGCAGGGCGTTGAGCATGCGGATGATGGGCGCATCGTCCGAGGTTTCCAGCAGGTCTTCGATGGCGGGCAGCGCCTGCATCATGCGCGAGAGGTCGATATCGCTCTCTACTTCACTCACCACGGTGGCGGCACTGGATTCGCTCTGCGCATAGGCCGCGCTGATGCGCTGGCGCAGCTGTTCGGCCGGCTCGACTTCGACATGCTGCACCGGAAACTTGCGCATGACTTCGCCGATGCCACCGATGGCGTTGTCACCTTCCAGGCTGTGCAGCCACAGGGTGAGGTCACCGTCGCGGTCTTCCAGCAGCATCTGCTGGCTGCGCGCAAACGCATACGGCAGCGGGTAAAGCGCGCCCGAACTCATGGCTTTTTGGCGGGCGCGGCCGGAAGAACCGGTGCTTCGTTGATGGGCACCAGGTTGCTTTGTACCGGCTGGCCCTGTTGCTGGGCGCCGCGCATGGCTTCGTAGCGGTCCAGTGACAGCGTGTCGCTGGACGCGGCATCGCGGATCACCACGGGGCGCAGGAACACCATCAGGTTGGTTTTCTTGCGGCTGCGGGCTTCACCCTTGAACAGGTTGCCGAAGAAAGGCACATCGCCCAGTCCCGGCACCTTCTCCTGGTTGCCCGAGTATTCGTCGGACAGCAGGCCGCCCAGCACCACGATGGCACCGTCCTGCACCAGCACGTTGGATTCGATGGAGCGCTTGTTGGTGATCAGGCCGGTGGAGGAGTTCACCGAAGACGCCTGCACGCTGGAGACTTCCTGGAAGATGGTGAGCTTGACGGTGCCGTTCTCGCTGATCTGGGGCTTGACCCGCAACGTCAGGCCCACGTCCTTGCGCTCGATGGTCTGGAACGGGTTGACGGTGGCGGTGCTGGCACCAGTGTTGGTGTACTGGCCAGTGATGAACGGCACGTTCTGGCCGATGACGATCTTGGCTTCTTCGTTGTCGAGCGTCAGCAAATTGGGGGTGGACAGGATGTTGCCATCCCCGCTGGCTTCCAGAAAGCGTGCCAGAAAGCCCAGCACATAGACGCCGTTGACCTGGTTGGCCACACCGGCGTTGAAGCCGGTGGATGGCGATACGGTGCCGCTGGCGGCACTGGTAGCCAGTTTGACGATGTTGGTGCCGCCAATACTGAAGTTGGTGCCCAGCAGGCCGACATTGGCGTCGCCTGCCTTGCCCAGCACGCCTTGCCACTGAATGCCGAATTCGGCCGCCTTGTCGGCGTTGACCTCGGCGATCAGGCTTTCCACAAACACCTGTGCACGCCGGGCATCGAGCTTGTCGATGACCGCACGCAGCTGGCGGTACTGCGGCTGGGACGCGGTGATGATCAGTGCGTTGGTGGCCGGATCGGCCTGAATCTGTCCGCCAGTGGCATTTGCTGCGGCGCTGGCAGCAGCGGTAGCCGGAGTGGCGGAACTGGTGGTGGTAGCCGCAGCCCCGGCGGCACTGCCCATGGCGGCGCGCAGCATGGGCGCCAGCTGCACTGCATTGGCGTTCTTCAGGTACACCACGTAGATGTTGCCCGCGTCGCCATTGGCGGTATTACCACCGGGCTGGTCGAGCTTGTCGATCAGCGACATGGCCAGCGCCAGGCGGGCCTGGTTGGCGGCGCGCAGGATCAGCGCGTTGGAGCGCGGCTCGGCCAGCACCGTGGTCTTGAAGCTGGCATCAGCCTGGCCGCCGGCAGCAGTACCGCCCGATTCGAGCAGGCGCAATAGCAGCGGTGCCAGGTCAGAGGCATTGGCATGCTTGAGCTGCACCACTTCCACGCCGGTGGCATTGGCCACATCCAGCGCGGCGACGATACGCGCCAGGCGGCGCAGGTTGTCGGCGTAATCGCTGATCACCAGCGAATTCGTGCCGGGATTGACGTTGATCGTGTTGTTCGGGCTGATCAGTGGGCGCAGGATGGTCACCAGGTTGTTGGCGTTTTCATGCTGCAGCCGGATGATCTGCGTCATCAGCTGGTTACCGCTGGCGGTCTTCTCACCCGATTCAGAGACGCCCACTACGCTGCTTTGCAGCTTGGCATCGGCCTCGGGCAGCACGCGGTCCAGGTCATCGCCCTGCACCACGGTATAGCCCTGCAAGCGCAGCAGCGTGCGGAACTGGTAGTAGGCCATGGCCGGCGACACGGGCGACTCGGTGTTGAGCGTGATCGTTCCCTTGACGCGGGGGTCCACCACCACGTTGCGGCCGGTCAGTGTGGCCATGGTGCGGGCGACCGCTTCGATGTCGGCGTTGGTGAAGTTCAGGGTGATGGGCTGGCCGCGTTTCGGGGCAGCAGCAGGGGCGGTCTGGGCCAGGGAATTTACGGGAAATATGGCTGTAGCCCCCGTCAATAAAGCGCAAGCAGCTACAACAAGTGTAGCAACCGATGGCGGACGTTGACGGTGTTTCATACCACGTGATTCCACTGTTAACCCAATTTGATGATGGAGCGGGCGCCATCGCGCCGCCCCAGAATATTCAGGAGGTTGGAGAGTGCCTCCACGCGCTCGGGCGCGGCGCTGGCCTCTCCCTCAAACCGCAGGCGATCACCGACCCATTGGCCCTGACCCGAGAGCTGCAGGCTCCCTTCGAGCGTCGCCAGTGCAAAACTGGATGGGGACCCCCCTTGCAGGGTCAGCCGGTAGCTGCCCATGGGGGCAATGGTGGTCAGGCGCGATGACATCTGTGTGGCATCGAACTGCACCTGTCCCGCCATGGAAAGTCGTCCCTCCAGCCATTGTGCGCCAAAACCCTGGCTGGAGACAAGCAGTTGCCCCTGGGGCTGCACCGTGTTCCAGGGGGTTCCGAGCCCGACCAGCAACCCTGCGGGCCACTGGGACTGGCTGTCGGCCAGTGCCACATGCAGGCCCTGGAGCCCAGCCAGTTTGGCTGAAAACAGCAGGGGCATGCGCGTGCAGCAGTCTGCACTGAGTTGTGCGGTGAGTCCACCCCAGGTCGGCCGGATGCGCCATGCCACCGAACCGGGCAGTGCCACCGAATCGTTGCTGCCCTGACCGCCGGAAAGCACCAGCTGAGCCGAGCCCTGCCAGACACTGCCACGTGCATCAACCAGGCGGACCTGGTCGCCACTGAGGTGTTGCAGTCCGGATGCCAGCCAGCGTGCCGGTGCAAACACCGCGGTGGCCAGCACCAGTCCTGCGCACGCACCGGTCCACGCCAGTCCCCAGGGAGCGGCTTTGACAGGAGTGTTCCGGTTGCGGGCCATGGCTTAGCGGGCAGGCAGGGACATGATGAGTACGCCGTTCCAGGCGATACCGGGGGTGTCTTTGGTGGCGACCACGCGGGCCAGCCGCGCCTCGACCGGGACGGAGCGGGCGTTCAGGCGGGCCTGGGCCAGCCAGCGGGCCACGGCATCGGCCGGCGCGCCCTGCAGGGTCACGCTGGCGCGGTCCCCGGTGACGCTGACCTGGGCCGCTTTGCCCAGGGTCTGTTCGGTCGCCAGATTCAGGGCCTTGAGGGCTTCGTCGTAGCGCAGGGGCGGCTGCGTTTGCAGGTTTTGCACCTGGGCCTGCAGGCCCAGCATCTGCTGCAGCTGGGCATCCAGCGCCCGCGCGCGGGTGTCGGCGGTGCGCAGGGTGGACACCATGGGCGCCAGGACCAGCAGCCACAGCGCGGCGCCCAGCACCACGGTGGCGGCCAGTGCCAGCAGCGTGCGCTCCCGCGCGGCCAGCTGGGTCCAGCGTGCCTGCAGGGGGGCCAGTGCGGTGGTCAGGCTCACGGCTGGCGCTCCTGTTGGATCATGAGTGCGTCACCGTCCCAGCGCGCGGCATAGCCCTGGGCCTGCAGCCGGGTGGTGGCGTCGGCCAGGCCCGGTGCAGCGGAATCCAGGCCCCGGAGCACCAGTTCGCCTGCTACAAATTCAATAGCAGATGGAGCAGGTGTACCGGGGGCTGCAGCCTGAAATTGCCCCAACATGGCTTCCAGGTCGGCGTTCGAAGTGCCGCCGCTCTGGCGTTGCAGGTCGGCGACGGCACGCGCCATTTGCAGGGGGGCGTCGACGATGACGCGGACATCGGGGAAGGTGGTGGTCAGCACGCTCTGGATGGCGGCGCGTTTGCTGGCCTGGCTGGATTGCTCCTTCCAGGCCCAGGCCTGCAGGCCGACGAGGTTAGCCAGCAGCAGGGCAAGCAGGGCCCAGCGCGCCGCGCGCCATTGGGGCGCACGCAGCAGGGCGCCCGTGACGGCGCTGAATTGTTTCCGGGTACGGGTGCTGCGGGTGCGCAGCAGGTCAAACTGGGCTAGGTCCCAGCCGGTCTGCGCTGCAGCCACGGCGCGCTCGGCGCGGGTTTGCAACGCAATGGGGCGTTTGAGCGCCTGCTCCGCCAGTTCCGCGACGCCAGGTTCTGCCCGTACCGCGCCCGCAGCCGGGTTGTCGCCGGTGGCAGACAGCAGGGCGGTCGTGGTGGCGTTCAGGGGGAGCCGCGCCACACCGTCAAAGCGGGTGCACACCAGTTCGGGTTGTTCGGGCGAGCCGGTCACCCACATGGCTGCAGGGGTGTCGGCATCCGGGCCGGGTGTCCATTCGGCCACGATGCGGGTGACTGGCAGGCTGGCCTGTTCCAGGGCGGCCATCCAGCTGTGCAGCCAGGCCCGGTTGCAGGCGGCGACCCGCACTGCAGTGCCGTCGCGTGCGCCGGGCTCCAGCGCAAAGTGCATGTGGGCGGTTTCGTCGAGCAGTCGGTCTTCCAGCAGGCCATCGAGCACCGAGCGCAGGCGGGCATTGCCGCCATCGCCAAAATAGCCGCGTTCCAGCGTACCGCGGGGCAGCGTCAGCAGGTGCCAGGACAGCTTGTGGGCCGGTACCAGGGCCACGATTTCCGCCCCGGAGGCGGGCTGCAGTGCCAGTGGCGTCTGCACCACACGTGTGACTGAAGTGCCGTCGTCGCTGAGCACACCCTCCACCGGCGTCGAGGCCGCGGCGGTGGTCAGTGGCAGGGTGAGGATCAGCGTGGTCATGGGTTTAGTGGGGGCAACTGGCGGGTTCAGTGCTCACGCCACAGGGTCTTCACCACCATTCCGTCGCGCTGCACCACGGAACTTTCTTCCACGATGGTCTGGTCCAGCCGCAGGCGGCCACGCACTTCGAAAAAACGGGAATTCACGCTGTGTTGTGTTTCGTTGAGTTGTCCTGCTCCCTCCCCCAAGATCTTGCTGGCATCGGCCAGCGTCCGAAAATGGGTGACCTGTCGGGCGCTTGCGAGTTGCTGCGCCTGGGCCAAATCCATTGAAGGGACGCTAGCGTACATCACTATCGGACTGGCAGTGTTGATATTTAGCGGAGTGCGGACTGGAAGCAACGTTATGTGCGGCATCAGGGCCTCCAGACTGCGGCCAGACAGGCCCAGCCAGCCCAGTTGGCGGGTGCGTTGTGGCATCAGGGGCGCGGTGTCGGGGGCTGCGGCACTGCCGGAATCGAGCGCCAGGCGCAGGTTGGTGGCGATCAGGGTGACTTCGGCCGGCTGCAGACCCAGCTGTTGAAACAGCTTGGCAAAGGCCTTGAGGTCGGGTTCGGACAGCTTGTTGCTGTCGTCCACCAGGTTGCGCACGTTCATGCGCGCCTGCAAATCGCTGATGCCCCCGGACAGGAAGGCCTGCAGCATGGTGTTGTCGTTGTCGACCGAGGTGCTTTGGTCGGCCGACAGAAAGGTCGACATCCGCGCCTCCGCCAGCGGAATCGCCCAGGGCTCGGCCAGGTGGTCGGCCCCCCCGGAGCGGGCGTCCTCCCGCAGGATCAGCCGGGCCCAGTCGAGGGCGCCGGTCAGCACCCACAGCGACTGCTGGCGTGCCCGTTCAGCCGACTCCACCTCGATGCTGCGCCACTGTTGCCACAGGGCTGCTGCGGCCAAGCTTGCCACCAGTGTGACGGTGAGCATGGCCGCCAGCAGGGCCGCACCGGTCTGGCGCGCCTTCATGATTTGCCTCCGCCCATAGGGGGGCGGACCCAGTCGCGCGTCAGTACCCCGCTGATGGCTTCGCCCTCAGGCAGGGTGAGCACCAGGCGCACGCCGTCAGGCTGGGTGTCCGGGGGCGTTGCAGGGGAAGCAGGAGCCGTCGCCGCCGCTTTTGCAGCATCCGCGCTGGAGAGAGGATTGGTCCAGGCGTCATTGCGGAAGTAGAAGATCTCCCACTGAGTCAGCGGGGTGATGCGCACCTCCAGCTTCTTTTCCTCGTCACCCGGGTTCTGGGCCCACAGGGCCGCTCTGGCCCAGGCTGCTTGCTGGTCCTTGCGGGTGCGCACCGGCAGGGATTGCCAGCGCAGCCATTGGCCCTGGCCGTCGATGCTGCGCCGGCTCCAGGCCACCACCAGCAGGCCGTCGCCGGGCGACAGGGTGTTGCGCCGAAGCAGGCGCAGGCCGCGGCTGTCCCAGTCCATGGTCTGCTCCGGTGGGCCTTCGACCACGGCATCCAGGTCCGCGGCCCACTGCCCCAGGCCGGCCTGCAGGGTCAGCAGGGCATCGGCGCGCTGCTGCATGCGTGTCTGGGTCTGCACCATGCCGTCGATGCCACGCCAGCTCAGGCCCGCCATCAGAGCCATGATGCCGATGGCGACCAGCATCTCGACCAATGTGAAGCCGCGCTGGGGCCGGCGACCGGCGCAGCGGTGGAGCGTGGGGGCCACCGAACGCCGCGCAGGGCCGCCCCCAGCAAGTTCAGCCCCCTTGGGGGGCAGCGACCACACGCAGTGAGGGAGCGTGGGGGCCATCACTTCAGTACCGCCCCACCACGGTGGACAGGGTCAGCATGGGCGAGTTGCCTTCGCTGACCAGGGCTTCGACCCGCAGAAAATTGGGGTTGGGCGTCGGCCGTACCGCCAGTTGTACGTCCAGGTTGCGCCCTGCCTGCTGGCAGGTGCTGGTGTTGTCACCCACCGCGGGCATCTGGCGGGCCAGGCGCATCGTAACCAGTGCGTTTTCGGCACACAGCTGGGCCAGCAGCAGGTCGGACTGGCGTTCGGCATTGCGCGTCAGCGAGGCCGAAGCGCGCACCCCTGCGGCCAGTGCCAGCGCCACAATGCCCAGCGCGACCAGCACTTCGACCAGTGTGAAGCCCCGGGCTCGTGTGCGTGTCATGGCGCTGTGCCTGGTGGTGGTGTCACTGAAAAAGGCCGGATGCCGTCGGTCGCCAGTGTCACGCTGCGCGCGGGACTGGAAATCGACACCAGCCGTACCTGCTGTGGTCCGATGATGGGGTCGGGACCCAGCACCAGGGGGGCGGAGGTGGTGGCCTGCACGTCAGCGCCCAACCATTGGGTGGGCAGGGTGGTGCCAGGCAGGCCTTCAAAAGCAAATCCGGAGGGGGTGGTACGCCAGCGCACGACCACCGAGGCCATGCGCGCCTGCGCCCGGCCCGATTCCAGCAAGGCTGCCAGACGCTGGGCCTCACGCTCCAGCTGGGTCTCGGCAGAGTCGCGCAGTGACAGGGCAACGCCCGCCGTTGCCAGAGCCATGATGGCCACGACCACCAGCAGTTCCAGCAGGGTGAAGCCACGCGCGCGCACAGACCGTTGATGGCGAAAGGCAATTTGCCGCCGGGCCGCCCCAAGGCAAATTAGTCCCCTCGGGGGGCAGCGACCCGCGAAGCGGCGGAGCGTGGGGGCTACACCTTTACTGCCAGGAGCCAATGTCCGCATTCTTGCCCTCGCCGCCGGCCTGGCCGTCAGCGCCAAAGGACAGCACGTCAATTTCGCCCCGGATGCCGGGGTTGAGGTACTGGTAGGCGTTGCCCCAGGGGTCGTTGGGCAGCTTGTCGAGGTAGGGTTTCCAGTTGCCGGGCACTGGTGCGGTCGTGGGCTTGGCCACCAGGGCTTGCAGGCCTTGTGCCGCCGCCGGGTAGCGCTGGTTGTCCAGCCGGTAGAGCTTGAGCGCCTGCATCAGGTTGTTTACATCCGTTCTGGCCGCCGTGGCGCGGGCGTCATCGGCACGGTCCAGCACATTAGGCACGATTAACGCGGCCAGCACGCCAATGATCACCAGCACCACCATCAGTTCGATGAGGGTGAAGCCTGTGGCGAGTCCGCGACGGACGTTGCGAAGATGCGGCAGGGTAGGGAAAGTGATGCGTTGGCTCATGGTCAGGTCAATCATAATCCGCTAATGCATACACACGGTAACAGGATGTTCGGGGTAAAAGCGGCTACTTTTGCGCTTTCCGCGCTGGCGGCCGCAAGCCTGGCCTACTGGGGTCTGAAGGTGTTTGGTACTCCTGCACCGGGCGCTGTGGCACCGGTCGCCAGTGTGGTCGGTATGGCCGCCATTGATCCGCAGGCCGTGGTCCGCGCCCTGGGGGGCGGTGAAGTGGCTGTGCCGGTGGCCGCAGTAGCGCCATCGGCTTCCAGCCGTTTTTCGCTGAAAGGGGTGGTGGCCGATACCTCCAACGGTGGTGCCGCGCTGATCTCGGTGGACGGCAAGCCTGCCAGGCCCTTTCAGGTTGGCGACTTGGTGGATGGGCGGCTGGTGGTGCAGTCGGTCACCGGACGCAAGGCATCGCTGGCAGCCGGCCTGAGTGCGCCTGTGGAAGTGGTGCTGGAGCTGCCGCCGTTGCCCCAATGATGCGATCTGCGCCACCGGCCAGGAATCCAGCTCTTGATGCCCTGCGCGGTTTTGCCGTGCTGTGGATGACGGCGTACCATTTTTCGTTTGACCTCAACCACTTTGGCCTGATCCGCCAGGATTTCTATACCGATCCGGTGTGGACCGTGCAGCGCACCTGCATCCTGGGCCTGTTCCTGCTGTGTGCCGGAGCGGGCCAGGCCATGGCGGTGGCCAGCGGGCAGAACTGGCGGGGCTTCTGGCGCCGCTGGAGCCAGATCGCGGGGTGCGCGGTGCTGGTGAGTGTGGGCTCGTATTTCATGTTCCCCAACAGCTGGATCTACTTTGGTGTATTGCACGGCATGGCTGTGATGCTGGTGGTGTGCCGGTTGACGGCCAGCTGGGGCCACGGGCTGTGGCTGGCCGGTGCGGTGGCCGTGGCTCTGGGCCAGTGGGGCCCACAACTGCACGCCCTGTGGCCGTCCGCAGAGGTGCTGAACGGGCGTGGGCTGAACTGGCTGGGGCTGATAAGCCGCAAGCCCATCACCGAAGACTATGTGCCGCTGTTGCCCTGGATGGGGGTGATGTGGTGGGGCATGGCGGCAGCGCAACTGGCGCTGGCACGTGGCTGGCTGCTCCCCGCGCAGCGGCGGAGCGTGGGGGCACGCATGGGCTTGGCGTTCGTGGGACGCTGGAGCCTGTCCTGGTACATGGTGCACCAGCCGCTGCTGATGGGCCTTTTGACGCTGTGGCGTGCCTTGTAAGTAAAGAGATGAGCGCGTTTTTTCACAACGTGGTACATTCGGGGATCGCTTTTGGCGACTGACCGCGTCCATGCATTGCTGCAACGACGCAAACGCTCCCGGCAGAGGAGCGATCAGTCCGGCCCTTCAATTGCGTTCACGCTATCCATCTCACGGCATAGCTGCTTTTTCCCTCTGTTGACGATGCCCCTGCCGGGCGCGTGCCTTGTACCGGTCCTGTGTGGACTGGCAAACGGGTTGACAGGACGGGACCCTCGGCATGAGGGCATGCCAGTGTTTGCTTTCGGTTTTTAATGATTTTTACTACAACTACAAACGAGATTCCTGTCACTATGGGCAAGTACCGCATCGCGGCCTGTCCTGAAAAGTTGCCGTGCGGCCAATATGCCGCACAGGTATCGATTGCCAGCGGACGCGGTAGCGCGTCCACCGACCGCGTGATGCGTTTTCACGACGAATTTGCCACGCACGATGCCGCATCGCGGTTTTCCATCGCGCAAGGCATAGACTGGGTACGTGCCACCACGCGCCCCCACTGATTCACTTAGAGGACCACACCATGGCCAAAGAAGAACTGATCGAAATGATGGGCGTTGTTAACGAAGTGCTGCCCGATACCCGTTTCCGCGTCACGCTGGAAAACGGGCACCAGCTCATCGCCTACTCCGCCGGCAAAATGCGCAAGAACCACATCCGCATCCTGGCGGGTGACCGGGTGTCGCTGGAGTTGTCGCCTTACGACCTGAGCAAGGGTCGTATCAACTTCCGACACATCGAAGGCCGCGGTCCCATGACACCGCGCCGCACGAACTAAGCCGGTACCTGCGTCCTCGCGGATGTCCGGACCACCCGAATGGGGGATGGACAATCGCACCATTGCGTATTAACGTCAAAACCGGGACGCGCAGTACAAATACAGCAGTTTGAGGTCAGGGTATGTTCAAGTTTTCACGGGCATCGAAAGCCAAACCGGATTCGCAGTTTGCCGAGACCACCATGGTCACGGCAGGTGGATCCACGGTGGCTGCGGGCGGTTTCCAGCGGGACTTGATCTATGTGTCTTTCAAGGACACCCTGCGCGTCTATGGCGTACCGTTCGAATGGCTGGATTGCCTGGTCATCACTTACCCGGACCGTGAAGGCAACGAACGCGTCCAGATCCAGCTGGTGATGCGCAAGTGGAGCGGGCACCTGATGCGCTACGCCATGGCCCTGGAGCACCAGCTGGTGCAATGCCTGGACCGCTACGAACCGCATGTGGACCACTCGGAATACGAGTGGGTCTGGCGATACGGTGACGATTGCGATTGCCCGTTCCCCGACCTGCCTGCCCCCGCAGAATGGGCCCAGAAAAAAGTAGCAAACAACGTGCGCGGGACGGTAGCGCCTGCACAGCCCAAACCCATGCCCCCGGTTGCCGCCAAAGCCCCGCCTCCTGCGGACGACAAGGACTTTGACCTGCGCGACATCTTCTCCGACCTGAAACCTGAAGACCTGCGCAAGCGCTGAAATTGCTACCAATTTTGTAGCTTACCACGCTTGCCCGACGAGGGCTACAGCCCGAAATGACGACTATTTGAGCCAATCGGGGTTGACACGGGCGCCGAGGTGAAAGAATGACAGGAGTCAATTTTCACCGGCACCACTATGAAACACGTTGTCAGCATCAGCCTGGGCACGAGCAGCCAGGATTTTGAATTCACCACGGAATTTCTCGGCGAGAAGCTGCATGTGCGGCGCATCGGCACCAATGGCAATACCGCGGAAGCCGTCAAACTGATCAAGCTGTGGGACAAGAAGGCCGCAGCCATCGGCATTGGCGTTCTCAAAGACCACTACAAGGTGGGTTCTCGCCGCTTCATCGAGAAAGACAGCGCGCGCCTCAAGGCGGTGGCCACCCGTGTACCCGTGACCACGGGCGGCCGGCTCGGCGATATCTTCCAGGAGTGGGCCGTGCGCCATACACAGACCCAGCTGGGCAGCTACTTCAACAATGCGCGCACCCTGTTCTTCTCGGGCCTGACTGACTACAAGCTGGCGCTGGCGTTGTCGGAGTACACCAGCAACCTGCAGTTCGCCGACCCGGTGCTGCAGATGGGTGTGCCCAAGCTGCTGAACAGTCTGGACGCGCTGCACCTGTACTCCAACGGCGCGCACTATGTCAAAGACTGGACCCTGCCCTCGGCCATTGCCACCGGGCCCGTCAAGGAGTGGACGCGCTTCGTACTGCGCAAGGCCCTGCAGAAGGCCACCGTGGTGGTGGCGCCGGTGCATGAACTCGACGACTTGGGTCTCGAAGAGCTGGCTGGCAAGACCCTGATCACCGCCACCGTCAACGACGAACGCATGGCGCAGCTGCGCGACAAGGGCGTGAGCATGGTGATCGACGGTTCACCCACCATGAACGGCCATGTGCTGGGCGCCAACCTGCTCGACGCCATGATTCTGGCGGCCACCGGCAAGGCACCGCAGGATATCCAGGAGGACGACTACCTGGAAATCATCACCGGCCTGGACTCCGAGCCGCGCATCGTCTACCCCAACGGCTTCAAGCGCGTGAACCGCTTTGCGTTCGTGATCCACCCGCTGTCGCAGGAGTATTTCAAGAAGGTCAAACCGATTGAGCTGCTGTCGCAGGTGTCGCCACCGGTGCTGATGAACTCGATCGAAAAGATCATGGCCTACGCGCCACCGTTTGTGTACACCCGCGTCACCGGTATCCAGTCCCCCACGGGCGTGGAGGCCGAGGGCTGGCTGATCTCGGTCGGAGGCACACCCCGGGAAATCATGCGCCACGACCCGGAGTTCACCTACCGCCGCCTGCTCGACGCCGCTAACATGGCCCGGCGGCTGGGCGCGCAGATCATGGGGCTGGGTGCCTTTACCAAGGTGGTGGGCGACGCCGGCCTCACGGTGGCCAAGCGCGCGCCGCTGCCCATTACCACCGGTAACAGCTACAGCGCCTCGGGCGCTTTGTGGGCTGCGCACGATGCGATCCTGCGCATGCGCCTGCTGCCGATCCCGAAAGGCAAGGAGCGCGTCAAGTTCAAGGCCATGATCGTGGGCGCGACCGGGGCCATTGGCTCGGTGTGCGCACGCCTGATGGCGCGCGCGGCCGAAGAGGTGTACATGGTGTCGCCCGAGTCGGCCAAGCTGCTGGCGCTGAAGGAGTCCATCCTCAAGGACTCGCCCGGTGCGAAGATTTTCCTGTCCTCATCGGCCGACAAATGCATTGCCGATATGGACATGGTCGTCACCGCCACCTCGGGCGCGGGCAAGAAGGTGCTTGACATCATGAAGGTCAAGCCGGGTTGTGTGATTACCGATGTGGCCCGCCCATTGGATTTGCCCGCTTCCGAGGTGGCCAAGCGCCCCGACGTGCTGGTGATTGAATCGGGCGAAATCCAGCTGCCCGGCGATGTGCAGATGAAGAACATCGGCCTGCCCAAAGGCCTGGCCTACGCCTGCCTGGCTGAGACCATTGTGCTGGCGCTGGAAGGCCGCTTCGAGAACTTCACCGTGGGCCGCGCCATCGAGTGGGAGAAGGTGCGCGAGATCTACCAGCTCGGCCTCAAACACGGCATGAAGCTCGCCGCTATCTCGGGCGTCAATGGCCCGTTCAGCGATGCCGACATCGAACGCGTGCGCGAACTCGCGCTGATTGCACGCGCTGCCAAGGCCCCGGCCAAGCCACGCAAGTCCGCTGTGAAGAAACCCAAGGCGCTATCAAAAACGTAGCTGAATACGCCTACCTTGCATAGGCTGCATGTGTTTTGCAGTGTTTGCACTATTGCGTAGCGTCTTCCCGGTCCGCAAATTCCGCCAGGCGCGCCAAGTCGGGGATGTCGCATTTCC
>Ga0209477_1000914_pt1 | contig 18237 bp, 16 predicted proteins | sample KloWWTupernatant_FD_187180 | JGI IMG/M metagenome (GOLD analysis project Ga0209477, IMG submission 187180) | Active sludge microbial communities from Klosterneuburg, Austria, studying microevolution and ecology of nitrifiers - Klosterneuburg... | ecosystem: Engineered > WWTP > Aerobic digester >... | reverse complement strand
CTACGCCGAGGGACCGACGAAGCGCGGCCGCGCCGAGATGGGCATCGTCAACTCCACCGGCTGCACCTCGGTGTGGGGCTCGACCTATCCCTTCCACCCGTATCCCTTCCCCTGGACCAGCCACCTGTTCCAGGACAGCCCGTCGGTGGCGATGGGCATCTTCGAGGGCCACATGGCGAAGATGGCGGAGGGCTTCAAGGCGCTGCGCATGGCCGAGCTGGAACTGGCCGGCGAGTACAACACCGAGAAGCACGAGGACTTCTTCCGCCGCTTTACCTGGCAGCAGTTCTCCGAGGAGGAATGGCTGCTCTGCCCGCCGGTGGTCTCGCTCGGCGGCGACGGCGCGATGTACGACATCGGCTTCCAGAACCTGTCGCGCGCCCTGATGTCCGGCATGCCGATCAAGGTGCTGGTGGTGGACACGCAGGTGTATTCCAACACCGGCGGCCAGGCCTGCACCTCCGGCTTCATCGGCCAGATCTCCGACATGGCGCCGTTCGGCGCCGCCCAGCGCGGCAAGCAGGAGACGCGCAAGGAAATCTCGCTGATCGGCATGGCGCACCGCACGTCCTACGTGATGTCCGGCACCATCGCCCACACCAACCACCTGATCGAGAGCTACATCGACGGCCTCAACTCGCGCCGCCCGGCCCTGTTCAACATCTACGCCGTCTGCCCGCCCGAGCACGGCATCGGCGACGACAAGAGCGTGGACCAGAGCAAGCTGGCGGTGGAAGGGCGCGCCTATCCGCTGTTCCGCTTCAATCCGGACGCCGGCACCACCTTCTCGGAGTGCGTCAGCCTGGAGGGCAACCCGGCGCTCGACCAGGACTGGCCGGTCTATACCCTGAACTACACCGACGAGAACGGCGCCGCGCAGAAGATGGAGCTGCCGATGACCTTTGCCGACTTCGCGGCGACGGAAGGGCGCTTCGGCAAGCAGTTCAGGAAGGCGCCGCCGGAGACCTGGAACGACGACATGCTGGCCATTGCCGACTTCCTCCAGCTTGGCAAGGACGAGCGCGAGGGCAAATTCCCCTTCATCTGGGCGACGGACCAGAAGAACCGCCTGATGCGACTGCTGGTCACGGAAGAGCTGGTGCGCGCCTGCGAGGAGCGACTGGCGTTCTGGAAGCAACTGAAGGACGTCGCCGGCCTGGGCCGCGCCGAGGTGGACACCGAGATGCTGGCCGACCAGGTGCGTGCCGAGCTGCTGGCGAAGATCACCGCCAGCCTGGGCGTGTCCGGACCGGCCGCCGCGGCAGACGCCGTGTCGCCGGCGCCGACTTTCCCGGCGACCGCCGCCAATGCCGAAGGCTACGAACCGGTGTGGGTGGAGTCGCCCGAGTGCACCGCCTGCGACGAATGCACCGGCATCGCGCCGAAGGTCTTCGTCTACAACGAGCAGAAGCAGGCCATCGTGGTGAATCCGAAGGGCGCCAGGTTCGCCGACATCGTCAAGGCGGCGGAGAAGTGCACCGCCGGCTGCCTGCATCCCGGCACGCCGTGGAACATGAGCGAGCCGGGCATCGAGAAGCTGATGGCGCGGGCGGCGAAGTACAACTGATAAAGCGATGAAGCTGCTGTCCTACTTCCGCGGCGAGGCCTTCCAGCGCGGCGTGCATCCGCCGGGCTGCAAGCATACCGCCGACACGCCGATCCGCCGGCTGCCGTTCGCGCCGCGGTTGATCGTGCCGCTGTCTCAGCACATCGGCAGGCCGTCGCGGCCGATCGTGCGCGTCGGCGAGGAGGTGGTGCGCGGTCAGCCGATCGCGGCGGCCGACGGCTGGCTGTCGGTGCCGCAGCACGCGCCGGCCACCGGCGTGGTGGAGGCCATCGAGCTGCGGCCCAGTGCCCGCGGGCCATGGACGGAATGCATCGTCATTCGCGTCTATGAGGCGTCGACCCAGGAAGTGCTGTGGGGCGCGCCGCAGGACATCGATGCCTTCCCGCCACAGGAGATCGTGCTCGCCGTGCAGCGCACGGGCATGGTCGGCCTCGGCGGCGCCGCCTTTCCCAGCCACGCCAAGCTGACGGTGCCGGAGGGGGCGAAGGTGGAAACGCTGGTGGTGAACGGCTGCGAGTGCGAGCCGTACCTGACCTGCGACCACCGCGTCATGGTGGAGCAGGCGCGCGACCTGATGGTCGGCATCCGCCACGCCATGCGCGCCACCGGCGCGCGCCGCGCCATCATCGGCGTCGAGGACAACAAGCCGGAGGCGGCCGAGGCGATGCGCCGGGCGCTGCCGCCGCAGGGCGACATCTTCGTCGAGAAGGTGCCGACGAAATATCCGCAGGGCTCGGAGAAGATGCTGATCACGGCGCTGTTCGGCATCGAGGTGCCGTCGGGCAAGCTGCCGCTGTCGCTCGGCATGGTGGTGAACAACGTCGGCACGCTGGCCGCCCTCGGCCGTCTTCTGCCTGCGGGGCAGGGGCTGGTGGAGCGCGTCGTTACCGTCACCGGCCCCGGCGTGGCGCGGCCGGGCGATTACCGCGTGCCGCTCGGCACGCCGATTTCCTTTGTGCTCGACTATGCGGGTGCCCCGGCGCAGGCAAGGCAGGTGATCCTCGGCGGGCCGATGATGGGCCAGTCGGTGGCCTCGCTCGACGTGCCGGTGACGAAGGGCGTCTCCGGCGTGCTGGTGTTCCGCGGCGAGGACATGGCGAGCCGCGAAGGACGCCGCAGCTATCCCTGCATCAAGTGCGGCGAATGCGTCGAATCCTGCCCGATGGGCCTCAATCCATCGATGCTGGGGATGCTCGCCGCGCAGCGCGAATATGACACGATGGGCGAGCAGTACCACCTCGGCGACTGCTTCGAGTGCGGCTGCTGCACCTGGACCTGTCCGTCCAACATCCCGCTGGTGCAGCAGTTCCGCGTCGCCAAGCAGATCCTGCGGGAGAAGGCGGCGGCGTGACTGTCCAGACGGAGATCCGCAGCGCCCCGCACATCAAGGGGCCGCGCAGCGTCGAGCAGATCATGGCGAACGTGGTGTATTCGCTGCTGCCGGTTTGCACCTTCTTCGTATACCAGTACGGCCTTTCGGCGTTGGCCTCGATCCTCGTCGTCACCGCCTCCTGCCTCCTTGCCGAGCGGGCCTTCGTGCGCACCGGCACCCAGGCCGGCAGCCTGTCGGACTTTTCCGCCACCATCACCGGCCTGCTGCTGGCGCTGACCCTGCCGCCGGGATTTCCGCTGTGGATGGGGGTCGTCGCCGGCGTTTCCGCCATCGCGCTGGGCAAGGCCCTCTTCGGCGGCATCGGCTTCAACGTCTTCAATCCGGCGCTGGTCGGCCGCGCCTTCGTGCAGGCGGCCTTCCCGGCCGCGATTGCCACTTACACGCCGTCCTTCCTGCCTGGCCGCTTCACTGAATTCATCCCGTCTTCGCTGGCCTGGCCGCTGATGGCGCCGGCAGATACCGCCGCCTGGCTGAAGTCCATGCACTACGACGCCCTGGCCAGCGCCTCGCCCCTGGCGCGCTGGAAATTCGAGGGATTCGTCACGCCGGCCTGGGACCTGGTGACTTCGCTCACGGGTCATATGGCGGTCGGCCCGTCGCCGCTGCTGATCCTGCTGTGCGGCACCTACCTCGCGCTGCGCCGCTTCATGGACTGGCGCATCCCCATCGCCGTGCTGGGCAGCGCCGGCCTGTCGGCGCTGCTGATCTATGCCGTCTTCGGCACGCGCTTTCCGGATCCCTTCTTCATGCTGTTCTCCGGCGGCCTGGTGCTCGGCGCAGTCTTCATGGCGACCGACATGGCCACCTCGCCGGTGACGCCGCGCGGCATGTGGCTGTACGGCGCGCTGATCGGCGTGCTGACGGTGGTGATCCGCTACTACAGCGGCCTGCCGGAAGGGGTGATGTACGCCATCCTGATCGGCAATGCGGCGACGCCGCTGATCGAGCGCATCACCCAGCCGACGCCGTTCGGCAAGGGCGTCTCGATCCGGGCGCGCAAGTCGGCGTCCTATACGCTGCACCCGGACTACATCTCGCGCGAGGAGGCCGGCGCCAGGACGCCGAAGAAGCGCTTCTTCAAGAACAAGCCTAAATGAGTACGCCCATTCTCCCGCCCCAGGCCACGCCGGCGGCCTCGCTGCTGAAGACGCTCGGCCTCGTGTCGACCGTCTGCGGCCTGATCATCGTCGGCGCCTACCAGGGCACCTACGATGCCGCCGCGGCGAATCGCCGCCTGGCGCTGGAGCGCACGGTGTTCAAGGTGATTCCCGCGGCAAAGTCGATGGCCGAGTGGCAGGCGACGCCACAGGGTATTCGCCCGGCCGGAGGCGAAACGGTGCCCGGCGCAGTGAAGTTCTACGCCGCCTACGATGCGGAGGGCAGGCTGGCCGGCATCGCCGCCGAGGGTGCGGCCAAGGGCTACGCCGACACGGTGCGCATCCTCTACGGCTATGCGCCGGACTGCCAGTGCATCACCGGCTTCGGCCTGGTGGCGTCGAAGGAGACGCCGGGCATCGGCGACAAGATCGTCACCGACCAGGCTTTCCTCGCCAACTTCGAGGCGCTCGACGTCAAGCTCAACGCCGAGCTGTCGGCGCTGGCGAACGAGGTGAAGGCGGTCAAGCACGGCACCAAGTCGAACCCCTGGCAGATCGACGCCATCGCCGGTGCCACGGTGACCTCGCGCGCGGTCGGCAAGGCGATCAACGACAGCGCGCAGCTGCTGCTGCCGAAGCTGCTGCCGCAGATCGAGCAGTTGAGGAAGAAGGAATCATGAGCGATCTTTCCCGGGCGCAGAACTTCGACGAGTTCATGGAGGGCATCTGGCGCCAGAACCCGGTGTTCGTCATGGTGCTGGGCATGTGCCCGACGCTGGCGGTGACGGTGTCGGCCATGAACGCCCTGTCGATGGGGCTCGCCACGGCCTTCGTGCTGGTGTGCTCCTGCGGCCTGGTGTCGCTGATGCGCAGGATCGTGCCGAAGGAGGTGCGCATCGCCACCTACATCGTCATCATCGCCACCTTCGTCACGGTGGTCGATTACGTCATCCAGGCGGTGAGCCTGGCGGTGTACGACGCGCTCGGGGCCTTCATCCAGCTGATCGTGGTGAACTGCATCATCCTCGGCCGCGCCGAGGCGCACGCCTCGAAGCATCCGCCGGTCACCGCGATGGTGAACGCGCTGGGCATGAGCATCGGCTTCGTCATCGGCCTGCTGGCCCTCGGCGCGGTGCGCGAAATCCTCGGCGCCGGCACGCTGTTCGGCTTCTCGCTGTTCGGCGCGAACTTCCAGCCCTGGGTGGTGATGGTGCTGCCGCCCGGCGGCTTCATCGTGCTGGGCGCCTGGCTGCTGCTGTTCTCGGCGCTGAAGCGCCGCCAGGAGGCGCGCCTGGCGACGCAGGGGGGCAGCCATGGCGCCTGAATCGCTCGGCCAGATCTTCCTCGCCGCAGTGCTGGCCAACAATTTCGTGCTGGCGATGTTCCTCGGCCTGTGCCCCTTCCTCGGCGTCTCGGCGCGGCTCGACACGGCCTTCCCGATGGGCATCGCGACGACCTTCGTCATGCTGGTGGCCTCGCTCTGCGCCTTCGGCCTGAACCTGCTGCTGACGCTATTCCAGCTGGAGTTCCTGCGCCTGATCTCCTACATCGTGGTGATTGCCTCGGCGGTGCAGCTGGTGGAGATGTTCCTGAAGAAGACCAGCCCGGCGCTGTTCCGCGCGCTGGGCATCTATCTGCCGCTGATCACCACCAACTGCGCGGTGCTCGGCGTGGCGCTGTTCCAGACGGCACGCGAGTACAGCTTCGCCCAGGCCATGGTGTTCAGCCTCGGCGGCGGCGCCGGCTTCACCCTGGCGCTGGTGCTGATGGCCAGCGTGCGCGAGCGGCTGCAACTGTCGAGTGTCCCCGGCGTCGTGCAGGGCACGGCGCTGTCGCTGATGCTGGCGGGGCTGCTGTCGATGGCCTTCATGGGCTTTGCCGGGCTGGGTGGCTGATGCTGACCTATCTCATCACCATCGGACTGATCTTCACCCTACTGGCGGGCGGCATCCTCGTGCAGGGGCTTTACCGCCGCTTTGCGCAGCGCCATCCCGAACTGGGTCCGTTCCGCGAGGAAAAGGGCTGCGGCAGTTGCTCGGCGGGCAGCGGCTGCGGGGCGCCTTCCTGTTCTCCCCCCTCGAAATAAGCCTCGGGCATCCCGTCGGGGCAAGGCGACACTCGCCGCCGCCTGATTTGACGTCTAGAATAGCTTCACAGGCCTCGGGGACGAGGATAAGCTGCTTCGGGATTTTGCTTGCGCAACGGAGGAGGTGGCTCCCCGACCTGGGCTCGAACCAGGGACACACGGATTAACAGTCCGTTGCTCTACCAACTGAGCTATCGGGGAATAACCGAGGCGCGAATGGTAGACATTTCGCAACAGTGCGTCAAGTTGTTCGAGTGTAGAATCGGAATCGCCGCAATTACTTGGCTGGCATAAGAAAAATGGACAAGAAAACCGTTTTCGTGAAAACCAAGGAGGGGGATGAGGCGATGCGCCAGCGCACCCGCCTGGTTCAGCGCAATCTGCGCAACATCCTCATCATGGTCGACGGTCATGCCTCCGTGGCCGACCTGTGCAGGCGCTTCGGCGACGAGAACGTGGCGCAGGCCGCCCTGGGCGAATTGCTGGCAGGTGGCTTCATCGCCGAGCCCGCCAATCAGTTGGACTTCACGGTAACCCCCCCTCCTGATGACCCGTCGGAAAAGGCCGAAGACGTGCCGGTCCTGACCGCGCAGGTCGGCGCGCCGCCCGACCAGAACCCCGTCCCCGAACCGCCACCCACCTTGCCGCCGGATATCGAGGAAATCGAACTGCACCCGCCGGAGTATGAATCCCTGCCGCCGCCCGGCCTTCCGGGAGAATCGCCAAGGCACGATCAGCCAACGGTTTCTGCCGCCCGGGGGTGGACTGAACGGATCAGGGCCCAGCTTGCGGGCAAGCTGGAAAAATCGGCCAGCAAGCCCAAGAATGCCAAAACAAAGGATTCCGGGGATGACCCGGCCAATGACGCGCCTGAACAGGCGCCGACCGTCGGTGGTCCGGGGATTTCCGTCAGTTTGCCCAAGCTTGTCCTCATCGCCTTCGTCGGTCTCGCCGCGCTGCTGCTGCTGGGTTTGCTGTTCTATCCCTACGGCCGTCATTTGCCGGATATCGAGCGCAATGCTTCTGCCATGCTGCAGGATCCGGTGAAGGTGGGCGGGATCGGCTTCAATTTCTTGCCGCACCCGCATATCGCCTTGAACAACATCACGGTCGGGAAGGAAGCGCACCTGACCATCGCTTCAGTGCGTGCGGTGCCGGATTTCTTCTCGTTGCTGGGCGCCAGAAAGGTGTTTCACGAACTGGCCCTCAGCGATGTCGCCGTGAGCAATGCCGGCCTGGGCCGGCTGGCCCTGGCCGGGGCCGCAACGGCGGAGATTCGCCGTATCACCCTCAATGGCATTCGGCTGACGATTGGCGATGTGGTTCTCAGCGGCTTCGGCGGGGAAGTGCTGATGACTTCCGCAGGCGCGCCGGAGAAGATTCTGCTGCGCAATGCCGACGGCTCGCTCAAGCTCGACATGCAGCCGAAGGGAGAGGGGTTTCTGTTCACGGCATCCGGCAGCAACTGGAAAACACCCTTCAAGCCGACGCTGATATTCCAGGCAATCGAGGCGCAGGGGGTGCTGCAGCCTTCGCAGCTGGAATTGAGCAAATTCGATGGCAGGGCCTATGAGGGACTGATCGAAGGCAAGGCAGCATTGGGTTGGGCGGGCGGCGCGGTTCTCGCCGGCAACCTGGAACTCAAGCACATGAATTCGACCAGGCTGCTGGCAGCGCTCGGATCGGACTTGTTGACGGAAGGGGAACTGAGCGCCCGACTGAAGCTCGATGCCAAGGCAGACAGGCTGGACAGTCTGGGCGAGGCCTTGCGCGTCGGCGGGGGATTCGAAATCAAGCGGGGTGCTGCCAGGGGCTTCGATCTGATCGAGGCGGCGCGCAGCAGCGGGCGCGCAGTGGCGCGCGGCGGCGAAACGAAGTTCGAGCAGCTGACCGGCGTGATCCAGTACGGCCAGCAGGAGAGCCGCCTCGGCGACCTGCGCCTGACTTCCGGCCTGCTGACGGCCGGCGGCAATCTCGGCATCGCCCGCGACGGGAAACTGGGTGGGGCGATGAACGTCGAACTGAAGAGCTCGGCAGCCGTGGTGCGGATGCCGCTCGCCATCGGCGGCACGGCGAAAGCCCCGCAGCTTACGCAAAGCCGCGGGCGGTAAGGGCGGCGGCAGGCAACAAAACGGGCGCCATGGGCGCCCGTTTTTATTTCCTGATGACGGCAGCGATCGCGTCGGCGACGTAATCGAGGTTGCGCGTGTTCAGCGCGGCGAGGCAGATGCGCCCTGTGCTGACGGCATAGATGCCGAACTCCGACTTCAGGCGCTCGACCTGTTCGGCCGTCAGGCCGGTGTAGGAAAACATGCCGCGCTGCCTGGCGACAAAGGCAAAGTCCTGTGCCACGCCGCGTGCCTTGAGCTTGTCGACCAGGCCGGTGCGCATGGCGCGGATGCGCTCGCGCATGCCGGCCAGTTCTTCCTCCCACAGCTTGCGCAGCTCCGGGCTGGCAAGCACCGCCGCCACCACGGCGCCCCCGTGGGTCGGCGGGTTGGAGTAGTTGGTGCGGACGACGCGTTTCACCTGCGACATGACGCGCGCCGATTCGTCCCTGCTGGCGGTGACGATGGACAGCGCGCCGACGCGCTCGCCGTAGAGCGAGAAGGACTTCGAGAAGGAGCTGGAGACGAAGAACTGCAGGCCGGAGGCGGCGAACAGCCTGAGCGCCAGGGCGTCCGGCTCGATGCCGTCGGCGAAGCCCTGGTAGGCCATGTCGATGAAGGCGACCAGGCCGCGCGCGCGGATGACCTCCACTACTTCCAGCCACTGCGCCTCGGACAGGTCGGCGCCGGTCGGGTTGTGGCAGCAGGCGTGCAGGACGACGATCGATCCGGCCGGCAGCCCGGCCAGGCAGGCCATCATGCCGGCGAAGTTGACGCCTTTCGTGGCAGCGTCGTAGTAGGGGTAGTTCTCGACGCGGAAGCCGGCCGACTCGAACAGGGCGCGGTGATTCTCCCAGCTCGGGTCGCTGATATGCACGGCGGCCCCGGGCAGCAGGCGCCGGAGATAATCCGCGCCGACCTTGAGGGCGCCGGTGCCGCCGAGCGCCTCGACGGTGACGACGCGGCCGTCCTTGAGCAGGGCGGAATCGGCGCCGAAGATCAGGTTCTGCACGGCCTGGTTGTAGCTGGCCGGGCCCTCGATCGGCTGGTAGCCGCGCGCCGGCATGGCTTCGAGGCGGGCCCTTTCCGCCGCGCGCACGGCGGCGAGCAGGGGAATCTTGCCGCTGTCGTCGCAATACACGCCGACGCCGAGATTGACCTTGGTCGTGCGCGCATCGGCGTTGAAGGCTTCGTTCAGGCCAAGGATGGGGTCGCGGGGAGCCAGTTCCACCGCTGCGAAAATCGAGGCTGTCATGTCGGGTCGGAAACCAGGAAAGAAAACGCGGCCGTATTGTACCTGTGCCGCGATGCCGGCCCAAGTCAAGCCGCTTATCGGTCTATACGAGAAACAGTCCGATGCCGATGCCCGCGGCGACGGCCAGCATGGCCGGCAGGGTGAGCCGCGCCAGCTTCCAGCCTCCGAGGGTGACGATCAGCCCGGCCTTGAAAGTCAGGTTCGACAGCACGGCGAGCGCGATTGCGGTGACAGCCTGCCCCGCCGACAGCTTGTCGATCGAGAACAGGCGCAGGCTGGAGAGGGTGATGGCGTCGACGTCGGTCAGCCCGGACGCCAGCGCCACGGCATACATCCCCTTGGTGCCGGCCACGTCCGACAGCCAGGCCGAGCAGAACAGCACCACGGCGTAGAGGGCGCCGAAGCCCAGCGCGGTACGGATTTCCGTCGGGTTGCGCACCTCGGGCATGGGCAGTTCCCCCTGCGCCTCCAGCCGGCGCCAGCCAAAGGCGGTCACGGCCAGGCCGAGCACCAGCCCTCCGGCGAATACCTTGGCGAGGGGCTCGATGACGTCGGGCGCCACCACGGCGGCCATCACCGTCAGACGCAGCAGCACCATCAGGCTGGCGATCATGATCACCACCATGGCGGTGCGCGCCAGCGCGACATGGGCATGGGCATGGCGGGAGAAGACCACGGTAGTCGCGGTGCTCGAGACGAGGCCGCCGAGCAGGCCCATCATCGGCGCGCCGTGCTGCGGACCGGCCAGACGCAGGGCGGCATAGCCTGCGAGCGAGACGCCGGAGACCAGCACCACCATGAGCCAGGCCTGATAGGGGTTGAGCGCCTCATAGGGGCCGTAGTTGCGGTCGGGCAGGATGGGCAGGATGACGAAGGTCAGCACCGCGAACTGCAGGATGGAGATGAGGTCCTTCGACGTCAGCTGGCTCGACAGGCCGTGCAACTCGGCTTTGAAATACAGCAGGACGGTGGTGGCGATGCCCAGCATCACGGCCAGGGTGCCGTAGCCGAACCAGACGGCGGCGCCGAGGCAGAAGCAGACCAGGATGGCGACGACGGAGGTGGTGCCCGAATCGCCGGCGTCGTCGGGCCGGTTGATGTAGGCGGCGATGATCATGGCGCCGACCGACAGCAGGCCGGCGGAGAGGATCCAGCCTGAGCCGGTCTTTTCCGCCAGCAGGCCGGAGAGGGTGCCGAGCAGGGCCACCAGGGCGAAGGTGCGTAAACCGGCCTTGGCCGAACTGCGCCGCTCGCGCTCGAGGCCGATGAGCAGGCCGATGGCCAGGCTCGTCATGAAGGCCTGCAGGTGTGGCGGCGCGGAGAGCTGTTCGAAGATGTCCATTCCGCGAATTCTACTGCCGGATTCCAATCCGATTACAATTCCGTCATGTCTCGAAATTTTGCCTTGGTGCCCGCCGCCGGATCGGGCACGCGCATGGGCGACGATCTGCCCAAGCAATACCATCTGCTCGCCGGCCGGCCCATGCTCCGGCACGCCCTCGAAGTGCTTTGTGCCTCACCCCTGATCCAGCGCGTCTTCGTCGTCCTGGCCGAGCGGGACGACATCTGGGAACGCTTCGACTGGAGCGAACTGGGCGTCAAGCTTTCCGTCCTGCGCTGCGGCGGGCCGACGCGGGCGGGCAGCGTGCTGAACGGCCTGCTGGCCCTTTCGGCGTTTGCGAAGCCGGACGACTGGGTGCTGGTGCACGATGCGGCGCGTCCCTGCCTGTCGTCGGCGCAGCTCGACAGGCTGATCGAGCAGGTTGGACATGACGAGGTCGGCGGCATCCTTGCGGTGCCGGTGGCCGATACGCTGAAGCAGTCGGGGCAGGACGGTCGCATCGATGCGACCGTGCCGCGAGAGCCCCTGTGGCAGGCGCAGACGCCGCAGATGTTCCGCTATGGCCTGCTGCGCGAGGCCCTCGAGCAGAGCGGGGTCGTCACCGACGAGTCCGGCGCGCTGGAGGCGCTGGGCTACCGTCCGCTGCTGGTGTCCGCCGACGCCAGCAACCTGAAGGTGACCTATCCGGCCGACCTCGCCCTGGCGGAAAAAATCCTGCTGGACAGAAAGGAGGCGTAATGCGCATCGGCCAAGGCTTCGACGTCCATGCCCTGGTGCCGGGCAGGAAACTGATCATCGGCGGAGTGGACATCCCCTTCGCGCGCGGCCTGCTCGGCCATTCCGATGCCGATGTGCTGTTGCACGCGGTGACGGATGCGCTGCTCGGTGCCGCCGGACTCGGCGACATCGGCCGGCATTTTCCGGACAGCGATCCGCGCTTCAAGGATGCCGACAGCCGCCAGCTCCTGCGCGAGGCGGATCGGCTGATTCGGGAGGCCGGCTATCACACGGTCAACATCGACGCCACGGTGATCGCCCGCGCCCCGCGCATGGCGCCGCACGTGGCGGCGATGGCGGCCAATATCGCGGCGGATATCGGCATCGAGGCTGGTTGCGTCAACATCAAGGCCAAGACCACCGAGAGCCTTGGCTTCACCGGTCGCGGGGAGGGCATCGCCGCCCAGGCGATCGCCCTGATCGAGCGTGCCGCAGGATAGGCAGCACAGGGTCTTTTTTGCGCTCTGGCCGGACGACGAGGTCGCGCGGCAGTTCGACGAGGCGGGGCACCTGGCACACCGGTCGCTTGGCGGGCGCCGCATGCGCCGCGAGACCCTGCACCTGACGCTGGCTTTTATCGGCGACGTTCCGGCAGAACGACTCGCAGAACTCCGCGGCATTGCCAGCTCGGTCCGTCTGCCGGCCTTCGACCTGCTGTTCGACCGACGGCATTGCCTGGCGCGCAGAAAACTCTTCTGGGCTGCGGCCAGCATCGTTTCTCCCGGGCTGCGCGAACTCGCGACGGCCCTCAACGAGCGGCTCAAGGCCGCGGATTTCCGCACCGAGGACCGGCCCTTCGCCGCGCATGTCACGCTGCTGCGCCATGCCCGTTGCGACAAGGCATTGCCGGCGGGGGACCTGCGCATCGAGTGGCCGGTGCGGGATTTCGTGTTGGTCGAATCGGAATTGCGGCCGGAAGGGGCCGGTTACCGCGTCCTGCAGCGCTGGCCGCTCGATCAGACCTGAAGTCTTTCCAGCAGTTCGCTTTCCAGCCGCAGCAGCGTGGCCGTCTTGGCCAGCTCCGCGCCGCTGACGAGGAAGGTGTCCTCGACGCGCTCGCCGAGCGTGGCAATCTTGGCGGTATGCACGTTGATGTCGTGTGCGTCGAGCGTGCTTGCCACGGTGAACAGCAGGCCGGGCCGGTCGGCGGCGATGATCGACAGCAGACACTGGCCGGGCTTCTCCGTCTGGCGGATCTGCACCTCCGGGGTGATGGGAAAGTTGCGCACCTGGCGGGAGAGGCGGCCGCTGGCGGCTTTCTCGGGCACCGCGCCGGAAGCCAGCCGGGCGGACAGGTCGTGCTCGATGAGGCTGATCATGTCGCGGTAGGCCAGCGTGCCGTCCGGGTCGAGCAGCATGAAGCTGTCCAGGGCATAGCCGTGGCGGGTGGTGTGGATCTTTGCCTCGGCGATGCTGTAGCCGAGCCGGCTGAAGAAGCCGCACAGGCGGGCGAAGAGGTGCGGCTGGTCGGGGACGTAGACCATCACCTGCAGGCCCTCCTCGCCGATGTGGGGCAGGCGCGCCTTCACCACCGGTTGTTCCGACGCCGGCCGATGGTAGAGGGCGCGCGTGTGCCAGGCGATCTCCTCGGCATCGTGGCGCAGGAAATAGACCGTGTCGAGTTCCTTCCAGAAGCCGTCCTCGACGCCCTGGCGCAGGCCGAAATAGCGCAGCAGACGGCGTGCCTCCTCCTGCCGCTCGGCGATGCCCATGGCCTGCTGCGGCGTGGCGCCACGCAGCAGGCGCAGGCTGGCGTTGTACAGGTCCTCCAGCAGCTTTCCCTTCCAGCCGTTCCACACCTTCGGGCTGGTGCCGCGGATGTCGGCGACGGTGAGCAGGTAGAGGGCCGTCAGGCGGCGTTCGTCGCCGACCAGCGCGGCAAAGGCGCGCACGACCTCAGGGTCGGCCAGGTCCTGCTTCTGGGCGACATGCGACATGGTCAGATGTTGCTCGACCAGCCAGACCACCAGCGCCGTGTCCTCCTCGGCCAGGCCATGCTCGCGGCAGAAGCGGCGCGCATCCGCCATGCCCAGCTTCGAGTGGTCGCCGCCGCGCCCCTTGGCGATGTCATGGAAGAGGGCGGCAATGTAAAGCAGCCAGGGCTTCTCGATGCCCGCAAAGAGTCGGCTGCAGAACGGATATTCGTGGGCGAACTCGGGCAGGGCGAAGCGGCGCAGGTTGCGCACCACCATGAGGATGTGCTGATCCACGGTGTAGGCGTGGAACAGGTCGTGCTGCATCTGGCAGACAATGCGGCGGAAGGCCGGCAGGTAGCGCCCGAGGATGCCGTACTGGTTCATGCGCCGCAGTTCGTGCACCAGGCCGCGCCGCTGCTGGAAGAGCTGCAGGAAGGCCGCCCGGTTGCGCGGATCGCGGCGAAAGTCAGGCCCGATGAGACGGCGGGCACGCCAAAGCGCGCGCAGGGTTCGTGCCGTCATGCCCTTCAGTTCCGGCCGTTGCGCCATGAGCAGGAAGCTTTCCAGAACGGCCGGGGGGGTTTTGTCGAAGACGTCTTCGGTGCGCACGTCGAGCAACTCGTGGTCCATCTGGAAGCGCTCGTTGATGACGATCGGCGCCTTGTTCTTCTCGGGGAAAATTGCCGCGCCGAGGTTCTGCAGCAGGATGGTGTTGAGCTGGGTGATGGATTTTGCCGTCCGGAAGTAGCGTTGCATCAGAATTTCGGCGGCGCGCCGCGTCCTGCCGGCAACGATGCCGAACTGGTTCGCGACGGCTTCCTGGTGGTCGAAGAGCAGGCGGTCCTCGCGCCGCGCAGTCAGATAGTGCAGTCGGATGCGGGCATGCCGGAGGAAGGCTTCCAGCCCCTTGAGCTGGAGCGCCTCGCCGCGGGTGATGAAGCCGCGGCGGGCCAGATCGTTCCAGGAATCCCCCAGGCCGGCGGCGCGGCTGATCCACAGGATGACCTGCAGGTCGCGCAGTCCGCCGGGGCTTTCCTTGCAGTTGGGCTCCAGCGCGTAGGGGGTTTCCTGGTAACGCACGTAGCGCTCATCCTGTTCCAGCCGCTTGCCCTTGAAGAAGGCCTTGGGATCCAGTTGAGCGCGGATTTTCCCGGTGTACTCTGCGAACAGGCTGCGGCTGCCGCAGATCAGGCGGGATTCCAGCAGGTTGGTCTGTACGGTGATATCGCGTGATGCCTCGTCGAGGCATTGCCAGACCGTGCGCACGCTGTGGCCGATGTCCAGGCCGATGTCCCAGAGCAGGCCGATCAGCGCCTCGAGCTGGCGCTCGGTTGCCTGGGCGACGTTGTCCGGCAGCAGGAACAGGAGATCGATGTCCGAGGCGGGATAAAGCTCGCGCCGGCCATAGCCGCCAACGGCCACGAGGCAGAGCCCCGGCGGCAGGCGGGCATCCTGCCAGAGGGCCTTGAGGACTTCATCGACGAGTTGGCAGCGGCCTCGCAGCAGCTGTAGCGCATCGTCGCGGGCCTCATAGGCCGCCCGGAGGGCGGACTGGCCCTGCGCCAATTCGCTCTTGAGCAGGCTGATGCGCTCCCGGATGGCGGCGGCGCCTTCGGGGGTGGGGGTGGGCAGCATGTTCAGCCCAGATTGCGGGGTATGGGGGGGGAGCCGGCCGACAGGGTAAGGACTTCAGCGCCATCCTCGCTTACCAGCACGGTATGTTCCCACTGCGCGGACAGGCTGCGATCCTTGGTGACGATGGTCCAGCCGTCGGGGAGTTCGGAAATGGCGGCCTTGCCGGCGTTGATCATCGGCTCGATGGTGAAGATCATGCCCGGTCGCAGTTCCGGGCCGCTGCCCGGCTTGCCGTAATGCAGCACCTGCGGTTCTTCATGGAACTGGCGGCCGATGCCGTGGCCGCAGAACTCGCGCACGACGGAAAAACCGTTCGATTCGGCGTGTCGCTGGATGGCATGGCCGATGTCGCCCAGATGGGCCCCCGGCCGTACCTGGCCGATGCCCAGCCAGAGGCACTCGTAGGTCACCGCACACAACCGCTTCGCCAGGATGCTGGCCTCCTTGCCGACAATGAACATGCGGGAAGTATCGCCGTGCCAGCCGTCCTTGATGACGGTGATGTCGAGATTGACAATGTCTCCCTTTTTCAAGGCCTTGTCGCCGGGAACGCCGTGGCAGACCTGATGGTTGATCGAGGCGCAGATGGACTTCGGGTAGGGCTGGTAGCCGGGTGGGGCGTAGTTCAGGGGCGCCGGGATCGTGTCCTGCACATTGACCATGTAGTCGTGGCACAGGCGGTCCAACTCGGCCGTGGTGACGCCAGGCTTGACGTGCGGTTCGATGTAATCGAGGACTTCCGCGGCCAGGCGGCCGGCGACCCGCATCTTTTCGATTTCTTCGGGGGTCTTGATGACGATGCTCATTTCTCTGGGGGTTCGGTACATTGGGCCTTTAAAACAGAATTATGCTTGAGAAATCAGGGGAAAAACCGCTATAATGATCGTCTTGTCTGTCTTCGGACAGGCAAAATTCGCACGCCCGGCGCCGAAAGGGTGCCCCGAAACAATGTTGCACTGCCGGGCGGAGGCCAACCCTTATCGGAGAATCTGATGTCTACGACCATGCGTCAAATGCTGGAGGCCGGTGTCCATTTCGGTCACCAGACCCGCTTCTGGAACCCCAAGATGGCCCCCTTCATCTTCGGCCATCGCAACAAGATTCACATCATCAACCTGGAAAAGACCCTGGTCAAATACCAGGAGGCGATGACATTCCTGCGCAAGATGTCGGCCAACAAGGGTACCGTGCTTTTCGTCGGTACCAAGCGCCAGGCGCGCGAGATCGTGCGCGAGGAAGCCCTCCGCGCCGGCGTGCCCTTCGTCGACGAGCGCTGGCTGGGCGGCATGCTGACCAACTTCAAGACGGTCAAGCAGTCGATCAAGCGGCTCAAGGAGCTCGAGACAATGTCGCAGGACGGCACGTTCGAGCGCCTCGGCAAGAAGGAAGCCCTGATGCTGCAGCGCGAGATGGTCAAGCTGGACAAGAGCATCGGCGGCATCAAGGACATGAACGGCTTGCCCGATGCGATCTTCGTGATCGACGTCGGCTATCACAAGATCGCCATCACCGAAGCCGGCAAGCTGGGCATCCCGGTGATCGCCGTGGTCGACACCAACCACACCCCCGAGGGCGTCGCCTATGTCATTCCCGGCAACGACGATTCCAGCAGGGCCATCCGCCTCTACGCGCGTGGCGCGGCCGATGCCGTGCTCGAGGGGCGCAACCAGTCGGTGCAGGAAGTCGTCGCTGCGGTGTCCGACGATTTCGTCGAGGTCGACGAGGGCGGCGCCGAAGCAGCGGCCTGAATCCGGGCCGGCATGAACCCTGCGGGGCGGCGTGGCCGCCCCGCTGTGCATCAACAGCAAGAATTCAGGAGCAAGCATGGCGGAAATCACCGCTTCGATGGTTAAAGAACTGCGCGAGAAGACCGACGCGCCGATGATGGAATGCAAGAAGGCCCTGAGCGAGGCGGGCGGCGATATGGCCAAGGCGGAGGAGATTCTCCGCGTCAAGCTCGGCAACAAGGCGAGCAAGGCGGCCTCCCGCGTCGCAGCCGAAGGCATCGTCGGCATTCATATTGCCGCGGATGCGAAGCTGGGCGCGATCGTCGAGGTCAATTGCGAAACCGACTTCGTCGCCAAGAACGACGACTTCCTGGCCTTCACCAAGGCGCTGGCGGAACTGGTGGCGAAGCACAATCCGGCCGACGTCGCCGCCCTTTCGGGACTGACTTTGGGCGGCGCCACGGTGGAAGCCACGCGCACGGCACTGGTCGGCAAGATCGGCGAGAACATGTCGATCCGCCGCTTCGTCCGCATCGACGCCAAGGGCAAGCTGACTTCCTACGTCCATGGCGGCTCGAAGATCGGCGTGCTGATCGACGTCGTCGGCGGCGACGAACAGATGGCCAAGGATCTGGCCATGCATATCGCCGCCTCCAAGCCGAAGGCGCTGGATTCCTCCGGGGTGCCCGCCGACCTGCTGGACACCGAGCGCCGCATCGCCGTAGAGAAGGCGCGCGAGGCGGGCAAGCCGGAGGCCATGCTGGAGAAGATCGCCGAAGGCACGGTGCAGAAGTACCTCAAGGAGGTGACGCTGCTGGGCCAGGTCTTCGTCAAGGCCGAGGACGGCAAGCAGACCATCGAGCAACTCCTCAAGCAGAAGGGCGCCCAGGTGGCCGGCTTTACCCTCTACGTCGTCGGCGAGGGCATCGAGAAGAAGGTCAACGACTTCGCCGCCGAGGTGGCCGCCCAGGCTGCCGCGGCTGCGGCACGCTAAGCGCATGGCTGCACCCGCCTACAAGCGCATCCTGCTCAAGCTGTCGGGCGAGGCCCTCATGGGCAACGACGCCTACGGCATCAACCGGGAAACGCTGGCGGGGATCGTTGCCGAAATCAAGTCGGTTGCCGACCTGGGTGTCGAGATCGGCGTGGTCATCGGCGGCGGCAACATTTTTCGCGGAGTGGCCGGCAGCGCCTCCGGCATGGATCGCGCCACGGCCGACTACATGGGCATGCTCGCCACGGTGATGAACGCCATGGCGCTGGCCGATGCCATGCGCCAGGCGGGCCTCAACGGGCGCGTCCAGTCGGCGCTGAACATCGAGCAGGTGGTCGAG
>Ga0209477_1000913_pt1 | contig 18253 bp, 17 predicted proteins | sample KloWWTupernatant_FD_187180 | JGI IMG/M metagenome (GOLD analysis project Ga0209477, IMG submission 187180) | Active sludge microbial communities from Klosterneuburg, Austria, studying microevolution and ecology of nitrifiers - Klosterneuburg... | ecosystem: Engineered > WWTP > Aerobic digester >... | reverse complement strand
CCTCGCCATCCTTACCCAGTCGCCCGATGCCGGTGCCGACCTTACGGTCCGCGAGCTCGTCTTTCGCGGTCGATACCCGCACCAGGGCATCCTCCAGCGGGTCTCCCGCGCTGATGTCGGCGCGGTCGAATGGGCCATGCAGGCCGCGGACACCCTGCACTTCGCCTCCCGCCCGCTGGGCAGCCTATCCGGTGGCGAACGTCAGCGCGCCTGGATCGCGATGGCCCTTGCCCAGCAGCCGCGCGTCCTGCTCCTCGATGAGCCGACCAGCTTCCTCGACATCTCCCACCAGGTCGAGGTGATGCACCTGCTCCGCCGCCTCAACCACGAAGGCATGACCGTCGTCTCCGTCCTTCACGACCTCATTCTCGCCGCCCGCTTCTCGGACCGTGTCATCGCGATGGGCAACGGCCGGATCGCGTTCGATGGGCCTCCCGCCAGGGTTCTCGAACCCACGGGCCTTGAGCTGGTCTTCGGCATCCCCATGATGGTGCTCACCGACCCTGAGACCGGCCTGCCCATCCCGCTCCCCAGGCCCGATCCATCCCTCTGCCCGGCCTCCGCCCCGCCTCTCGGCTGACCGTCTGGCGTCTCAGGCCCGCGCGGCCAGGCCGCGGATTCGCCTGACGAGCGTCCGGTAGTCGTCCACTTCCGCCCTCCCGAACCTGAAGAGGTCTACCGGCCCCAGTCCCTCGGATCGGGCGAATGCTGCGAGCCCCCCGAGGATGGCAAGGCTGTATGCGACCGCGCTCGCCAGCGCCGCGCCGTTCACCCCCATCGCGGGGATGAGGATCGCCGCCAGGGCGAGGTCAATCACCAGCCCGCTTCCCGCCACCACGGACGAAACCCACGGCATCCCGCGCTGGTACGTGTAAAACCCCGCGAACGATTGCGCGAGGCCGTACAACAGCACGCCCGGCAGGATGAAGCGCAGGGCCGTGGCCATCCCCGCGTAGTCGGCCGGGAAGACCATCTCGACAAGATCCGCGAACACAAACAGGCCCGAACACACGACCGCGAGCAAAACCACCGTGTGCCGCATCACGCGCGCGGTCAGCGCCGCCGCTTCGGCCCGCCCGAGCGAACCCACCCTCGCGTACACCGCCAGTGCCAGCGACCCGCTCACCTGCCAGACCGACTCGGCGATGTTAACCGCGATCGAGTACACCGCGACGCCCTCCTTCCCTTCGAAGTGGCGCACCATGAACAGGTCGGCCCGGTAGTTCAGGTACGAGATGCCGCTGGCGACGCCCGCCACGGCGGCAAACCGAGCGATGTCCCGGATAAGGCCGCGCTCGATACTCACGCGCCCCCGCGGCAGCGCGTTTCCGGTCGCGGCCAGGAGCGCGAGCGCCCCCCACTGGCCCACCGCGTACATCGTGAGGGCCACTTCCGGCGTCTTCGGCGAGCCGGAAAGGAACGCTGCCACAATCGCGACAAGGGCGAACAGCGGCGGGCACACGAGTGCCAGGTTGTAACGGACCAGCGACTCCCTCCCGAGGAACGCGCCGGCCAGCACCCCGTTCAGGATCACCGCGGCGCACGCAGCGCCGATCGCCGGCGCCTCAGCGCCGGTATCCCCCGCTGCGAACTGACCCGCGAGGGCGCCGCCGGCCACCGCAAGGATCCCCACCCAGCCGCCGATGAAGCCGCCACTTGTGAGCGCCACGCCTGCATCCCGGCGCTGGTTCGCGATCTGGTAGGCCGTTGCCGCCGTCAGCCCGCCCGTCGCCGAGTTCACCAGGCCGACCACGGTCAGCCCCAGCACCAGCGTGCCGTAGTCGCGGGCCTCCATCTGGTTCGTGCAGAAGAGCAGAATGCCGACGGCCACCGCGAGGTTCACGCCGCGGAACAGGAACGCGATGATGCCGTTGAAGGCGATCGACATGGGCTAATCCTAGGGGTCCCGGCCGGGTGCGCCACTGCCGGGCAAGAAGAAAGGCGCCCGCGGTAGCGGGCGCCTTTGCTCAATTGCCGGGCCTTCGCCTAGTTGGAGAAGGCGTTGTAGAGGCCGTCGTTGTCACCGTCGTTGAGGTCGTTCGTGGCGTTGGCAATCGCAATGATCGGCTTGTCGCTCGTGATCGTGACCCCGCCCCAGAAGCATGACGGGTTCGAGCCGAAGCCGTTATCCGAGTCCGCATTCTGGTAGAAGATGAACGACCCCGTTACCGACTTGGTAGTCGTGTACGTCGCCGGTGCGTTGCACCCCGGCGCCGAGTTCGACGTGTCGTTGATCGCGGTGATTGTCAGGTTGGCCGTGCTGCCATCGGCCACACTCACGCTGATCCACGTGTTGTAGCCACTCAGGCCGCCGGTCTTGTACGCCTGCCGGAAGACCAGCGGGAACTTCGCCGTCGTCGTCGCGCGGACGGTCGGGACGCCGTTCACTGCCGTGTACAGGTCCGTGTCGAGGTAACTTCCGGGCGACGTCATCTTCGAGCGGAAGAGCACCGCCGCGATCGGCTGGTTCGAAGTGATGGTAGCCGCGCCGACGAAGCCCTCAGGGACGCCACCGGCGGCTTCATACACGCTGTGGCTGGCCGTCCCGTTCGCCGGGATGGTCAGCGGCACGGTGTAGGTCCCCGTGTTGCCCGTGTAGGTGATCGTCGCGGTGGCTGCCGTGTCGTTCGGGTTCGAAAGCAGGTACTGCGTGTAGAACCCGTCAAGCTTGATCGCCAGCGGCATCGCGATCGTCGTGCCCAGGTCGCTCGTGCCACCCGCGACGATAAAGCCGTCGTACGAAGCCAGCTTGCGCAGGCCGCTGCTCAGGTACGCATCAACGCCGACGGTGATCGTCGAGCTGCTCGTCGTCAGCGTGGCGGCCATGATGGAGTTGGAGGTGCTCGCCGGCATCGGGATGGCGCCATCGACCACGGTCGGCGCGAAGCTGATCTGCCCGCCAACCGGGATCTTGTAACCGCCGCCGCTGCACGCTGCCGCACCCGATCCCGCATCGGTCACTGGCGACTTCGAACCGCCCGGGAAGACGTAGACGATGGTCACACATGCTTCCGAGGTGCCCGTGTTCGCTACTGCGAAGCGCGTGTTGTAGTTGCCTTCAAGCGCGTTGGCCACGTACGGCAACGTCACCTTGGTACCGCCTGTGGGATAGGCGTTGTGGATTGAGTACGACTTCGCGTACGTCGCGTTCGAAGTGATGTCCCGGACGAGCAGCGCATTGATCGGCTGGTCGCTGGAAATCACGCCCACGCCACGGAAGCCCGGGGTGAGGCCGGTATTGATCGCCTGGGCGAACACACGCGTCCCACCCGGCGGGACGTTGGCGTACACCACGGTCGCTGACGGGATCTGTACGCCCTGCGGCGTGTAGATGTCCATCACAATGGTCGCCGGTGCCGAACCATTGTTCTGGGCGATAGAGCTCGTGTTCTCCTTGCTCTCGGGGAGCAGCGCGGGAAGCACGGCCACGTAATCGAAGCCCCGGCCAAAGGCCAGCTCCTGCCGGTCGCCCGGCATTGTGCCGGCGCTTGCGACAGCCGCCGGGATAAGCGTCAGGGCGCCGAGCACTGCTACGAACGCCAACCGCCGGATCGGGATTCGCTCCATGAATTTTCTCCTCATCAAACGGCAGTGTAGGAACCGTGCCGAAGTAGGGTCAACGAATTGTGGCTTCTCCCGGGGGAGTCCCATGTAAACGGTGTGTAACTTTTGACGGCGCCCCCTTTCAACCCGGCTCAGCCAGCTTCCGGAACGCGTCGTCAATTCTGACCGACACGCTTGCCGGACACCGGCAGGGCCAGGTCCCGTCCACGGCCACAGTGTCGCACGGGGCCCCGCCATCTGTCCCGTCCAGTTGCGCTATTCCTCAACCGTCGGAAGCCGGACACGGAATCGCGTCCCCACTCCGGGCGCTGTGGACACCTCGATCTCGCCGCCGTGCAACTCGACGATCGCGTGCACCGCGGCAAGCCCGATCCCGTGGCCTCCGTCCCGCGCCGAGGCGAGCGGGGTGAAGAGCCGTTCGAGTTCTTCGGCTTCTATTCCCGTCCCGCGGTCCGCGACCTCGATGTACACCGTTCGCCCTTCGCGGCCTGTCGCCACCACCACCGGCCCCCGGTCCGGCTCTGAGGCCTGGCAGGCATTGAGCACCAGGTTGGTGACAACCTGCCGGATCTGGGACTCGTCCCCGAAGGCGAGGACCTCTTGTGGGGCCAGGTCCAGGTCGATTCGGGCACCTCGCGCCACGATCCTCACCAGCCCCGCCGTTTCCGCCACCACCATGTTTACCGGCACCGCCCGCCAGCTCCGCTCACCGCTCGCGAGCGCCATGAGCCGCCCCGTGAGTTCCCGTGCCCGGGCCGAGGCCCGGCGCCCATCGTCCACGTACCCGCTATCTGGCTGGCCGCCTTCCTCCGCCAGCAGGTCGAACGATCCGGCGATGACCGTCAGCAGGTTGTTCAAGTCGTGGATGATGCCGACGGCGAGGAGCGCGGCCGCCTCTACCCGCTGCGCGCGGATCGCTTCGATGGCCAGCAGCCGCGGAGTTCCGTTTTGACCTTCCATCCCGCCTCCACCACGTGGCGACAACCGCGCGCCACTGGCGGGGCCCATCCTACGCAGCCGCTACCCCCGCTGGTGATGTGCGAGGTGTTTGTGAATAAGAACAACGGCTTCTAACTAACGGGTCCGTGGGCCGGGCCGCCCGGCCGCGGGCTACCCGTTGACCGTCGCGTCGATGCCCTGGAGCTTCCGCCAGTGGTGCTCCGTCCGGATCCGGCGTACCGTCCCCGAGCGCGAGCGCATGACGAGCGAGTCGCTGACCGCGCCGCCGGCCACGTACTGCACGCCCTGGAGCAGTTCGCCGGTGGTGACGCCGCTTGCCGCGAACATGCAATCGTCGCCCCGCACCAGGTCCTCAAGTTGCAGAACCTGGTTCACGTCCAGCCCGCGCTTTGCCGCCAGCTCCCGGTCGCCATCATCCCTCGGCCACAGCCGTCCCTGGAAGTCGCCCCCGATGCACTTGAGTGCCACCGCCGCGACGACACCTTCCGTCGACCCGCCGATCCCGAGCATCATGTCGACACCCGAACCCGCGATGCCCGCGGAGACCGCCGCCGGCGCGTCGCCATCGGTGATGAACTTGATCCGCGCGCCCGCCGCCCGTATCTGGTCCGCGATCTCCGTGTTGCGGTCGCGGTCCAGGATGATCACAGTCACTTCCTCGACGGCGATCCCCTTCGCTTTCGCGACCTGGCCGATATTCCAGGCCACCGGTGCGTTCAGGTCGATCATCCCCCGGGCCGCCGGGCCGACGGCGATCTTCTCCATGTAGAAGATGTCGTACGGGTTGTACATGGTCCCCCGCGGTGAACACGCGATGACCGAAACCGCCCCCGGGCGGCCCATCGCCGTCAGGCGCGTGCCTTCCAGAGGGTCGACCGCTACATCCACCTGCGGGCCGCGGCCATTCCCCACGCGCTCGCCGTTGAACAGCATCGGCGCCTCGTCCTTTTCGCCCTCGCCGATGACCACGATGCCGTCCATGTCCACCGTGTCCAGCATCATGCGCATTGCCCCGACTGCCGCGCCATCGGCGGCATTCTTGTCGCCGCGGCCTACCCAGCGCGCCGCCGCCAGGGCTGCCGCCTCGGTTGTCCGCACCAGTTCCATCGCGATGTTGCGGTCGGGGACCTGTTCATTCCTCATGGGTTCACTCCAAGCTGATATGCCACCGGCTTCAGGGCGTCAGCCACAAACCGGATGTGTTCGTCCAGTTCCACGCCAAGGTCACGCGCGCCGTTGACCAGGTCCTCACGGTGGACCGTCCGCGCAAACGCCTTGTCTTTCATCTTCTTCCGCACCGAGGATGGCTCGATCGATGACAGTGACCGATCGGGCTTCACCAGTGTACAGGCGATCACAAAGCCGCTCAGTTCGTCGCAGGCGTAGATTCCCCGGTCCATCGCCGAGGTGTACTCCATCCCGAGGAACGGCGCGTGGCAGAGGATGGCGTAGCGGATGTCGTCCGGCACGCCTCGCGCCGCCAGGAGCTTTGACCCCTCCTTCGGGTGCAGGTCCTCGGTCGGGTGGATCTCCCAGTCGAAGTCGTGCAGAAGGCCCGTGATCCCCCACTTCTCCTCATCCTCGTGGAGCAACCGCGCGTAGGCCTGCATCGTGGCTTCGACGGCGATGCCGTGCTTCCGCGTCCGCTCCTCCTGCGAGTACTCGAGGAGGATGGCCCAGGCGTCTTCGCGGTGCATCGGCCTCCTCCTCGCCCTTGCGATCTTGCGCGGGAATGGTAGCGGCTGGCCCGGCAACGCTCCAAGTGCCACGCTCACGTGTCGCACACGCCGGCGCGGGCTTCTAGTTGACCTGCTTCTCCCGGCCTTCCCAGTATGGCTTCCGGATCTCCGTCTTCAGGATCTTCCCGGGCCCGCTCTTGGGCAGCGGCGTCGCCTGGAACACGACCTTCTTTGGGCACTTGTACCCGGCGATGAGCGTACGGCAGTGCTCGATGATGCCGTGCTCCGTCGGTGCGGCCCCTTCTTTCGGGACCACCACGGCGAGAACGGCCTCGCCCCACTGCTCGTCCGGGATCCCGACCACCGCCGCTTCGAGGACGTCCGGGTGTTCGTACAGCGCGCTTTCGACCTCTGTCGAATACACGTTCTCACCGCCCGAGATGATCATGTCCTTCGCCCGGTCGACGATGAAGACGAAGTTCTCGCTGTCGACGGTCGCCAGGTCGCCGGTGTGCATGTACCCGCCACGGAGCGCCTCACGAGTCTCGTCAGGCCGCTTCCAGTACCCGAGCATCACGTTCGGCCCGCGGGCAATGATCTCCCCCACCTCGCCGGGCTGGACGTCTTCCCCCGTCTCCTCGTCAACCACGCGGACTTCCACGCCAGATACCTGGCGGCCACAGCTGCCGAGCCGGCGCTTCTCTTCGGCCGTCCCATCGTAATTGGTCCACTCGACCTTCATCGACGTGAGCAGCGGGGCCGTCTCCGTCATCCCGTAGGCCTGGCAGAGGATCGGGCCCAGCGCCTCTTTCGCCGCAATCAGCCGGTCCACGGGCATCGGTGACGCCCCGAACAGCATCAGGTCCAGGCTCGAGGTGTCGAAATTCTTCAGCGCCGGGAAGTTCACCAGGAAGTTGATCATCGTCGGGACGAGGATCGTCTTCGATACCCGCTCCTTTTCGATCACTTCAAGGCACCCCTGCGGCGTGAAGGTCCCGAGGAACGTGTGCGCGCCGCCGGCCATCGTCAGTGTGTAACAGGCCCACGCGTCCGCCAGGTGGAACATCGGCGCAACGTGCAGCCAGGTGTCATGTTGGCTGAACCCCATGGTCATCCACGCGTGCTCGGCGTTCGAAACCACGTTCCGCTGGCTCAGCATCACCCCCTTGGGCAGTCCCGTTGTGCCGCCTGTGTAGCACAGGTTCAGCAGCTCATCCTCGCGCCACTCACGCGCCGGTCCCGGCAGCGGTGCATTTGCCGCGATCAACTGCTCATAGTCGATGGCGCCCGCGAGTTCCCCATTCAAGATGATCACGTTCCGCAGCCCCGGCGTCTTCGCCTTGAACTGCTCGTAGAGCGGGATGAACTCCGGCCCAATGATGAGCGCCTTGATCTCCCCATCGCTCAGGATGAACTCCAGCTCGTGCGCGGCCAGCCGTGTGTTCAACGGCGCCAGCGGCATCCCCGCCACGCTCGCAACGAAATACGTCTCCCAGTACCGGTGCGAGTTATTTGCCAGGATCCCGATGTTGTCCCCCGGTTTCAGGCCGAGGCTCAGCAGTCCTGCTGCCAGCCGGTGGACGCGCTCATTCGCCTGACGGTACGTGTACCGCACGTCGCCGTCGCGCAGCGCCACCTTCTCCGGATACAGCTTCACCGCATGGGCAAGGACATCGTGGACGAACATCGGAGACTCCCACGTTCAAAGTGCCCGGATTGTACACGAGTGATGCGACCCGCTCGTCCGCTTCCGCGCTATCCCGCGGCCGCTGCCTGGGAGTTCCGCACCGCCGCAACCTCCTCCGGGAGCACCCGCAGGACTTCGTCGATCTCGTCGGCCGTGGTGGTCTCGCCGAGCGAGAAGCGCACGCTGCCAACCGCCCGCCGGATCGGCACACCCATCGCCATCAGGACGTGGGACGGTTCCCACGTGGAGTTCGAACACGCGCTCCCCGAGCTCACGGCGATCCCGCGTGCGTCGAGCCGCTGCACCAGCCCGTCGCTCTCCAGTCCGCCGAAGGCGATGTTCAGATTGTTCGGCACGCAATCCTGCTGGCAGCCGTTCACCTGTGTATCTGCTACCGCCGCCAGGATGCCCTCCCGCAGGCGGTCGCGCAGCGCTCGCACCCGGGCCGCCCGTTCCGCGCTCCCCGAGACCGCCAGCCGCAGGGCAACCGCCGTCCCCACGATGCCCGCGACGTTCTCCGTGCCGGCGCGTTTCTGCATCTCCTGTCCGCCGCCATGCAACAGCGGGCGGAACGGCGTCGCCCTCCGCAGGTAAAGGACGCCACTCCCTTTCGGCCCGCCGAACTTGTGCGCCGAGAGGCTCAGCGCATCGACCCCGAGTTGCTCCACGTCGATCTGCATCCAGCCCGGGGCCTGCACCGCGTCGGTGTGCAGAGCCACCCGGTGGCCCGCTTCGCGCGCGAAGTCGCGCAGGATGCCGGCCAGTTCGCCGATGGGCTGGATGGTCCCGACCTCGTTGTTCGCCAGCATTACGCTTGCCAGCACCGTGCCCGGCCGCAGCGCCCTCACGAACTCGTCCACGCGCACCTTGCCGTCGCTGTCGCCGCCCACAACGGTGACCTCGAAGCCCAGCTCCTCCAGGTGTTGGGCCGCATGCAGGCCCGCGTGGTGCTCGATCTCGGAGGTAATGACGTGGTTGCCCGCTCCCGCACGCCGCATCGCATAGGCGATCCCCAGCATCGCCGAGTTGATGCTCTCCGTGCCACCGCTCGTGAACAGTACCTCGGCCGGGCGGGCATTCAGGCAGGCGGCAACGGTCCGGCGTGCTTCATCCACGGCATCCTGGGCATCGCGCCCGATGGCATAAAGCCCGCTCGGGTTGCCGTACCGCCCTCCGAGGAACGGCAACATCGCCTCCCGCGCTTCCGGGCGCAATTGCGTGGTTGCCGCATGGTCCAGGTAGATCATCGTTCAAGCGTAGCAAACCCCAACCCGGTTGAGCCTCCCCTCGCCGCCCGCGTAGGCTTCCTTCAATGCCCGATGAATCCCTGCTCACCCCCGAGGTGCGCGCACTGGTCGGCCGAGAGACTCCGCTTGGTCGCGTGCAGGTCACCCCGAAGGCCTACCGCCGCGCCCTGGAGGTCTACACCGGCCATGTCCCCCGTTCCACCCCGGGACCGGGCGAGGTTGTCCCCGGCTATGTGATCGCCGCCCTCGATTCCGAGTCCCCGGCGCCTGCGATCCCCTCGCTCCTCCCGAACTCCATCCTCATCAGCAACGAATGGCAGTTCGAGCGCCCCCTGCGCATGGGTGAGAACCTCGAGTCCGTCCATGCCATCGTCGCCGTCAATGAGCGTTTCGGCGGCCGCTTCGGTTACAGCGTCGACTTCCGTACCGAGGTGGTCTTCCGCGATGCCACGGGGAGCGCCGTGGCCCGCAGCGCCCACACGATGACCCAGTACTCCGCGGCCGATGCCCGCGGTGGAGGGGAGCCGTGACCCCCGGCCCCGCAACCATTGCCGAGGGTGATGAGCTTCCCGTCCTCCATCTCCAGCCGGACCTCGGCCAGGTGATCCGCTATTGCGCGCTCCAGTGGGCCTTTCCCCCCTTCTTCTACGATGCCGAAGCGGCACGGGCGATCGGCATGCCCGGCACGCTCGTCCCCGGTCCCCTCAAGGTCGGACTCCTCTACCGCGCCGTTGATGCGTGGCTCGGAGATTCGGGCTGGATCTGCCAGGTGAGGGCGGCCCACCGCCGTCCCGACCTCACCAATCGCCCCATCGACATCGTCGGCCGGGTTGCCCGCGTCTACGAGGAGGCGGGAGCCCGCCGGGCCGACCTCGAACTGGCCATCATCAATGAGGACGGCCAGCCGAGCGTCCGCGGGTTTGCAGTGGTCGAGTTCCACAGCCCGCTCCCGCAGTAGCTCAACGGCGCTCGAACGCCACCTGGCCCCGGCAAACGGTCGCCCGCACCTCCAGGTGCTCGTCCAGGACCACCAGGTCCGCATCGAAACCCGGTTCCAGCCGTCCCTTCCGGTTGCCCACCCCGGCCACTCGCGCGGGGTTGGCCGAACACAGCCGGAACGCGGTCGCGGTGTCGATCCCCAGGAAGTGCATGGCGTTTCTGAAGTGGGCGTCCATCGTCGCCACGCTTCCCACGATGGTGCCGTCTGCTTTCGCGGCTTTGGCGCCGCTCACCACCACTTCTTCTCCGGCGAAGCTGCCGCTGGTCGCCTCTACCCCGGCAAGGTGCAGGTTGTCGGTGACCACCACAGCCCGCTCCGGACCCAGCAGCCGGTACGCCATCCGCAGCGGCTCTGGCGCCACATGCGCACCGTCGCAGATCAGCTCACAGGTCACCCGGTCGTCCAGCAGTGCCGCCACAATCGGCCCGCCTTCGCGCTGGTGGATGGGGCGCATGGCGTTGAACAGGTGGGTCACGTGCCGGATGCCCGCATCGAACCCGGCAGCACACTCGGCCGTGGTGGCATCTGTGTGTCCCAGCGCCGCTACGGCACCGCTCCCGGCGATCGCCTGGATGATTTCCAGTGCTCCCGGCAACTCGGGCGCGATGGTCACCTGCCGGATGGCGCCCCGGCCAGCTTCCGCCAGCTGCGTCCACTCTGCCAGCGCCGGGGCCCGCAGGACATTCGCGGGGAACGCTCCCCGCCTGGCCGGGTTGATGAACGGGCCCTCGAGGTGGAAGCCGAACATCTCGGCGCCTGCGGTGGCCGATACGGCCGGAGCCAGCGCGGCAAGGATCGCGGCGGTGCCGCCCGGGTCATCGCCGACGGTGCTCGCCAGGAATGCCGTGACCCCGTTGCGCGGCGCCCACGCCGAATACGCCGCTATCCGCGCTGCGTCCCGCGTGAAGAAGGAGTGCCCACCGCCTCCATGGACGTGAATGTCGATCAGCCCCGGCCCAACGGTGTAGCCGCCCGCCTCGATGACCCGCGCATCACCGGGTTCGAGATCCGCACCGATGGCGACAATCCGGCCGCCCTCACAGAGCACATCGCCCCGTGCTGGACCCGACGGAAGCGCGAGGATACCCGAGCGGATGATCAGCCGTGATGGCACGCGATTACCCTGCTCCTTCGGGCCCGTGTGGAAGTTGCCACGGACTCTACGGCTCCCCGCCCCCGAATGCGAACGCGCGATCTGCCGCTCAATCGACGGCGGTAATCTTCGCCTTCATCTGCGGGTGGTAGGCACAGGTGATGTCGTAGGCGCCGGCGCTTGGGAACTCGAAGACGAATACATCGTTCTTCTTCATGTTGCCCGAGACGTTCTCACCCTCGACATCCACCGTGTGCAGGGCGGTCTCGCTGTTCTTGAAGTAGACCTTCTCACCCACCTTCACCGTCAGCTCCGTTGGCGAGAACTTCAGGTTGTCCTGGTCAACGAATGGCGCCCCCTCCGGGATCTCGATGGTACCGCCGCTGCGCTTGTCGGCGTTGCCGCCGTCATCACCGCTGCCGCCGCAGGCGCTGGCCAGCGTGGCCGAAAGCATCGCAACGGCAACGGCAAGCCCGATCCGCCGCAGTTTGAACAGGTTCATCAGGTGTTACTCCTCGGCTCCTCGAAGGGCGCCGGTCGTTGTGCTCCTTCCAGTTTCGCTGAGTACGTGAAAGTTCGCACTACCGGCGGGTAAGGGCCGGGTCACGGCCGCCTCCGCGCCCGCACCAGCACAACCGGCCGCCCCGGAATGGCGAAGGCCCCCGAAGATCGGGGGCCTTCCGTCCACGAGGCGGGGTGAGCGACTCCGTGACGGCTGTATCCAGGCCCTGCCGCCGCTCAGGCGGACCACCCAAACACAGCCGGAATCTACCGGTGAAATGCTAAATGTGTCAAGCGCCTTAGCCTTTCCGCTTGACAGGCACCGGCCACTCTGGCGCAATCGATCAGTGATGGACGCACGCGCAATCCCGCTCCAGCGTTGCCCGCGTTGCGGCGGTTTCCTGGCTGACATCAAGGGCTCGCGGCTGGCCGTCTGCCGCCGCTGCGGCTACAAAGACGATTGCTGTTAGCCGGGCTCAGTCCGCGGCACCGGGATAACGAACTGCCTTCTCCCTCAGGCGGCGCGCCCGCTTTCGGCGTCCATCGCCGCAAGTTGTTCGCGGAGCCTCCGGATGCGCCGCAACCGGTAGCTCGAACCCACTGCGCTCGCGTCATCGAGGAACACCGGTCCCGCGCAGCGCACGCAGCGCAAGAGTTCATCGGTAGCGGCAGCGGCAGCGGGAGTCGCCTGGTTACGGAGCCCGGCGGCCGTCAGCGGCGCACCTTTGGGTCCGACCCAGCGCCCCCTCACGAAACCACAGTGCAGACAGGTCACATCGCCGATTACCAGCATGGCGCTCCCTCCAATCGCAAGGGAGTATGGCGAGCCGTCTCTGCCTCCCGCATCGGGGGAAACCCGTGCCTGGCTGCACGGGAACCCGGAACTGCGGCCAGCCGTTGTCTCCCTGCCTTTCATTTCGGCAGAGACATAGCAAAAGTTGATACGTGAATCGAAAAAAGGCGGCTAGCGGCCGTGAGAAATCGCGTCGATCCGGTAGCGCATCACGCCTTGCGGCGCTTCGACTTCCACTTCTTCACCGACCCGCCGGCCCAGCAACACCTTGCCCACCGGCGATTCCACCGAGATTTTCTTGTCGGCCGCATTTGCTTCTCGCGCGCCCACAAGCTGGTAGGCCAACTGCATGCCTTTGTCGAGGTACGTCACCGTCACCAGTGACCCGACGGCCGTCAGGTCGTCCTGCTTCTGCGAACGATCGACCACGACGGCGCGCTTCAGGGCGCCCTCGATCCGCTTCTTCCGGTTGTCCGCGAAGGCCAGGGCCTCGCGGGCGGCGTGGTACGGGGCGTTCTCGCGCAGGTCGCCGTCCGATCGCGCAACCTCGATGGCTTTCACCATATCCGGGACCTTCGCCTCCAGCTCCGCGAGTTCCCGCCGCAGGTCCTCGATCCCCTCTGCGGTCATCTCCAGCGGCGGCTCTACGATCCGCACCGCCCCTGTGCGCGAACCTGCCCGCTGGTTTGCGGGCTTCCGGATCCGGATGTGGATCCCGAAGTTCTGCGACGCGTAGTTCTTCTTCTTCAAGAACTGGAACCACGCCTTTAGGGCCGCCACACGCTTGTCCGCGTTCGGGTCCGTGTGCTTGATGTTCATCTCGGCGTAGCTTTCGACCCGGCTGCCCGTCAGGTCCGAAACGGCGACGTCGGCCCCCGCGTGCTCAACGTACTTGCGTACGTACGCTTCATAGTCATGGCGGAGGTCAGGTTTCAGGGAGGCGAGGTATTCGCGGAGAGCGTCTCCGAGGCTAATCTGCACCACGGGTGCACCCCGGGATTCATTCATCATTGCTCCACTGTACCATCGATCGGGTGAACGCGCCCCGGCTTGTCCAGTGAGTCTCTCCTGGGATGACCTGCCGCACCTCTTCCCCGGCCTCGGTGATCCCGCGGCCTGGCTCCCGCTCCTGCAGCGCCACGCAGCCCTGGTTGAGGACGCCGCCGGACACACCCGCGTGACGTCCGTCCCCGCCGCCGAGGCGGTCCGCCGCCAGTACGCGGAATGCCTCGAACTTCTGCGCATTGCACGGACGGTCGTGCCAACGATGAGCCCCTGCATCGATGTCGGCAGCGGCGGCGGCTATCCCGGCATGGTATTCGCCATCGCGGCCCCCGACATCGCGATCACCCTGGTCGAACCACTCCAGAAGCGTGCACGCCTGCTCGTGTCCATGGCGGCAGAGCTGGAACTGCCGAACGTTACCGTCGTCGCTGCTCGCGCCGAGGACGCGGCCCGTGGCCCCCTGCGTGATTCTGCCGCGCTCGTCACTGCCCGGGCTGTCGCCGAACTCCGCGAGCTCGTCGAGTACACGGCGCCCTTTGCCCGGCCCGGCGGCTGGCTGCTCCTGCCGAAGGGCAGCACCGCCCCGGACGAACTCGCCGCCGCCGGCGCCGCCCTTGATGCGCTTGGCTGTAGCCACCGCGCGAACCTGTCCATGCGCCCGCAGGTCAGCGAGACGCTTACCGTCCTGGCCCTGAAAAAGCATGGCCCGACCCCCCAGAAGTACCCCCGCCGGCCCGGCCAGCCCGGCAAACGGCCACTCTGAACGGGTTAACGGTCTAAGCAGTTCACTGTTTGTTGCATGGCGTGCTATAGTCGCGGCGATCGCCGGGCGACTCATCCGGGTGAGCGCGCTCACCACGCCCGGCTACGCATGCAGGAGGCAGCATGGACCCCAATGCAATCATCAATCGGCTCATCCGGCTCGCAAAGCTGGATACATCCGTGTTCGACGAGGTCCGGGACGACCCCGCCGAACTCATCCCCGCACTGATCATCGCGGGTGTCAGCGCCCTTCTCGCCGGTCTCGGCGGGTTCCTGTTCTGGCAGGTCAACTTCGACTTCGAACCTGACAACCTCTTCATCAACACGTTCGTCATGGGCGGCATCTTCATGGCCGCGCTGTACGGCGTCTGGGTGCTGCTCACGTATGTCGTCCTGGTCCAGATCTACAAAGCCAGCGCCGACCTCACCTCACTCTTCCGCACCATGGGTTACGCGGCCGCGCCTCTCGCGCTCTCCGTCCTCATGTTCATCCCGGTGCTCTATCCGGTTTTCGCCATCCTCCCGCTGGTGCTCCTCTTCGTGATGTCCATCTACGCCGCGCAGGCCGTCACCAACGCCGATTCGACCCAGGTTGTCATGGCGAACCTGGTTGGCATGGCCGTCTTCGTCCTGGTCCTGAGCATGGTCGCCTTCTCCAGCGATGACGCGTACCTCGGCGCCGGGATCTTCGCGATGCTCTTCGAAGCGTCCTGACCGCCGCTTCGCCGCATCCACAGTGACCGTCAAGGAGCCAGGCCCCGCGGGACCTGGCTCCTTGTGTCTTCCGGGTCACACTTTTCCGGCCCTTGCGGTGGCTCAATCGCACCGATCCCCTACCCTACAGCCCTATGCCTGCCACCCTCGCGGCCACCGCCCGGCGCAACGTGCGGCTCTACTACCTGTTCCTCTTCCTCATGGACTTCGGGTTCTGGATTGGGATCTGGATCAAGTACCTCACCGCGGTCCGCGAACTCGAGCTCAAATACATCTTCCTCATGGACATGCCGTTCTGGCTGGTCATGGCGAGCCTCGAAGCTCCCTTCGGCGCACTCGCCGACCGCATCGGCCATAGCCGCGTCCTTGCCCTCGGCGCCGCCGTCTACGCCCTGACCATTCTCGGCTTCGGTTTCACCACCAACTACTGGATGCTCTTCGCCGATTACATGCTCTGGGCCGTCGCTGGCGCCTGCCGGAGCGGCGCCGATCAAGCACTGGTCTACGATTCCCTGAAGCAGGCCGGGCTTGAGTCCTCATTCTCTCGCGTCGCTGGCCGCGGGTTCGCGATTTCCATCGCCGCCGGCACCTCGGGAGTCATCCTCGGTGGCATCCTTGCCACCGTCACCAGCCTCGCGTTCACCGTCCAGGTCAGTTTCGCTGGACCGGTAGTTGCCTGCGTTGTCGCCCTCCTCATGGTCGAACCCCACGTGGAGCACGAGGCCCGCCGCTACATCGATCAGCTTCGCGCGGGTGTCTCCTTTGCCTGGAACACGCCCCGCATCCGCTACACCGTGCTCATGAGCGGCCTGATCATGATGGCCGCCTTCGCCCCGGTCGTCCTCATCCAGCCGTTCCTCATCGAACACGACGTCGCCACCGGGCTCTTCGGCGTGTACCAGGCTCCCCTGCGCATCCTTTCAGTGATCGCGGCTATCGGCGCCTACCGCGTCGCCGCGCGCGCCGGCCGCCGCCGCATCATCGCGGTGGCCTGTTGGGGCATGGTTGCCGGGTTCCTCGCGCTCGCCGTTTTCGATGCCCGCCCGGCGTTTGTCTTCTTTGCCCTGCCGGCGGTCATCCAGGGGATCCTCCGGCCAACCCTCGATACCTACCTGAACGAGCACATCCCGAGCGATCGCCGGGCCACCGTCCTCAGCACCTCGTCACTCGTCCTCAGCGTCGGGCTCGCCTTCTTCGAGCCCACCATCGGCTTCATCATCGACGAGATATCGATCCGGGCCGCGTTCGCGTTCGTTGCCCTCTTCTTTGCCGTGACCATGCCGGGGGTCTACCTGCTCTGGCGGCGGCATGATCTCCCGGTGCCACCCGCCCAACCGGCAGTCACCCCAACCTGAGTTACGCCAGCGCTTCCCGGAGCGCCTGGCACGCTTCGGCCACGCCACGCTTCCCACCGTCCAGGATTGCCGATAGCTGCAGGAACACGTGCGGCTGGTCCTCGTACATACTGAGTGTCGCGGGCACACCGGCCTCCTTGAGCGCCTGAGCGAACAGCCGTGAGTCATCGAGGAGCGGGTCGAGGGTGCCCACAATGAGCCGTGCCGGGGGAAGCCCCCGCAGGTCGCCGTGGATTGGCGCGACATACGGGTCGGTCCGGCTGGCTCCACCGGACAGGTAGTGCGCGTAGAACCACTCCATCGCCCTGCGGGTGAGGATCTTCCCTTCGCCGTTCGCGAGCACCGACGGCAGGTCGTTGTCCATCGTGTAGGCGCCGTACAGGAGCAGCTGGAGCCGGGACCGCGGTCCGTCTTCATCCCGCAGGCGGAGCATCGCCGCGGCGGTCAGGTTGGCCCCGGCGCTGTCCCCGCCCACGGCAAACCGTCCGCCATCGGCCCCCAGTTCGCCGGCATTCGCCACGGCCCAGCGGATCGCCGCCACACAGTCATCGAGTGCCGCTGGCGCGGGATGCTCGGGGGCGAGCCGGTAATCCACGCTGGCCACCACCGCCCCCGCTCCGCCCGCCAGCTCAGCGCACAGCCGCGCGTGCGTCGCAGGCGATCCGATGACCCAGCCGCCGCCGTGCAGGAAGACCAGCAGCGGGAAAGGGCCCCGCCCGCCGGGGGTGAACACCTTGAGCCGGATGTCGCCCGTCGGCCCGGGGATGGAGCGGTCGGCGACCGCCACTCCGTCGGGCATCGGCTGGTTGAACGCCGCGAACGAAACCTCGGCGTTCGCCCGGGCTTCCGCTGCCGGGAGTTCCCACATCAACGGTGCCCCGGTGGCCTCGGCCTGGGCCGTCATCATCTGCAGGAGCGCCGAAACCTGAGCATCCATCCGTTCATCCTCACTTCGTCGATGGCCCGGACTATACAGGGCCCCCATGGCGCCCCGGGGCAGTGGCGGGCGCGCGCTACAACGAGCCTGCACCATTGTTGCGCTGCGCCCTCGCCGCCTGGGTCGAAATGAACTCCGCGAGCACGCGCTGGACGTCGCCCGCCGCATACAGTGTGGCCCGGTACATCAGCCCCGCGCCGATCGCCCCCGCGATGGTCGTCGAAAGGACGAGGCCCATGCGCAGTCCCTCGCCCTCACTCATCGAGAACTGGCTCTGGAGGTACTCCGAAACGAGCCCGACGATGACCGGCGCCAGCGCCCCGCCGAGAACCGCCAGTGCCAGCCCGAATGCCGCGAACGCCTGTGCCCGGATGTGCGGCGGTGATGCCGCGGCCACGATGTTGATCAGCCCCGGGATGCCAAGTGACGCCAGGAATGCCCCGGCGAACAAGGTCGCCAGCGACGCGGCCGCGTTCGGAACGGCAAATCCTACCGCCCACGTTGCCGTCAGGATCACCGTGGCCAGCAATCCCACCCGGGCCAGAAACGTCATCCCGCGTTCGAGCCACCGGTCGGCCAGTGGGCCGCCGTACCAGGTACCGAAGAACGCGCAGAGGGCCAGCGCCGCCAGCGCGAGGCTCGCCTCCTGCCCGCTGAACCCATACCTGCGTTCGAAAAACGCGGGGATCCAGAACACCACGCCCGAGAGCATGAACCCGAACGCCGCGTTCGAAAGGATCAGATAGCGCAGTGTCCGGTTCCGCCAGATCGTGCCAAGGCTGCGCCTGAAACCCCACTTGTCCTCGGGGTCGGTCAGGAACTCCTTGAGGAGAGGGTTGTCCACCGCCGCGTCCTTCAGGTCCGCCTCACCGCGCGCCGGTTCCCGCAGCCGTAGCGCCACCAGCCCCATCAGCAACCCCGGAAATGCAGCCGCAACGAACGCCCAGCGCCAGCTC
>Ga0209477_1000909_pt1 | contig 18292 bp, 18 predicted proteins | sample KloWWTupernatant_FD_187180 | JGI IMG/M metagenome (GOLD analysis project Ga0209477, IMG submission 187180) | Active sludge microbial communities from Klosterneuburg, Austria, studying microevolution and ecology of nitrifiers - Klosterneuburg... | ecosystem: Engineered > WWTP > Aerobic digester >... | reverse complement strand
AACTTCCGATTTTGGACTGCGGTGTTCGTAATAATTAATTATTTTTTTTCAGAATTTCATCATATACTTTTTTTGAATGTTCCACAGAATATTTAAATGTACCGCGATGATCAGCAAGTTTACCGGCAGAGACAGAGATGGTTTTTCCGCCTCCCATTAAAAGCTGATAATCAACAGGAAGTGTACCTATATAAACAGGAACAGCTTCATCCGACTCTCCGAAATATAGATTTATTGGTGTCCTACTTCTCCATCGGTACGAATTATTGTTTTGAATAATTTCCCAGTACCTGTTTTCTCCTGAAGAGCTTGACTCCTTAAATTCTGATTTCAGATAATCGTCAACATTGTCAGGTGTCTTTGAATAAAATTCTTCAAATGTAATTTTATTCTCATAAAAATCCCTCGTCGCCTGCTGATATTCCGCTTTTATGCCTGATTCCATTAACCCGGGCAGATCATAATAGATAGAGTAAGAGCTTAACTGTAAAGCTAAAATACCCGGCAGCCAGACAGCATCACCTTTTTCAGGTGCATGTATCCAGCGGTTTATCATTGCATAAACATCTGTCGGAGTGCATGCAACAGAAGTTGATGTTACTTCAATATTCAGGCTTTCAAGTTTCTGCAAAAAAAGTAAAGTTGCCCAGCTTCCCATCGACCAACCGCTGAGAAATAAAGGACCGTGCTCAATGTTCATCGAATTCAGAATCTCATCCGAAGCTTTGAGCATATCAAGACATGCCTGTTGTGTACTAGCTTTTACCTGATAGCTGTCCTGTTCAGAAGATAATCCTTTACCAAAATAATCAGCACCGATGACTATATATCCATTACCGGCAAAATGTGCTATCATAAGTCTGGTCTCCATTGATTCATCAGGAAAAGATGGCACGTCGGTTTTTGTAAATACAGTGCCATGCTGATATGAAACGAGAGGCATCTTTTTATTTTCAATATCAGGAATTGCAATAAGTCCTGATGCAACAGTGGGTTTATTATTCATCTCAGGAATTTCAGAATTATAGATCACTCTGTAAAGCTTTACACCATTTGCAACAGAAGAAAAAGTAACTTCAAAGTCAGAGAAAGATTCAGCTTCGGTTGTTAAAATTTCGTTCAGTTTGTTAACATCATAACTGCCGATATATTTATAACCTACTTCAGAATTAACATAAGTAAAATCTTCATACGTTTGTGAGTAGAGATTTATAAAAGGAATAAATAAGATCAGCAGTAATGTAAATAAATTTTTTTTCATTTTTTATTGGTTGCTGCGTTTCAGATAAATAACCTGAGATTAATTTTTATTAAAATAGTTTTTATCACATTAAAAAGAAAATTTGAAATATCAATCGGAGGTTTTTTAAAGATATTATTTTAAAAGACTTTTGTTCCCCGAATTATTAATTACATAAAATTCACCATTCTCAAAATAAAGCGCGTACATAAATCCATTTTCCGAATTTTCCTGATGATGAAGATCTATCCCGATCACTTTCTTATCATATAAATATTTTATGCTGTCCACTACTGTATGACCAAGTACCATTTTATTGGCATTAAAAATTTCCAATGTACTGTCAACTTCCGCCTGAGTTTCTTCTTCTTCCATAATTCCTCTGTACCATATTGGACTTTTGCTGCCGATGAAAATATTTTTCCTTCTCTCTTCTCTTTCAAAATCTATGTCTATACTGTATCTGATACTGTCATTTATTTGAGTCAAAGTATATTTACCATAAGGAACATCTTTACTCAATCCTGCATGCACAAACAAGTATCCGCCTATATTTTCAATTGCGTTTTTGCTTCGAAGCCATCTGCCGAGTTCAGTTTCCGGTGAATACCATTTGCTGTAATCCAGACCAAGTGAATCAGCATTGTCAAAGTATTTTTGTCTGACATATCTCAGGTCATTTTGTAATACCATTATCTCATGATTACCAAGAATAAAATGAACCTTGCCACCGTGCATTTCAGCTTCACTCTCTAATTTGTAAATAAGCCACAGACATTCATTTACATTTATTCCCCTGTCAAAAAAATCTCCGTTCAGGACAAGATGTCCATTCCCAAAAGTCCATTCGAAATTTTCATTTATCACGCCGGCTCCTTCGAGTATCATCTGAAAACCTCTGAAGTTTCCTTCTATATCTGAAATGATGAGCATTTTTTCCGGAAGCTCGTAAGTGTTTTTCTCAATCTGTATATTTTCTTTTAGTTTAAAATCAAACTGATTAACTGTCTCATCTACTATGCAGGTCAAAGTATCATCCTTAGAAATTTCCCCGACAGAAATTTCAAATAAATCTCCATCAGTTTCATTCATATTTGGAATTACTGAATAATTCAAAACTTTTGAATCTTGATAAACTATGACAGGTCCGTCACTGCTGAATCCTGAGCTGTCCACATCTTCATCTTCCGGCATTTTTAATTCTTTTCCATTTAGAACAGCTGGTGTAATTAAATAAACTATTATTGTTAATGAAATTAGTATTACTGTAAGACTTGACTTCAAAATTACCATAAAATTATTTAAAATACATTTACATTGATACCTCTTCTTTGTCAATCTTTTCTCCTCTGAAAACTTTGAAAAATCCCAGCGCAATTGCCAGAATTATCGGTCCCATGAATAATCCCAACAACCCGAATAACTGAATTCCGCCGAGCACACTAAAGAAAACAAAAAGTTCATTCATTTTTACTCTTTGCTTTATAAGTTTAGGAAGAAGGAAATTATCTATCATTCCGATAACAAGTGCAGCATAAACAGAAATGACAGCTGCTTTTGCATATTCTCCTGAAAAAAGAAGAACGATAATTACAGGCACGGTAACAAAGGCAGTACCTCCTGTTGGTATTACAGCAAATATCATCGCAAGTACGCCAAGCAGAATGTATGATGGGATGCCTAATATCCAGAAGATCAAACCTGCTAAAACTCCCTGAAGTACGGCAATAAAAAGAGTACCGCGTATTGTTGCATTGATAAGTGCTGATGTTTCACGGATAAGTTCTTTAGACTGACTGCTTTCCATTGGCAAGATTTCAGGAATATTCTTCACGATCTTTTCACCATCTCTGAATAAATAAAACATGCTGAAGACAGATAAAGTAATTCCGACAATCATTCCGAAAGCACCTTCGATAAAATACAAAGAGGCAGACAAGAATGCCTCTTTAATATTATTTATAAAACCTTTAATATCTTCGGGTTTAAGAAATTCTTCAATTCGAATAAATTGATTCAAATAATTATATATAAATGAAAATTTACCTTTTTGAAGATCGGACAATATTAGTTTAATTTCGTCTAATGATGTCCTTGAAATTCCGGAAATTTCGTTGATTGCAGAAGCTAATACTGCCACGACAGGAATTACGAAAGTAAATAAAGATACAAATATAGTTATGATAGCACTAATAGAGTGGTTATTTGTTTTAAGAAAAAGTTTTTTATATACAGGATAAAAAATAATGGCAAGAATTGCAGACCATAACAAAATTGATATAAAGGGGGCAAGCATCAGCCAGCAAATATATAGAAGTAAACCGGTAATGAACATCATCAAAACAAATTGAGACATTTGTTTTTTATTGTTCAGATTATTTTCAGAAGGCATAAGCAATTTTATTTGTGAATTTTGAAATACAGGGATCAGAAAATATATTAGATTAACTAATATATAATTTAAATATTAGACTTTTGTTTAATTATCACAAAAATCTGACAAATTTGAGTAAAAGGAAATCTGGCTTATTCACCTTACATTTCTCTTCTTAATTTCATAAAAAACTTTATCAGCTCATGTTGATCATTTTCATTTTGTATCCTGAATTTGAAAAAAGCCTCAAGATTCTTTAAAATATTTTTTCTTCTTTGAATGTCTAAAAGTATTAAGAAATCATGTGTTTTTCTGTGATCTTTGAATCTTGTTTCTATGTACATATGATTTTTATTCCTTAGCCATTTGTTCTGAAATTTATTTTTTATAATATAACTGTACAAATATTTATTTACAGTCAGAGATCTTTTCCCTGCATCTTTTGCAACAAAGGTTTTTATAAAATTTATATAGCTGATCCTGAATCCAAAGTAATAATTTCCCATATAGCTCTTCCTGATATATTTATTGAAATCATTATCCTTTGAGAAAATGATCATCATATTTCTTTTATCAGTACCTTTATGCAGAAAGAATGAATCTTCCATCGGTATAGTTTTAATGATTCCGTGTTTAACCTGATATGGATCAGATTTTGCCGCTAACTTTATCAGAAATGAAATATTATATCCGAATAACTTTTCTTCCTCTTTGTCTAAATAATATCGAAACATTATTTGAAATTGATTTTCATATTATACTTTTTATGTAGTGAAAATAGATTTAATAGTTGAGAAATTAAAAGAACTAATTCATGCTTTTCAAAATTTAACAACATATCTGTATCTGCGAATCCTCTTATAATTCCGCGAAACTATTCATATATTTTTTAATAAATATAGGTTTTTGTTTTGACCTGTATTGCATCACAAATCTCGGATGCTCGAGAGGAATTACTTTCCGAAAAAAATTATGTTGATCATTTATGAGTTTCATAAATTTAAAATTTTTACCCGTCCCCAAACAAAAACAAATATCCGTCTCGAGACCAAGATCAATTTGTTTCTCAAGTGAATTTAAAATGAATGGATAAACGGATTTTGTTAATGCCGGATCATCATAATAATTATAATTTACAAATTTACCTTTTTCATTTCTTATAGTAAATCCAAGCGGACAGATCGAGTTAATATAAAATTTGGAATAAAATTTTTCCGGACCGCCAAACGTATCAATTACTTCATAGACAAATACAGAAGATGGCTCGTATGTTTCGCTTCCATTAAACCTGATTCCACAGTTATCTTTCAGCCTTTTAGTATCGGTAAATGGTATGCCCGTCACTCCTGCACCATTTCGCCCGGGATTGATCCCTGCTACAAAAAATCTTTTGCAATTGTCATTGTAAAATTTCTTATAAAACTGAGTCGAAGACTCAACTGCAGACTTCTCTTTAAAAGGATTCATTGAATTCACACCTTCAGGAAGTGCAGATGAGATCTTTAATCTGCTGTTAAATGTAATTACTCTGTCAGCAAAATTTGTCATGAAAGTGGTATGAAGTTATTATAAAATTTTATTAATTGGTTTTTGGATTTGCAATTATTGGTATAATTTCTAATAATCATATTCTGTTGGAATGAAATATTCTGAATTTAAAACTCATTCAGAATCGATTACAGATTTAATTTGGTTCGCGATACCCAGTTGGGAACATCAGCTTCATTCTGACGAAGTAAAAGATTCAGCTGTGCGGCATGATGCTGCACATGTCTCATATTGTATAAAAGTATTTCAGGAATGCTGTAATCCCTGTATTCATTTTTCCAGCGGTGCAATACATTGTCAGGATTCATACCTGCGATCAGGTCGTGACATTTATTCCGGCAGTGCATCAGATATATCAGCATCTCTTCTTTTGTATAAACACGTTCAGGCATTTCTCCTTCAGGATTAAATTCAGAAAGTGTAAATGGCGGAGGAGGTGAAAAATTATCCGGATCTGTAGTAAGATAGTAATCAAGAAAGAATAAAGTATGATAAACTATATACCAGTATTTTGAATCCGCATCCCAAAGATCTTCAGGACATGCCCTCACTGCATTTTCAAACATATCTATTGATGCTCCGAACTGTTTCCACATTACTTCTTTTAATAATGTTTCCATAATAAATTTAATTGTTAAAAAAATTTTTGATTTATTTTGTTGATCAGATCAGTTTAGGAATTATGCGTTTAACATAGTTTCCATATCAAGTTTTCTCATCTTTAATACTTCCTGCATGACTCTCCCTGCTTTTTCAGGATCACTCAATAATTCGGCAATGTTATCAGGTACGATCTGCCATGACACTCCATATTTATCCTTCAGCCATCCGCACATACTTTCTTCGCCTCCATCAGTCAGCTTATCCCAGTAGTAATCAATTTCTTTCTGATCTTTACATGACACGACGATTGATACAGCTTCATTCATACTAAATTCATGTCCTTCACTTTCCATCATCATAAATACTTTTCCATTGAGACTGAACTGTGCATGTTTCACTAATCCTTCTTTCTGATCTTCTCCTTCAGAATATTTCATGATCCCTGTAATTGAAGAATCTTTAAATACAGATGTATAAAAATGAATTGCTTCATCTGCTTTTCCAAGCTGATCCCCGCTAAACAGCATTGAAGGCGTAAACTTCTGTCCGACATCTTCATACTTTCCAAGCATTAACTGCCAGCTTACTCCGTATTTGTCCTGGATCCATCCGTATCTTTCGCTCCAGTCATATTTATCCAGCGGCATAAATACCTTTCCATCATCGGAGAGTTTTTCCCAATGCAGATCAATTTCTTCGACGGATTCACAAAGTATAAAAAACGAAATCGAAGGATTGATCTTAAATTTCGGACCGCCGTCAAGTGTCATAAATTTTTCACCGCTCAATTCAAAAGTTACAACCGGACCGAACTCTGCAGTAATTTTTGAATCTTTAAATAAATTACAATAAAATTCTGATGCTTCTTTTCCGAGTCCGTCAAACCATAGGCAGGGATAAATTTGATTTTTCATTTAAAGTTTATATTAATTTAGTAATTAATTTTTTAAATAGTAGATTTAATTTTAATTCAGTATCCGCAGAGAACTTTATAGTTAGAAAACTTAGATATCCTTTTTCTCATACACCAGTACTGCAATACCACATTCATAAGGAGTACAGTTTTTTAAGTTAAGCTTCTGTGTTGAATCAAGTCCTTTGAAAATTGACATGCCACTTCCAATAGCAGCAGGATTTATGAACAAATGAAATTCGTCAATTAATCTTTCACTTATCAGCGAAGCCACAAAACCTGCGCCGCCATATACTATAATATCTCCGCCGTCCTGTTTTTTTAATGAATTGATTTCATCAGAAAGATTTCCTTTTGCCAGTTCGGTATTCTCCCATTCGGATTTTTCCAAAGTTTTGGTAAATACTACTTTCGGTTTATCCATCATCTTATGTGCAAATTCATATCCGGGATCATCTGGAAGTTTTCTGACATTCGTCCAGTGCGTAATGAAACCTTCTGTCATTTTCCTTCCAAGTAAAATTGTATCGGATGTGTCCGTGATCGAATTGATGTACTGCGAAAGTTTTTCATCCATATCCCAGGTCATCCAATCCAATTCACCATTAGGACCTGCAGTGAATCCATCGACAGTTATCTGTGTCTGAAGTTTTAATTTTCTCATGAATAATATTAAATTTTAAAAATAAACTTATACAAAATACTTCTTTTAATATAAATATAATAAGGTGTATATGTGACATATTGAAGGTTCAATTACGACAACTTAATTATCATAAAATTAACTCAAATAAAATTCGATAAAGTTAATTTATATCTATCCAAAAACTTAATACACTTACTCCTTCAACTTCTTTCTCCTGATAAAATATTCCGTTATTTTTCAAGATAGTTTTTTTTGATGCAATGTTATTTTTGTTACAGGTTACAAGAGCTTTTTTAATGCCAAGTTTTTTAGACTCTTCCAAAGCAAGTTCAAGAATTTTTGTTGCATAACCTTTTCGTCTCTGTGAAGGTCTGACGCCGTATCCGATGTGACCGCCTATCAGATTAAGCTTGTCATTAAGTTTGTGACGGATATTCACCACTCCTAAAATTTTATCTTCAGAATTTACTAACCAGAAAGTTGAGTGAGGAACAAATGTCTCAGGTATATCTATTCCGTTTTTAAATCCTTCCATCTGTTCTACAAATTTTTTAAAATTCTTTGGATCATATCTCAATATAAACGGTACAAGCTCTTCTCCAGAATCATGCCATTCTTCAAGCATTTCTTTGTATTCGTTTTCCAGATTAATTGAAGGAGATATAAGTTTAAGAGTTTTCAATATTTAAATTTATATTATAATTCTTTTCTGAATCAACAGTTACTTTATAAGATTTTTTAATCTTCAATATTCTGAGCAATTTTCAGAAGTTCATTAACAGTCTTCCAGTTTCGGGTAGTCGCAGTTACTTTCAGTTTGTTTTCAATAAAACCATTTGTCAGCTTTGAATTGCTGTACTTGTCCGGACAATAAAGATAAACTGCATTATCCTTATGATAAAATTTATCTTTTTTAAAATCAATTTCAGATAGCTTTTTGACATGATTATTATCAGGAATATCAGATAAAAAAGTTACATGCAAATGTGCTGGATCTATTTCTGTTTCCTTTGAGAATGGGTTAGATTTGATTATTCGCTCCACATCTTTTAATTCTAATACGATCACCGGTACATCGAATCCAAATGTTTCATTTATACTGTCTGAAATTTTGGCGGATAATTTAATCGGTTCAGTATTTTTAAATTTAAAAATAATATTTCCACTTTGTATATAAGACTTTACATTTTTAAATTTTAACTGTTCAAACATTTCCCGTAAAACATCCATTTTAATAATCCTGTGTCCGCTTACGTTTATACCTCTCAATATTGAAATATAAGTCGTCATAATATATCAATGATATTTTTATTTATGGAAATAATTAATGGTCAGTTTAATTTATAAATGTTTACTATTTTTTTTCTATATAAAAATTTTTTGTGCCGGATTTCAAATTGAGTAAAATGAATTCAATTTCATTAAAATTTAATTAGACTCCAAACTGCGACAAATGATGATCCAGATGTTTATAAAACATATTATTCCATTCTGTTTTGTTAAGGTTTCCAAAGGATAGATTTTCTTTATTTTCAAAATGACCCTCACCCAGTTCCTGAGTTTTATTTATAAAATCAATTAACCGTTTCTTTTCAGTATCAAAATTTTTTGAATCAGTCATAATAAACTGTGGGGCTGTTCTAAGGTTATGGCTGTAAGGCTTTTCACCAACGATTTTATCTTTTACAATAAGTTTTAAAATGAAACTCATAAATGCATTTGGTTTTTTATGTTTGGTTTCATACACCATTTCATATACAACAGTACAGTGTGCAAGCATCTGCGAAGCATTCATCTTTCCCCAAAGAGGTGGAGTTTCCGAACTTAAATTATTTATCCTCTGAATTATTTTGTCAGAGACTTCTTTTGTGAAAATGTTTGGTAATGGCATGTCAGCTTTTTAATTTTAATTAAATTTCTTTTTGTGGAATAGCAATTTTTCAAATTTATAGATTTATATGTTAATATGAAATGTGTAACTGTGGCTTAAAAGAATATAGAAATGATATAGTTAAACAAAACAGAAGGTAGATCTAACTTGACTATATGAAGAAATGTTCATATTTTATTATCCTTAAATTTAAATACATGCCAAAGATAAAATTTAATTTAGATTCCGGAAAAGTATTGCGTGCAGCAGAAATTTTAAAGACTATAGGTCATCCGGTAAGACTTCAGATATTAGAAGCACTTCAGGAAAAGGAACCATTATCTGTTTCTGAAATTCAGGAGAAGATCGGGTCTAATACAGAGCAGTCGCTTTTGTCACATCATTTGATAAAAATGAAAGACAGAGGAATTCTCAGATGCGAGAAGAAAGGAATGAATGTGCTTTACCGCCTGGAAGACAGGGCTATTTTAAAAATATTTGAATGTATGGAGTCATGCAGTCTGTTCTATCGAAAGGAATATGTCTGATGAATAGAATAAATGAAAAAGTAATTACTAAACATAGATCAAATAACGATGGAAATGTTACATGCGAAGATCCCGAAGCAATTAGAAAAATATCAAATGTAGAATCATGGAATAGTAATTACAGAACCGGTAACATAGGGTGGGACATCGGCGAAGTTTCACCTCCAATTAAAAATTATATCGATCAGATAAAAAATAAAAACATTAAGATCCTTATACCCGGTTGCGGAAATGCTTATGAAGCTGAGTATCTTTCAAAAAATGCTTTTAAGGATATTACACTTCTAGATATTTCAAGTGTAGTTACAAATGAACTGATAAAGAAATTTGCCAAAGACAAAAATATCAATGTGATATGTATGAATTTTTTCGAACAGGAAAACAAATATGATCTAATATTGGAGCAGACATTTTTCTGTGCATTAAATCCAGATTTACGGGAAGAGTATTGTAAAAAAATGATAAGACTTTTAAACACAAACGGTAAAATAGTTGGAGTACTCTTTGACAGAGAATTTGAAAAAGATGGTCCGCCCTATGGAGGATCTAAAAAGGAATATGAAGAATTGCTCAAAAAAAATTTTGATGTAAAGGTTCTTGAAAAATGTTATAACTCAGTGCAGCCAAGATCCGGCAGTGAGGTTTTTATAAATTTAAAAAATAAAAATTAATGCTTGAATTAATAAAACAACCATGGCATTGGGCAGTAAGTGGAACTGTGATAGGGCTTATAGTTCCAATGCTGCTGGTACTTGGAAATAAAAAATTTGGAATATCATCATCTTTCCGTCATATCTGCGCCGCATGTTTTTCAGGTGACATAAAATTTTTTAAATATGACTGGAAAAAGGAAGCATGGAATTTATTTTTTGTCGGAGGAATAATTATCGGCGCGTACATTGCGTCAACATTTCTTTCAGATCCTGCAGATATAATACAGGTAGCACCGGGGACTCTTGAAATATTGAAAGGATATGGTATAAAAGATTTCACCAGTCTAATGCCGTTGGATCTTTTCAGCTGGGATAATTTATTTTCAATGAAAGGATTAATATTTTTTGTCCTCGGAGGATTTCTTGTCGGCTTTGGAACGAGATATGCAGGCGGTTGCACATCAGGTCATGCAATAATGGGACTTGCAAATCTTCAAATGCCGTCGCTCATAGCTACAATGTTTTTTATGGTAGGTGGTTTTTTTTCAACCAACATTCTGATTCCTTTAATTTTTAAACTTATTCAATAATGTCAAACAGAAATAGTGATGTTCAAATAGAAACTGCTGATGAATTTGAGATCCGTCATCAGGATGTCTCATGCACTAATGAATCAAAACTAGTTCACCCGTGGTGGTATAACTTAAAATATACATTAGTAGGAATTTTATTCGGTATAGTATTTGTAAAAGCAGAAATTATTAGCTGGTTCAGGATACAGGAAATGTTTCAGCTCACATCATTTTTTATGTATGGAGTAATTGGTACAGCAGTGGTAGTAGGTGCTTTGTCAGTTTTCATAATAAAAAAAATGAAACTGAAAAGCATTTACGGTGAAGAAATATCTATCGATGACAAGAAATTTAACAAAGGTCAGATTTACGGAGCGGCTATTTTTGGAATTGGCTGGGCGATCACTGGTGCATGTCCGGGGCCGCTGTTTGCACAGGTCGGAAGCGGATTCTCTGTTGTAATTGTTACCATATTATCTGCTATTGCAGGGACGTGGATTTATGGGAAGTTCAGAGAGAAGTTGCCACATTGAAAATTAATATAAAGTATTTTCAGAAATTCCTTTTGAGGAAAAGTTTACTGAAAATAAATAAATTTAATTTCGTTTGTATAATTATTGGTTAAATAAAATTCAAACTAACTTATACTTTGAATGATTAAAGATTTTAATTTTTCAGTTTCAGCTTGAATTAATCACAAAATAGTAAAAAAATATTCCATGAATCTGTTGAGATAAATGTCAAAATTTTAAAAGAACGTTTCAGGATAATTCATATGTAATTCCCCTTAAAAAAGGGAAGCGAAGGTGGCTGTTGCTGAAAGAAAAAGTATTCAATGAAAGGAAATCATCTGTCTGCAAAAAATGAAATTAATCCTTTCAAACCCAGTCACATTCTAAATAAGTTAGCAATAATATATTAATTCTAAAATCCGTAACTCTTCCTGTGACTTGTAGCTACAGTATCTGCATTCAGGAGTCGTAAGTAATTGTTATGTGAATGTTCAAATTCAACCCAGCAAAAATAATTTTCCTCTTCATTTCCTGAATTACAATTAGTGGGAGTCAGTGTACCTAACGAAACCTTATTATCAACATGTTTATATTTGACTCCTAAAGAATCGAGATAAAGATCAACAGCTATAATTACTATTCCGATCGTGAGCGGTACAAATGTGGGGATCTCATCGGGAATTATATTATTAAGACCCGCCCACCCATAAGGAACGAGATCTTTCGAATTTACTACTCTGTGTGACGGAGAGTTTGTATTTATCATTACGCTGTTATAATGTTCCACAAAAGATTCATTGCCGACGGTCGGAGCTGCAAAAGTATATGTCTCAAGCGCAAATATATTTGTATATCCATTATCTACAAACCAAGCAGAAAGCATCGTAGCAAGTGCACCACCTAAACTGTGACCGGTGATAAACATTTTCAGATTGCTTCCCTGAATACCATTTAAAAATGCTGCAAGATTTTTACCGTTGTCTGTAATTGCCAGTAAAGTATTAAGACCGTCAAGTGAACCAACTGCTACTGAATCCAAATTTCCCGCCGTAAAAGGATATCTGTCAAGTTTCCATACTTCCATATCTTCTTTTATATTCGATGGAAAAATCCAGTCTGTTCCTCTTATAGCAATAGTATATAAAGAGGAATCACCGGTAGTATCAGCAGCAACATATATCATATTCCCTCCGTCAGGACTTATCCCCGGTCCCCATACTAATTTCCAGTTTCCACCTGTAGTATAATTTGTATTTGCCAACTGAAGTATTAAAGAATCTTTTATTTCGGCATGGTTAGGATTATTCTCAGCTGTATAACATAATGCCGCCAGAGTCATGATCTCCCCTGCTTCATTTTCTTCATACCCACCGAGTGCCGGCGGATTTCCGCTATTAATACTTGTGAGATCATCAGTACAACTGTTAAAAGAAATGATGAACAGCGTCATTGTAAAAATGACCAATGCAGATTTGAGTAATGTATTTTTCATTTTAAAAAATTTTTGAAAAAACTAACAGCATTTATTTTTTAATTCAAGTGATAAGACAGGGGAAATTTGAAAACTACATTATCTAAATTATGTTTTGTATTTCAGATTAATATTTATTTTCAAAACAGATTTCCGATAAGTTATCACCTGCGGGCGACTTTTTTTGTTACTTTTTATGTCGTTGAAAAAAGTAAGTAGAAAATTATAAAACTTGAGTTTTGGGAATAAATGTTTTGGACGGACGTATTTTATGAAGAATAATATTCTTGATTTATTTTCGAATAAATTTTATGCTTTAAAATAGATCATTTTTTATTATGTTAATAATAATCAATTATTATTCGAAAAATATTTAACAAACAAAAATGAAAAATTTTATTCTGATCATACTTCTTACAATTAATCTCTCTGCTTTTTGTGACGAACCATATATTGTGTTTCCCGATGTTATGAACAAGGTCTCAATTTTAGAAAATACAGATGGTGTTCAGGAAAAAAAGTTTTATGATGCTGACTCATTGCCTGTATTTCCCGGCTTTCCAAAGATCATAAATGGTCAGTCTTTTGAAGGCGGGATCTATTGTCAAATGGATTCTGACATTGAACTTGAAATAGTTTATGGTATTGGATTGACTGTTCAGGCATGGAATATTGACGGAAGCAACGTAACCGGCTGGCCAAAAAGTCTTTCATTTAATGCACAGGGAGCACCGTCTTTCGGAGACATTGACGGCGATGGAGTTGAAGAAATTGTAATTGGAACTGCAAGCCTGACAGGTACTACAGGTTCACTGTTTGCTTTCGAAAAAGACGGAACGCCTGTAACAGGATTCCCTGTATCCATCGGCTCTGCCAGAACTGTAACTCTCTGCGACATGGACAATAACGGCAGTCTGGAAATTATCACCAGTAAAAGACTTTCTTCAGCGGGAGAAATTTATATTTACAAAGGCGATGGTACGGTTTTTCCGGGCTGGCCAAAAGCAATTAATCATGTACCTGCTTCGAGTTCCGCTGCGGGAGATATAACAGGAGACGGGTTTCCCGAAATTATTTCGGAATCTTATACAAGTATTTATGCATGGGATAGAAACGGAAATGTCTTACCCGGATTTCCTTTTATACTTCCTAATGGTGATGTGAATTCTTATTCATCTCCTGTTCTAGCCGATGTCGATGGAGATAATATCAGAGAAATTATTTTCGGCTCACATGTCAGTTCAGCAGGTGGTTTAATTTATATTTTAAAAAATAACGGTACGGTTTTGCCGGGCTGGCCAAAGAGCACAAACTACTGGGTCTATGGCCCGCCGGTACTTGGATATTTAAATGATGACAATGTGATCGATATTATTGTCGGTGATCAGATCGGCAGCGGCACTCCGGTTAACTTTGTTTACGGATGGGATAAAGATGGAAATGTATTAAGCGGATTTCCTATCGGACCGGTAAATGCGGTAAATAATCAGGTTGCTCTTGCTGATATTGATAATGATATGAGACTCGAACTTTTAATAGATGACAATTCTCAGACCGGAGGAATTGGAAAATACCCCGCATTCAATCATGACGGTACTCCGGTCATGGATTGGGACCTGACGGTTAACGGAACTTCTTTTTTTAATATGCCGTGTCTTACTGATCTGAATTCGGATGGAATTCTTGACATTGTCGGTGCCGGATTTACTTTATTCGGAAGTAATCAGACTAGTGTTTATATCTGGAATGCGGGAATACCTTATGACGCAGCAAAAATAGTAAATCCAGTCTTTCAGTTTAATGTAAGACATAATGGAGTCTACGGTGACAATAATTTAGTATCAGTTTTAAATTACAACAATACAATACCCGATAATTTTAAACTTGAACAGAATTTTCCGAATCCTTTCAATCCTTCAACAGTGATAAATTATTCATTGCCTTCAGAGTTCAAAGGTAATGTAAAACTGAATATTTATAATGCACTTGGAAGTGAGATCGCCGAACTTGTTAATGAAAGTCAGGGTCCGGGAAATTATTCCGTTGAATGGGAAGCAGTCGGATTTACAAGCGGGATATATTTTTATGTTTTAAGATCCGGTAATTTTAGAGAGTCAAAAAGTATGATCTTGTTAAAGTGATTAAAATGTCAAAGTAGTTAGTGATAAATTAAATCCGAACTTTCAGACCGCAGAGTACAATTAAAGAAATTCTCTGCGCATATGATCAGATTAATATAAGATGCAGCTGATCATTTTGAAAAATCATTACAGTTAAAAATTATTTGACCAGCATCATTCTTTTGATCTCACTGTAGTTTTCTGTTACAAGTTTATAAAAATAAATACTGCTGGACAATTTACTTCCGTCAAATTCTATTTTGTAGCTTCCTGAATTCTGTCTTTCGTTTATGAGAGTAGCGACTTCATTTCCTAAAACATCATAGACCTTCAAACTAACCAATTTACCGGACTCCTTTAGATCATAACTGATAATAGTTTTTGGGTTGAATGGATTTGGATAATTCTGATTTAGATAGTAATCTTTGCTTCGTATTTCCTCTGCAGAAATGCCTGTAAGGGTCTGAGTATATTTTATAGTTACTGCTTCATAACCGGATAAACCCGTTCCCAGCCTGCTTCTTCCAGTAACATATAAATTACTGTTATTATCTATTGCTATCGATGAACCAAAGTCAACTTGATTAGCCGGACCATTATATCTTATTGACCATAAAGAATCTCCTGCAGAATTATATTTTAAAGTAATAAAGTCAATACTTCCACCGGTCACATATATATTTCCCAAAGCATCACAAACAATATCTTTTCCTCCCATTCCATTTAGCGGATCATAATAATTTCTCTCCCACTGAAAAACTCCTTCTGAACTATATTTAAGAGTTGCAAAACTCACCGGTCCTGCGTTGTAAATTTCTCCTGTGATTAAGACATTGTCATCTTTATCCAGGCAGACTGCATTAATGTCATCATGAGTAGTAAGTAATCCTCCAAATCCATTTCGGATTTTTGTCCATAATGTATCTCCGTCCGGATCTAATTTTACAATTACAAAATCATCAAATGTAGAAGTAAACTTTTTTGCACCAAAATAAATATTTCCGGAAGCATCACCGGTTAAAACTTTGTTTGATTCAGATCCACTGAATTGGTATATCCTGTTCCAAAGTTCATTTCCGTTAGTATCATATTTTATAATTCTTGTTCCTCTGCCGTATACATATACATTTCCTTTGTCATCAGCATAAATATCCTTTGGAATGTCCGTCCCGCCCAGTGCGAATCTTTTTATCCATAATGAATCTCCCTGCGGACTGTATTTAATTGTAACAAGAGTCATTGGTGTAGAACCAAATGAATATCCGCTTACTAATACATTATTATTATTGTCAATATCCATCGCAACCGGCTGATCCATTGTGAAAGCAGTTTCACCGTTATACCTGTTCCCCCAGAGTGAATCTCCGTCTGTGCTATATTTAATTGTTATAATATCATAAGTACCGGTGAGATTTTCGGATAATCCTGTGACGCAGACATTTCCTTCATTATCAAGAACCATATCAACTACCCGGTCTTCGATCCGGAATGAAAAATTTTTTGTCCATTGTAAAACACCGGCTGAATTATATTTTATTGTCACATAATCTGATAGAGTTGAGCTTGAGACAGTACCCGAAATAAATACATTTCCCATTTTATCAATCAAAGGTCCGGATAATGTATTAATTGTTTCTGTATTGCTGCCAAATTTCTGTACCCAGTCCTCATGCACTATCTGTGATCTCAACAGTAAGTGAAATGAAAAGAATATCAGAAATGAAATAATTATTTTCTGCAATGTAATATTTTTATATATACTGATTTAATTTGTTTATTCAATTAATTCAATTTATTTAATCTTTTCAGTTAAACAAAATTTAAAATGTAAGGAAGTGTAGAATTCTGAATATTGTCAGCGGGTAGGGAGAGATCAATTAAAAATTAAAAATTATGAGTTAATAGTTTATTCTTTTAAAATTACCATTTAATCAATTGCTTAATCAATTTATAAATAACAATTAACTATTAACTATTAACTATTAACTATTAACTATTAACTATTAACTATTAACTATTTAATCTCATCAGCTTTTTCGATCAGCCATAATTTCATTCCAAAGTGATTGCTGTTAAGATTATTTATATCATATATGATCTTTGATACTTTTTCCTTATCCTTTAAATCTGATGAAGTCCTGAGTTTAGTAAGTTCGCCGATGACACGCAGAAAATTCAGAAGGGTGTTTTTTAAAACTTCCGTTATCATTTTTTCGCGCGAGATATAATGTCTGTATGAATCTATCATTAAAAACACCTGATCATAAAATTGTTTTTCATATACAAGCTGAATGACGAGCAACTTTACCTGTACCTTCATTATATAATTGGAGAAATTTGTTTTTGAAAAAAGTTCAAGCGCCAGGTCAAACTCTTTTTTTCCGTACGCAATAAAACCGTAACAAAAATTTAAAGTGTTTTCTTTTTCTTCTGTCAGATTTTTTTTAAAATCATTAAGATACTTTTCCGCAAAACTAAATTCATTTACCCGAACTGCTTTTTTTATGTCATTTAAAAAATCAGGGTAAAGTATTTTTCCAAGTTCGGGAAAATGATTCATATTACATTCTTTACTCAATAGATGCTGATCAAAAAGAAGATCAGTCCTTCCATTATAATTATATTCAGTAGCGCAGTAACTGTCGAGATGCAGAAAGAGCATATATCTGTCGGCAGAATTCAGTTCATGATTATATTCTTCTCTTAACTGTTTAAGTTTTAAATAATTTTCTTCAGATTTATCGAGACAAAGTTTAATGATCTGATAATAAACTTTAATGGTAGGATTTGTTTCTTCAGGATTATTTTCAATGTAACTCAGTACCTGTTCAAACATCCGCATGTCATATCTATAATTATTCTGATTTATCTCATGAAGCATGATATTGTAAGTCTTTAAAAGCATAATTACAGAATAACTTACAAACAGATTCAGCTTGTCCTGCTGAAAATGATGGTTCTCATTTGGTTTTCTGGGAGAATAAAAATTTGTTAATTCTTTGGTAAGAGTAAATTTATGAAACAAATAATTCTCATCGGTTATTCTTGATTTTTCTAAACGGGCAGTTGCAGATTTAAAAGACTGTTCATAGATTTTATCTAGATTTCTTCTCTCCAGTTCAGACAATAATAAGGATTCCTTTATTTCGTCACTAGTTTTAAATCTCTGAAATACCAGGAAATCCTTTCCGAGTGAAAGAAGATCGGAAACGAGATTTTTCA